>Ga0307510_10009536_pt1 | contig 11566 bp, 3 predicted proteins | sample 12_EM_MG_FD_207224 | JGI IMG/M metagenome (GOLD analysis project Ga0307510, IMG submission 207224) | Populus trichocarpa ectomycorrhiza microbial communities from riparian zone in the Pacific Northwest, United States - 12_EM | ecosystem: Host-associated > Plants > Roots > Unclassified | place... | reverse complement strand
GTCAATCGTCATGGGAGAAAGGTGCAGGCCACTGGATTTTTCAGGCAAAATTATGTATGATTGTGAAGGAAATCTTATTCCTGATCATTCAACTCAATCGTCATGGAAGTGAAGAGGTTTTTCTTCAAAAGGACAGATTTTTATTTTTATTTATGCAGGGGAGGTTAATTTTCAGAAATGTAAAAAAGGTGTACAAAAACAAGGAATTAATCAAAGTGAACGGAGGTCTAGCTCTTTTCATGATGTATTATTGAAGGCTTCAGTGACATTTCTCTTGACTCTATCTAGCTTCTGAGTTGACTTCGTATCATATAGGCATATAGCTAGATCTTATTCATAATTATCGTTAAGAAATTAAATAATTTCTTATTTTTTTAGTATTTTTTCGCTTATCTAGTGTTTTTAATCTTCTTGTCTCATTCAATCCTCAACATGCTTGGGAGTGTTTTTTATAAAAAAAAATTTTTTGAAAATGTTTTAAAATAATATTTTTAAAACAATTTATTTTTAATATTAGTATATTAAAATAATATAAAAATATTTTAAAAATTAAATTTTAGAAAATCTAGCCGCACGAGGGTTTCATGACTTTCAGGGTCTCACTTTTTCTTCCTCTTTCCTCCTCGTCCACGGTTGGGCCAAGTGGATTGGACTGATGGGCCTGCTATTTTATTTCTCGAATCTTTCTTCTTCTCCTTTAGTGGGCTGCCAACCTTCTTCTTCGATGGGCTATCAACCTTCATTCGGACCCTTGGGCTTGGTTTGGGCCGTAGGATGGCTCGGTTCACTGAGCCCTAGGGTTTAGTTGGGCTTATATTCCCCTCTCCTTTTCTTTTTCTCCACTTTAGTTGGGCTAAAAGGAAAGAAGTTCAAAGTTCGGCTAAATAGAGGAGGGTTACGTTTAGTAGGTGTACGTAGAGAGTTTAGTCGGTGAAGAAGGTTCGGTCGGTCTACATGGAGAGGGTCAAGTTGGGGAGAAGAGGGTTCGGTTGGGTTGGAAGAGGAGGGTTCATTTGGAGATGAGAGGTATGCCTGAGCCTAGAAGAAGAAGAAGAAGAAGAAGAAGAAGAGGGTTTTGGTTGGGCCAGGAAGGAGAGTAGAGGTTGGGCCACAGGCTAGCGTCTTTTCCCCCCTTCTATTCCTCTGTTGGGCTTGACTGTCTTCCCCAATAATTCTCAGCCCATTACTAACCTGACTGTTCACTTTAATGTTTTGAAAACACGTGTTCTCCTTCCGAACTCTTAATTGACAAACTTATAATTTTAATCAAGATAATTAAAATTAAAATTGAAAATTAAAACTAACAAAGTGTCATTATTTTCCGATTTTTATTTTTTAAATTGACAAATTTTAAAGTTCTAAGATGTCTAATTTAATCAAATAAATGTTTAACTAACTTGACAAAATTCCTTTTAAGTGGATGAAAAACATGTCTTTTTTTATTAAAAAAAACGTAAAAAACCTTATATTAAATTTCATTTATTACTCCAACTCCAACTATTTAATGTTTTATTAGTAAACTTATACTTTCCAAAAAAAAAACAATTCCAAGGTTGATTTGTTTGACTATTTACTAGGACGAGATAGATAGTTAGAGGTTTTGGCCAAGATATTACTTTCGAATAACTAATAAACAACTTTTAGTAATCTTAATTAAGGCCAAAATGTCAAAAAAAAAACTATTATTATTTTCATATATGTTATATATAAAATAAGGAAAGCTTAAAAATTGTACCTCTCCTTATCATATATACCTTAACCCAGTACATGCCTTGGTCTCTGATTTTTATTTTTTTTTCATCTTGGTCCCTTCTTTTTTGTTTTGTTCTTTAACATTGCTTTGATCTAGATTGGTCTTTGTTTTTATGTCTATGTATAAGAACCTTGCGGTGTTAGCGGAATATCTTGTTGTTTGGTTTATATTTAATTTTAAAAAATAAAATTTAATTTTATTGATTTAAAAGAATTAGAGATTCAAGTTTGAGGATCGAAAATGAAGATTAAACAAATATTCATTCATTTTTTTATGCTAAAATCATGGAATAATTTGCATAGCCAAGGAAAGATTATTTTTTGTGGTCACTCGACTTTTTTTTCTTTCTAATTTGATCTTTCTACATTGATTTTTTTTTATTTGACTTGGTAGTTTGTTTTAATTTTTTAGACATGGAGTTCTCACAATGTCCAGAGAATTTTGTTGCTTAGTTTATACTTGATTTGATAAAATAAAATAAAATCATGTTGATATAAAATAATTAAGTGTTAAGGGACCTAAATTAAAATTGAAAAAAATATGGTGGGTTAGGATAAACAAGCATCACAAATTGGTTGGCTCATGTAGAAGTTAACTGCCGCGTTCTAGCGGCCCATGTGACTGCCCTTTATAGCGGAACACCACCATCCATATTTCCATTGGAAGTGGTGTAACGAGATCTTCCCGGTAGAGCAACGCATGTGATGGTTGGTGGTGCATGGTGGCTCCTTTTTTGTTTTTTTCTCTCATTTCTCTTTTCTATCTTCTCTGTTTAGGATTTGCGTTGCTCTGCAAAAAAACAAATTTATCTTGTCATTTTGTTTATTCTTTTGATTTCTTTTTTTTCTTGCTTTCGGTACTTCTTCAAAATTGATTTTTTTTTAATTTCATCATTCAATATTAGGTTGACTAGGAATTGAGTTTTGTGGTTTTTTTTAAAGGTGTGATCTCAATCTCGTTACCCGGATCATGAGTTTGAAATACTAACCCTAGTTGACATCAATATTTTTATTTAGATTTTTTAAATCAATTTTCATTTTTAGTTTTAAAATCAAGATCCTATATGAAAATCTGAGGTAGTCACTGCCTCTATAAAAAAAAAAGTATTGTAAGAGGCTCATGATCCATTTTATTTCTTAGTCAAAATCCTCCAAACTATCATACTTATATTTTCATGTCGGCATAAATGCTTAAAACAACTAGCCACCACTTTAACTTTTCAAAAGTTAATCCTTCATTTGTATAAATAACAAACAAATTTCAATGATATTGACAATCATCATTTTCAACATTTCAAAAGGCAAATCATTTGCTTTACCAATTTTTTTAAAAAGATAATCTCGTTCGGCTCTATATAAAGGGACTCCACATAAGGTATAAACACTTATCCTTTTGTAACATACTCAAATTTTCTTGTAACCTTTTATATTACCATCGTTTATCCTATAAAAAGATTCATACTTCTTGGATCTGAACTTCTATAACCAATATTTCTTGTATTAGTTTCAATATAAATTTAAGTAAGATTCCTTTAAGTCTTACTTTTAATATATCTCCTATTTTAATTCTGTTTAAATTTCTGTAAACTTAAGTATGCTCTGTTTTTATTAGAGAATCATATCATTGTTAGACTTGACTCTTCATTTACATCATAAATTTGTATGTTTTATATTTCATTTAAAAAAACAAATATATCAGTTGGAAACCTATAACCGGATTTCAAGATCATTCTCAGGTGTAGTAACACCACAAATTTATTTATGTATTCATGTTATTGAAAATTTATGTTTTATATTCTGTTTTAAAAGCATGTAGATCTGCTAGAATTTTTCTAGCAGGCAAGTTATACATCTCAATTTTATGTCTGTTTTGCATACATAATTCTTGTCACGCTTAATTAAAAATAATTAATGTCACTGGTCTCTTCTCGTAGGATTCTGTTGGTTGTTCGATTCACAAGACATACCTAATTTTGAAGCTCTAATCAAAACGAAAGCAAAATGTATCCAACTTTTGACCCTAATTCCACGCAGTGTATCTAATAGAGAATCCTGTCTTTTGACTTCAGAATTTCGAGGAAAAGTGATGGTGAATTTGTTTTATAAATTCAACCTGTGGGACGTTAGTCTTATATGCCATGATGTCCTTGTAGCTGGTCTAAGAATACCATGTGTATGTAAAACAAAAATGAAAAACAAAATTCTTAAAAACTCTCGATTTTCTTAATTGAGCTTCCCCCGGTTTGAAATTAGTTATCTATCAATTTCATGCACATTTACACCACTGCCAAGTTTTGATTGATTTAACTTCATTCATATAAGTTTGCATTTGCAATCTATATGAGGTTACTGGTTTGGAATTTGGATCAAAACTTGCATGTTTAATTGATCAAAATTTGGATCAGATTCATCTTCTTCGCTCTTTAATTGATCAAATATTGAAAATTAAGGTTCAAACTAGAAATATGTTGGTTAAAGAAAAAAAATAAAAAAATAAAATATTTTGAAATAAATTTATATATTTTTTAAACAAACATGTTTCTTCTATCTTTATTATAAAATATCTTTATTATATTTTTTAAAATATAAAATATCTTTATTATTTAAATAGTAAATTATATTATTGTTAGTTTCTCGAGGCAATAAAATATTAATCAATGACCATTTATAATATCATGTTTTAATTAGTATTTCATTATTTATTGTTCTTATAGAAAAGTAGAAGGTAGGGTTGACATTGCAGCAAAATTAGAAACTGTAAACGTGATTCTGGGATAGTTTTAAGTTTCAGGGACTTGAGTAGAACATTTTACAAACTAAAGAAGGAAAGTAAGCTTTATCCAGCAAGTCTCATATTAGCCCAGCTCAGGAGATTGATCACCCTGCTGGGAAACAACAGTGTCCTAAGGCCTGTCCTCGTAGAGATGGGGAATTTTCTTGAAAGAAAATCATAAACTGAGCTATAACCACACCCTAGACGTGCATTGGGATGCACAACTATTACAGCATATCCATGCCTAAATTCTGGCTATTTATAATTGCAAAAAGAGATGACGACGAAGTATGTACAACGATCGTCGCCAATGGCTGTCTGCGGCTAAAATGAAGAGGGACTTCTTGGAAGCACACCATGTCACCCTCCACGCTTTAAACTAGTTAATTTGCTAGTGAGAGGCAACAGCTAAACGGATTTCCCCCTCTTCTGGAACAAAACTCACTCGTTTCTGCACATGATCAAACCAAAAATGTCAATATATAGTGTCCGAAAGTCATAAAAAATTATGTGTGAGGGTTTTTGTTAGGGCAACTAGGGCATAATAAATGACGGATATGTAGCTTTCAAACCATCAATTCGAAGACAGGGAACCAGAAAATAGAGACTAATTACTACTTAATGTCAACCAATGCACACATGACTATATACATACCAAACAAGGATCAACAACCTACACTGTCCATGGTGGTTGGAACAGCCAATAAATTAATTAGAAGGTTAATTACAAAGGTATGTGACCCTACAGGAGTAGGCTTAAGTTGTTTTTAATTTTTTATTATCATTTATTTGATAGATCCTTGAAATCTACCACTGGTTTGCCTTGAAAGGGTCCGCTCTCTTTGGTGACTAGAGCTTTTAAGGGTGAAGATGTTCGGTAGCATGTCGTCTCTTTGTTCGTTGTCCACTACTCTTCTTTCTCCTAGATTATAAATTTAGTGTATATAAGAAAGAATCACAGATAAATTATAAGCAATATTCATCAAAGATGACCCACTGATATTCTAATTTCAGAGTTTTCATTTTCCTTTTCTTTTGTTTTCTTCCGTTCACTTCTAATCGCCGGTGTCCATTGGGGGCAATTTTTCAGAGAAGCTGGATTTCAAGAAAGATTATCAACGTTAAATGTCATTTCTTTGGTTTTGAAAAACTTGAGTGAATTTTAACGTATATCCTAAATTAAAATGTTCGGAAGAGATGAATAATCATGCACTTTGTAGTTTGTAGCTCAGTTATTGAATAAGAAGAACCCACTTTTAAATTCTAAAAAGAAAAATGAAGAAAAAATGGAAGGAAATAACAAAAATATTTTCCTTGTGAATCATAGGTCGACAAGATCACAATTATCCAAGTTATTTTATTGGAATAAAGATTTAATTTAAAAATATATTGTTTCTAAATATTGCTCTGCATTCTCCCTGATTTGCCGTATGACTCTCTTAAAACTAATTAATTCAAAGCCGTATAAAAAACAATCAGCTTTAATTCAGATGTAATCATGAGTGCGATTTCTGAAGCAAATCTGCCTAGCAACTACAAAATTTAGATGTAATTATAAGAGATTCACATGATCAATTAATAGCACCAAAGCAATGGCAATGCACATGCAGCACATGAAAATTAATTAAATTAAAAAACAACTAACACACACCTTAGTTGTCTTGAAACTCTCCGTAATGCTACCAAGCTCCGGCTGCCATTGCACGTGCCGGTTGTGATCATGCTCACCATTAGCCTCACCGGAATTGTCCATGTAAAGATCAATAATCTTCTCAGCCACCTCTGCTTCATCTTTGCTCTCCTCCACCAATTTCTGCACTTGTGCCTTAGGCAGCCTCACCTTTACCCGAACCGTGTTAGGCCCGTCGGACGTTTGACCCGACGATGATCTAACCATCGGAATGTCAGAAACTGATCTCCGAGACAACATCAAGCACTCGAGCCGATCTTTGGCACTCATATGTATGCCTGACTGAACCCTCCTGGTATTCCTAGGATCTTTTTCCTCAGGAAACTTTGGCAACTCTACTAAGAAATAAATCTTCTTGGCCTTCAACTCCTGTTGAGGCTCCAATGGTTTAGCTCGAATTCCAAAATGCTTGACAGCTTCGGAATCCAATAATACATACCCTGGATAATCCTTAACTACATCGCTGGCTCTTGCTGGAGTCTTTAACTTGAATGTTTCACCATTGATCTTCATCACCTTTGCTTTCTTCCCTCTTCCTAGATTGTTTCCCATCTCTGGCTGTGAAATGTGTTGCTATCGTAAAGTGCTACGTCCGTGACAATATTTATATGCATAGTCTAAAGATGTTCAAAAACAATTTGATACTATAGTTAGTAACAGTAAGTTTGAAAATTCGGTGTGGTGTGAATCTGTGGAAATTCTCTCTATATATAGAAAAGTCAAAATAAGCATGTGAAACCGAACTGGGAAAACTCAAAACCATCACGACTAAGTTTTGATTTATGGAGTGAAATAGATAAGAATGATTGGGTTATTACTCCGTTAAAAAATTCATGGCCTGCAATCTCTCTGCAATCCAAACCGTAGACAATGATTTTTTTAAAAAAATTAGAATAGTAAATTAAAAGTTTTTAATACAATTAGAAAAGGATAAGGTGAAATTGCATACTTTTATTTTATTGCATTTATGAAATGCAATATTTAAATATGTTGTGTTTTTAAAGCGCGACAATTACTAATTAATCGGTCGATTGGATACAATTGTATAACCAGTCAATCATTTCACACAAAAACTATAATTTTATGAATTTTTTCTTTTAAATATGTTTTAGAAGTAAAATATACACTTTTGTCCAACTTGTAAACTAAAAAATAGATTTCAATTAAAGTTTTAAAAAGTTATTGTTCACACAGTAATTCTCACGGATGATTCTAAGCAATCGGGTGTGGGTCTACCATAACTAGATAAGGATTTGCCTCAGATAAATTACGTAGATGGTCTAATAAATGCATTTATAGAGTAATGAGACAGATTTAGACCCAAAAGGAGTTTTAGTTGCGCTAGACTATAATGAAGGCTAAAAAACCATTACTTTTAATTTAATTGTTAAATCACGCTCAAATTTGTACAAGAATTTTCGTAGACTATTTCCAATAAAATAGTCATGAAATTACTATTCTGACTATCATATCTTTATATTTAAAATATCTTTATTTGGATCCTGATATTTTTAATAATTTTATAATCTTTTATAAAATAATCAATTTATTAATTCTAAATTTTAATAAATATCATGATTATGAACTAGAATATCAATTAAATTTTTTTCACAGTTTTCAATGAGAACATATAATAAATGTGAAATTGCATACTTTTATTTTATTGTATTTATGAAATGCGATATTTAAATATGTTATGTTTTTAAAGCGTGATAATTACCAATCAATCGACTGATTTGATATAATTGTATAATCAATCAATCATTTCACACAAAAATTATAATTTTATAAATTTTTTTAAATATGTTTTATGAGTAAAAGTATATATTTTTATCCAACTTATAAACTAAAAAACAGACTTTAATTAAAGTTTTAAAAAGTTATTGTTCACACAGTAGTTCTCATGGGTGATTCTAAACAGTCGAGTGTTGGTCTACCATAACTAGATGAGGATCTGCCTCAGACAAATTACATGAATGTCCAAATAAATATATTTATAGATCAATGAAATAGGTTTAAATCCAAGAAGAGATTTAGTTGCACTAACCTATAATAAAGCTAAAAAAAACCATTACTTTTGATTTAGCTGTTAAAATATACTCAGATTTTTACAGTAGTTTTTGTAAACTATTTCCTTTAAAATAGTCATGAAATTGTTATTCCAGGCATCACATCTTTAGATTTAAAATATCTTTATCTGGGTCCTGGTTTTGATATTTTTAATATTTTTATGATTTTTTATAAAATAATTCATCTATTAATTCTAAATTTTAATAAATATCATGATTATGAACTAAAATATCAATTAAAATTTTTTTCACAGTTTCCAATGAGAACATATAATAAATGTTGTACTTGGAAACGCTACATTCAATTAAATTTCATGTTTCCCAACAGTAACATTTAAAAGTATACGACTTTGCCTTCACTTTTTATTTGCCTAATTTACACCTAATAAATGGAGTAACCGAAGCCTCCAGAGGTGTTGCAATCAACTTTTTGAGAAGCCCATCAAGCGAAGGTGACGAGCAGGCAAGATTCCTTTCCCATCTTGTCACTCACAAAGCGAAACATCGTGGGGATAAACTTACTTGGACGCCTTCAGAAAAAACTGGATACGTACAAAAGTAGATCGGCTTACGTCACATTAGATGTCAACAACGTTGTCCTGTCTGCCTGCCACTCCGTTCTTATCACTTTCAGGTCAACAGAAAGTACATCAAACCGCTACAGGATCTCCAGTAAGCCGGCAAACAGCGATCATCCACAATATTCAACCGTGCTTGGATAAATTAGCTTCATCATCATTCGGTGAAAACGATATATAATTGTATTTTTCTTAATTACTAGAAATTTAAAAACGAAGTGACTGCGAATGAAAAGGATTTTTTAGATATAAAAAATAAAAATAAATAAAATAATATTATTAGCTCTACAGGTCATAATAATAATTCTTTAACTTATTCAAGTTGGATTTTAATTCAAACCGTATTTTTTATTAAAATAAAAATAAAATAGTATTGTTTTAATTAAAAAAAATTAATTTAGTAACTTGTCGGGTTGGTCTATCCAACCCATAATTTTAATTCGGGTCAAATCCTTGCCCAGGTTAGACCCTTGCCCAGGTCAAACTGTAATTATTATGAATATTTGGAAAATGAACTGAGAAAATTATGGAAATTTGCTTGATAGGTCAAAACTTGGAATTTAAGCCAGACCTAGTGGACGAGCTACGCTTCTAACTCTCCTTACAAGGCGCCGCTGATTAAGCATGAGAAGGCCCAACATATGACAATGATCAGAAAGTTTATCCTTTCTGGATATATATATTCCAGGCAATAACTTGGTAATTTCTTTGCTAGTTTGATCTTTTCACTGAAAAACTGTTCTGCAGTGTAACTTTTCTGGTTTTGTATGCTGGATTTGGAGAACTATTTTGAAGGAATTCTCAAGTAAAAAAATCAGGGATGAACATGGCTTTGTAGTGAATTTTAAATATGAAATATATATAATAAAGATATTTATTTTTTAATGGTGTAAGTATTTAACAATTGCAGAGTTAGCAGCTATTATGATCAATAATCTGAGGATAAAACCATATAATATAAGCTTGAATTTAATTGTTGCTTTCAATTTTGACAACAGATTCACAAGAAATCTAGTTTATCTGGTAAAAAGTATGAACAGTCGGTGATCAGAGTAGAACTTGCTCCATCACTGACAAGTAGTACAATCAACCGACAGGAGTTGTCAATCTGATGAGGCTGCCAGTTTGCAAATAATACTATTACATCGACACTCTTTATGATAGGTAAACAAAGAAATGAATAAGTCTTGTCATTTCACGGTCCCTCCATCCTTTTGTTTTTTTCTTAAAATTCATAAATCCCATTGACTGAATTATTGTACAATAAAACTAAATGAATACAGTTTTTTTTTTAATTGTTGGTTAATTAAATCCCATTGACAAAAAACATGTCCTTCACCGTAAAAAAAAAAAAAAATAAAAAAATAAAAAAAAAAAAAGCACCCATGCTTAGCTTTGTAAGCCCACTAATATGTCTTACCTTCTTTCTATTTAGACGAGGCATTCAAGTTCAATGTCTTGGGCTCAAGCAACTCAACTCTTTCTATAGCTTGGTAGTATTTGTTTTCTAAAAAATATTTTATTTTTTAAATTTTAATTAAAATACACTATATTAAAATTATTACAATAAGATTTAATTTTTTTTCATAGTTTTTAAACAACACAGTGGATTCTTTGAGAGTATAATTAACAATTATTTATTTTAATTATTATATACCTAATGTGCAAAATTTAAAATTAAAATGTGCTTATGAATATTCAATGAAAACAAAAAAAAAATTATTGTTTTCTTACAAAAAAAAAACCTATATTAAATTGCTTATGGACATGTGTGTCTCTGGAATTGTGATGCAAAGTATTTTTTAAGATAATTTTTTGCTTGAAAAAATATTAAAATAATTTTTTTAAAATTTTTTTATTTTTAATATCAGTACATTAAATACATTAAAAAATACTAAAAAATATCAATTTAATATTTTTTTAAAATTAAAAATACTTTTAAAAATCACACAAAAACAGAAACAGAACCGACACCAACCATATATAAAATGAGACAATCCTCATAAGCTATGGCCTAAAGATTTGAAAAAGGTGAGGTGGGGTGGCGCTCCACGCAAGCCTAGACACAGTCAATGCCCAATGTCTCGGGCCTGAGTTGCAATTCTTTCGAAGCTTAGCTAGAACCAACATGTTTGCCCATGTTTCAATACAAAAATTAGCTGAATAATTTTAATTAAATTGTGCATTCCGACAAGTAAAATCTAAAATTCAAGGATGCTAAATTTTTTCTTAACAAGATACAAAAAAATATAATATAAATTCGAATTATAAAATTAAAAGTAAAATCTTTTAATTAATTATATATTAATAATTATGTCTAAAAAATTAAATTACATTGAAATCCAATAAAGAGAATCAATAACATTATAATAAGTAAATGATCTAGAAAAAATAAAATATATCAGAACTAAACATTTCAATATAAAAAGAAAATTATTGAAAGATAGAAAGTACATAAGAATAAGAATCTGATGACAACTTGATTGTTCCTATCACAATAAATTTCTAATACTTCAGGTTAAGTGAAACTCAAATTCTAGAAAAAAGCACATAATATGACCATAAAACTCAAGATTTTTCCCATCTTTTCAAATATTTTCCATATCTAGTTTGATACTTACCTACAAGACGTGAATTGTAACATTATTGTATCTTTTTAATAAATATGCGGAAAATATTAATGATTTTTTTTTTAATAAATGTG
>Ga0307510_10009535_pt1 | contig 11566 bp, 6 predicted proteins | sample 12_EM_MG_FD_207224 | JGI IMG/M metagenome (GOLD analysis project Ga0307510, IMG submission 207224) | Populus trichocarpa ectomycorrhiza microbial communities from riparian zone in the Pacific Northwest, United States - 12_EM | ecosystem: Host-associated > Plants > Roots > Unclassified | place... | reverse complement strand
GCCGGGTTGAAGAAAAAACCCTATGTGACCCGACGATCCGGTTGCAAACCCGTTGACTTTTGTTTTTTTTATTAAAACGATGTCGTTTTAATTAAAAAAACTGACCCGACCGACCCGGTGACCCGATCAAAATTTAAAACCCAAATCTTGAACTGGGCTGGTCACCGGACCGGGTTTTAAAACTATGGTTTTTATTAGTATAAAAAAACTAACCTGGCTCATGTCATAGCGCGCGGACACCGATCTGGTATTTATTTATCTAAAAGCCGCATCACATATCTTTCTTTATCTGTCTACTTGGTGTTTATTTTGCATGTGTCCCTAATTTACCAGTAGTAATAATGTGAGCACCAAACCAAATATTTTCCCGCTTTTTTTTATTATTATATATATATATCCTAAATCCAGGCATGAGAGTACTCTAGTTGGACTGGGAACTTCTTTTACCACTGCAAGAAGTTTTCAAAAGCCTCAAAGATCCTTCCTCGAGTCAGCTAAGAACCCTAACTCCATCTCTGGTCCAATCACGAGAATTTGATTCTTTAAATCTGAAGTTACTAATTTAAATGTTTGTTAGTCTAAACAACTCAGTAAATATCCACTCTGTCACACAGTTGATCGGCTAGCGTTATAGGCTTATAGCCACTCCGGTCACTCTGTCACACTTTCCATCTCCTCTCACTAATCCCCGTGCTAGAAACCTCCGAGGCTTTTCTTGTTTTGGCGAAGAGATGGAGCTATCCTAACACCAGGTAATTAGGGTTTTTCTATAACCGCCCCAAGTTCACACATTTAACATATATGATTGAAAATTTTCAGTTACAATGATTGATTGATTTATCTCCACAAGTAAATAAAACCCTAATCCATAATTAAATACTGCCATATAATCAATAGAATTAGATTATTTCATGTTAGAAAACTTTTTAATAATAATAAAAAAACAGTGCTCCATTGCTCTGTTTCACATGTTTGTTGAGGGAATCCTTACAGATGCACGTAATCGTGCTACTCTTTCTTCCTTCTTTTCCACTTGTTTGTTGAGAAACAAAAACAAAAATCTATAAAAAATTAAACACATGCAATCCATTTTTATCTCTTGCAACAACATGTTTCATGTCAAACACCACTCCGACATGATTTACATAAAGCTAAGGAAGGAGGAGGAGATAGAAGCCAACGGAGTTTTCAAAAGATGCCCGAGTCTGATCATGCGGGCTCAATTGGAGAGCACATCAGGACTGCACCACCCTTCGCTCCACCTGTTCAAATCACAATAGAGTTCTCGATATAAATTTATAAAGAAAAAAAGAAGTAAATAATAATCACTTGGTTTTGAGCATGATTATAACTTAGTTCTTTGTATTTGAAAAACCACAAACTAGTCCCTTAGTAATCCAACTCATGTTCTTCTCTAAACGAGCACGATGCTAGTTTTCTATCAGAGTTTAAATTTTCAAAGGGCGAGTTTGGTATGTAGCAAGAAAACAAACTGATATTTTCAGTAAGACAATGTTCAACGGAGAGTGAAGGGCTTAAGCCGTAGATTTTGTTTAAAAAGGACTGGGTTATAATTGCAATAAAACCCCAGGGACTAAACAAGTAATTTACCATAAAGAAAATGCCCTCTGAATGAGGAAACAAAAAAAATCCTCACCACCTAATTTCTTTCTTGCTTTGTTTGTTTTTAGTTTTTTGCCTTTTCTTGTAGGCATGGAAGCACTACCTAATTTATGTCTCTCTCAAAGCTTTTTTCTCTCTTAAAAAAAGGCACGCAACGCATTTATTTTAGCATTTCGTGTTTCTGCTTGTGATGCTTTATTCGTGGTTGTTCAACTGCTCTGCTGTCGACATTCAGCATTAGTGCTCTGTTCTCAGCCAAATGAAGAAAACAGATATCTTTATCTTGGCCTGCAGTTTTTCAAATTAAATCTCCTCCATTTTTGTTAGTTTTGAACAAATGGGTCATCGTCGAAACGAATATTACAACCTGTGAAAGCTTCCCTCTCAGTCCCATCATGGATCTGGAATCTGGGGTTTTTCAAAACCATGTGAAGGTGACTTCTTTTTTTAGTATTATTATTAACCTTTGTTGCAGAAGAAGAATCATGTATATATATTTTTTTGGGTGTGTTTCAGAAAGAATCATGGAAGACAGTGTTAACTTTGGCATATCAAAGTCTAGGAGTTGTGTATGGAGATTTAAGTACTTCGCCGCTGTATGTGTACAAGAGCACGTTTGCTGAAGATATTCAACATTCTGAGACAAATGAAGAGATTTATGGCGTGCTCTCTTTTGTTTTCTGGACCCTCACCTTGGTCCCTTTGTTAAAATACGTGTTTATAGTGTTAAAAGCTGATGATAATGGTGAAGGAGGTACTTTTGCTCTCTACTCCTTGCTGTGTCGACATGCCCGAATCAACTCACTCCCCAATTGCCAGGTGGCTGATGAAGAGCTCTATGAGTACAAGAAGGATGCTGCTAATACTTGTTTGACCCCAACAACTGCTTTTGGATTAAGATTGAAATCTACTCTCGAGAAGCACAGGGTGTTGCAGAGGTTCTTGCTTTTGTTGGCTTTGATTGGGACTTGTATGGTCATTGGTGATGGTGTCCTTACCCCTGCGCTTTCTGGTAATCATCACTTATTAGATCACTTCTAGCTTGTAAACTTTCTGTTTTTATTTTTTAGGCTCCAATTGTATTGTTTGTGTGACCGTTGGATACCATACGTACAGTTTTCTCTGCGGTTTCTGGCCTTGAGCTTTCCATGGCAAAAGAGCATCACAAATGTAAGATACTTGCCGCTTCTTTTCTCATTTTCTGTTTTGGAATTCCAATGTCCTTTTTCAATGAATACGATTACATTCTTTGTAGTAGATTAATTATGGTCAACTGGCTTGAGTGGGTAAGGTTACTGCTTTTGCTCTCTCTCAAGGTTTCTTCTGGAAGTTCTCTTCATTGGAGTACCTTTTGGTTGGAATTCAATGCCGTGATAAGCAATTTGGAGCTCATCTTTGTGCCTGAGTTATTCTCTAGGTTTCGTCAACTTCATAATGCGTCCTGTTGTCTTGATTTTAGTTTTTTTCTTTAGAACTTGTGAAACTTGCTTATTTTCATGTCTATGTAAGTAAATATGCATCCTGTTTGCCAAAATCGAAGAACTGCAGGATGGATCTCCTGATTCTACTTTGTCAATTATGCAAAATTGTGCTAATTAATATGCTAAACTGGCATTTGTTTGGCACAACTCTAGAATTTGATCATGCTAGATGAACTCTTCATCTCTCTCCCCACTTTATTTTCTCTAAAATATTTAATGCGAAATAATGTGCTTGATTTGAAAATTTTCCATTGCTGCGATGCTCAATAAGGAAAAAATAATGTTGACAAATTCAAATTGAAACTGCAGAAAGTACGACAAATGTGACCATCCTGTAGAAAAATGCCAAACAGAATTTCCAAGTTTGAAAAAGCAGTCTCTTTCATATGAGGCTGCTTCTTTTCTTATTCGTACTGCTATCACCATCGGCACTGTGCATACCGTACATGGCTTGCCTCTTACTGTGATATTGCCATCTGAAAAATTCAATAATTTTGCAGATGTGGAAGTTCCAGTTGCGTGCACCATACTCATTTGCTTGTTTGCCCTTCAGCATTATGGCACCCACAGGGTTGGGTTCTTGTTTGCACCAGTTGTTCTCATGTGGCTTTTGTGCATCAGTGCCATTGGGATATATAACATCATACACTGGAATCCTCATGTTTATCAAGCTCTATCACCCTACTACATGTACAAGTTTTTGAGGAAGACTCAACGAGGAGGTTGGATGTCCTTGGGTGGGATTTTGTTATGTATAACAGGTATTATTGGATTGACTGCTTCTTTTAGGCCATTTACAAGCAAAGAGGAAGCCAAGCCATAATCACTGGAACATCGTTCGCTAACCATCCTCTTGGTTTGTTTTTTTTTTTTTTAAATACAGGCTCAGAAGCTATGTTTGCTGATCTAGGACACTTTTCTCAATTATCAATCCAGGTATATATACTCTTAAAGAACTCAATTCTACTCAGATGAAGCTTTCTGTACTGAATTAAGTTGGTTTGCCCGTCACAATATTAGTTGTCAGATCTACTACTTTCATTCTGCATCACTTGCTCTTACAGGGCAGCAAGTTGATTTATGTGGTTTGAGCTTTGTGAGTTCCTATCTTGCATTATCTCGATGCCTTACTAGGATTTTGATCGTGCAATTGTAACTGTAAGTAACTAATGGAATTCATGAGTATTTTGGTTTAGTTTGGGGTTGTGGCCTAGGGTATTTCTTTTTTCTCTTGTCACCAAGTTCTATCTCCTCCTCCTAAATTCTTCTTGCGACAGTACCCCAGGTACTTTTCACAGCTATAATGACATCCCATTTTCTACAAAACAAGTTCCTAAGCTACTTTGATTAAGCATTTACCAAACTCTAGCTCACCATGAATCCTGTGTGGCACAATACTAAATCTCCCTGCATACAGTTTTGGACAAGATACATAATTTATTTTTCTTTCATGATATCAGAAGAAGCACTCAAAGTCTTGTTTTCCAGCATAAAATAGAACTTAAAAAAAGTATTCCCATTCAAAAAGTAATATAGAAATAAATGAGTGTAAAAGAAAAATAATATGGTTAGGATTAAATGACCTGAAATTACATTAGTCAATGCCTTATTCTAAAAGTTTTTCATGTCCTGCAGATCGCTTTCACCTCCTTGGTTTATCCATCGTTGATTCTTGCATATATGGGACAAGCTGCGTACCTATCTCAGCATCATGTTATTGATAATGATTACCATATTGGATTTTATGTGTCTGTTCCAGGTAGGCACCTTTAAGATTTCTTCAAGAAAATTATATTATTTGGATATGACTAAAGCTATTCTTCTCGAAATAAGTTTTCTGAATCAATTTCCTGAATAATGTGAACCATTGGTGGGGTGAATCTCACTGGTGGGTCCCACAAAAGACCGAGCATCAAGTGGCTAGGTACTTTTTAGGAAACTCATTCGGGACAAATATTTCAAGACAGATAGCATAATTCTTTGGATAATTATGCAAGTTGACTGACCAGAATTACCAACGTTGTTGTTCCAGGTAAATTACGATGGCCAGTTTTAGTTATAGCCATCCTTGCTGCAGTAGTAGGAAGCCAAGCCATAATCACTGGAACATTCTCTATAATCAAACAGTGCTCTGCTCTGGGTTGCTTCCCAAGAGTCAAAATAGTTCACACATCATCCAAAATCCATGGTCAAATCTATATCCCAGAGATAAACTGGACTTTGATGCTGTTGTGCTTGGCTGTTACTATTGGTTTCAGGGACACAAAACGTCTGGGTAATGCCTCAGGTATGACCGTAACAGTATTGAACACAAGTGTGTGGTCCTTTTCTGTGCACAGCAATCTAATACGCATATTGTTTGTTTATTTAAACATCCTTTGTGCTGTGGGAACTTTAGGTTTTAGCTTCAGCTTGCGGCATGTTATTCAAAGAATCATAAATACATGTCTGCTACTTAGTTGTTCAGTACCACCTACCAAAGGGCATTTGCCATGAGATTGGCCTTGATGAATGCAACCATATCTCTTCGAAATCAGATTATTTCTTTTGATGATAATATGTGAGAGGTATTGTGTGAATTGAATTTTCCAAATCTAACTATACAAGTTTCAATGCTAAGACTTTACACCAGCCAATTCATGGTACTGGTAGTAATTTGTGCTAAGAATGCTGTAGTGGGGAAGGAGCCCATTATCCTACGTGTAAGAGTCTAAAGATCAATGAACTCTAGCATCCAAATGGCAGGGGCATTACATGAAAGTCCATAGACTATTCTGTCTGCATGAGGAGCCATTCAATTGTATGTATGCAGATGCATGAATCGACTGTTTGTGCAGTAGTGTAGCAAGGATATGACAAGAAAGAGAAGCTAGATTTGTCCATTTGAATTCATTTAAAACTTTTAAATGAAACCTTAATGTAATGTGAAAGAACTCACCTAGATTTAGTTTGCTAAAATGGTAGGATTTCGGGTTTTATCCAAATGAATTCCAAGATATTGATCTGCTGATTCTGAAGCGTTCTAAAATCTCCCTTAATGCTTCATGAAAAATCAGTTTGCATGAATGGATTGACTGAAATTTCATTACTGTTTTAATTCCTTGCTTATTTTGAAACAGGTTTGGCAGTTATAACCGTCATGCTAGTTACTACATGCCTGATGTCTCTGGTTATCGTCTTATGTTGGCACAAGACTGTCTTCCTTGCAATATGCTTTGTATGCTTTTTTGGCACAATTGAAGCTCTTTACTTCTCAGCTTCCCTCATAAAGTTCTTGGAAGGGGCCTGGGTCCCTATTGCCCTCTCATTCATATTCCTGATCGTTATGTGTGTGTGGCACTATGGTACACTCAAAGCATACGAATTTGATGTCCAAAACAAGGTCTCCATTAACTGGCTACTTAGCTTAGGTCCCAGCCTCGGTATTGTGCGTGTTCGAGGAATTGGCCTCATACACACGGAGCTGGTGTCTGGAATCCCAGCAATCTTCTCCCACTTCGTTACCAACCTTCCAGCATTCCACCAAGTCCTGGTCTTCCTCTGCATCAAATCTGTCCCTGTTCCACATGTTAGAGCCAAGGAACGGTTTCTAATAGGGCACATTGGCCCAAGAGAATACAGATTATATAGGTGCATTGTGCGGTATGGATATCGTGATGTTCACAAGGATGACATGGAGTTTGAGAAGGATCTTGTGTGTAGTATAGCAGAGTATATACGCACAGGGAACGCTGAGCTGAACGGTGCAAGGGATGAGATGGAGAGTGAAGATGACAAAATGACAGTAGTTGGAACATGTTGTACTCATACAGATGGAATCCAATTGAGGGAGGATGATGTTGACAAAATAGAGTCAGCAGGCACCTCAGAGTTGAGGGAGATTAGGTCCCCACCTGTGATGCAACCTAGGAAAAGAGTTAGATTTATAGTACCAGATAGCCCGAAGATTAACAGAGGTGCTAGGGAGGAGCTGCACGAACTTATGGAAGCTAGGGAAGCTGGGATTGCTTACATACTAGGGCATTGTTATGTTAGAGCCAAGCAAGGGTCTAGCATGCTGAAGAAGCTTGTAGTAAATTATGGGTACGAGTTTTTGAGGAGAAACAGCAGGGCACCGGCCTATGCACTAAGTGTACCACATGCATCTACTCTGGAGGTGGGGATGGTATACCGTGTCTAATTTTTTTTCGCTTTACATACAGGATAATAAACCTGTCATGTACATCTTGTAATGTTGTGTAGTAGATCATAAAAAAGCCAATGCAGTGAACAATGTGGTTGATGATGGAGCTCTTGCTCTTGCGCAGTTAAGATGTTTCCTGATCACTTACAATTGGCCTCTTTACAAGTGTTGAAGGGTCTTTCGAAGGAGCCATTTTTGCACTGATGCTTTCTCTCTCTTTTTTTTTTTATAAAGGGAGCTTTATCTCATATTGAAAAGGTAAAAGACTTTGTTATATTTTATAAGGGGATAGATATTAAATCAATAATTGGATGTTGGAGGGAAGAAAAACAAATTTAGATTATATATATGATAGCACTTGACATTATGTAAAATAGATATTTTTTTAAAAAAATAATTAATTATACATGACAATTCTTGTCAAGTCGTTCTATTGATTTATTTGAAGGGTAATTGTATAAATATATTATAAAAAGATATTATTTTTATTATAAATATCAATTCGAGACCGACAGAAATTAGTAAGAAAACAATTTTCTTCTCTTCCAAGTTCCAACATGGCGGCCAGCCGGCCACGCTTTACACAGGCCAATAGAAAGAAGAAATTTCGTTTTCAATAACTATTTAGAATGAAAAGAGGATTGCTAGAAAAGGCTTGGTAGGCTTTGCATTCTGTTCAACCAGTAATAAGATGCAGATGAATTTAGGCTATAATATGTACAGGCAGGGGATCAGATTTATTTTCATGCGGGTCTCCCGAGAAAGATATTCTTGTTGATGTGCGCACGTGTGCCAGACAAGTTGCCATTCTTGACAGGCCAACAACCTAAAATTAGGTCGTACGATGATTGATCATCTCAAGCCCCTCGTTCTTTCCATTGATAAATTTTCTTAGGAACTCCTGGGATATATATATATATATTCTTCTTTCTTTTATGATAAGGATATCTTCGAATCAAGATTAAATCTAGGGGCGGAACTATGGCAAGTTTCGGGGAGATTGGCACCCCTAAATTTTATTTTATTTTATTTTATTTTATTTTAATCCTTAAATTTTCAGATTTTTCATAACACTTATGCATTTAGCCTTTTTAAAAATAAAATATTTGCTCTCCAAACTTATAGTTTCTATGATGACACCTCCAATTAAAATTTTCTAGTTCCACCCCTGACTAAATCCTTATCAATAAAAACCCCTTTTGGATAATTTTAGAACCATACTTCTGTATCAGCTTGGTGTGTTAAGAAAAATTTAATAATTTTTTTTTTAATGGTAGTTCTAGAATTAATTAATTAGAAAGTCATTTTTGTAAAAAAAAAAAAAACACTAAATTAGTGTCATCAAACCAAATTCCTTTGAAGATAAAGAAGGTTACACCTTCTTCTTTTTTTGCTTAATTAGTGTTATGTGAGCTTAATTAGTGTTATGTGAAGTGTGAACTTTGTCGTTGGTCGATTAAATTATTTTTTTGATAAAAAAATTATTATGCTTTTTTTATAAAATCTTTTTCACATAAATTATGAAGAGTTTCCTCTACTACTTGTGCTAGGTAACATGAGTGCGTTGGTTACTAGATCAAAAGTTCCATGTACTGTCACTAGGAAAATGGCCTTGCCATGATGATGAAGCATTTTAAGCTGTAGATATTTGATGTTGAAGTAACTGGCTTTCCAATGGATAAATTCCAAAGCGGCCTTTTTTGCAGAAAACAAATGGACTTATTCATCTCCGTAGGGACTGCTCTGGGGTTTTCATACTCGTAACCCCAATCACAATCCATGCTTTCTGGAACTCGGGGTTATTTACCATTCTCTCCTTGCTTCAGGTATATAGCTTGCTTCTGACGGTCACTTTTAAGCTTCATTGGAACTCAGATTTGGCTTTCTGCAGTTTGGACTCTTTGGGGGCTGCCAATAAATAGTTTGCTTGGAGCGATAAATTTTGCCCTTTTAAGTTGCTGTGTCAAGAAATAAAGCTAACACTACTTCTGGTTGTTCTTGCTCAGCAACAAGGATATGATATCAAGGAATTATTGCAGGCAACCTGATACGGACCAAATCTCTTCATCCACTGCTTGTTCAAGCAAGACTTGTTCCTTGTGTACCATTTCCATGTATTTGCCATGTTCCTATGCAAGAAAGGTCGAGTAATAGATGGAAAGTGGAAGTGTTTAAAGTTAAGTAGCTGGTCTTGGCTATCAGGTCAAGAGAACATGGTTTCAATTATTCTGCAACACTTTGCAACCTATTTTGAGCATCTTCATCGCATTGTCCATTTTGGACGGATTCACGCTTGGTTACCTGTGGAGTTGTCAACGTTGCATAGTCAATCGGTCATACTTCACGTAAGTTCTTCTGTGGTTGTCTCATTTTACAGAGAGCCACAGAATGTTCTTGGAGGAGAGGGTATAATTGTTGAAGACTGCGGAGGGGGGCACCTCCTCGATATTCTACACGGTGACTTCCAGTTCCAGGCCGCTCACATTTCTTCCTCTACTTTCTTAATTTAGTCATTTTCCATGGTAATGATCCCTCTGAATGTTAGTGGCTTTAACTGACCACTTAATTTTGAGAGATTTTAGACCGTCGGTTCATCTCCTTATAAACTTACCATGAGGTTGATCAACAGTGTTAATTGACCAAGCTGGAGGACTGTGCGTGTACACAGATGGTTACCGAAATAAAAAATTTAATACCCTAGTTAATTAATTAAGAACACTTGACAATCGAAGCATAAAAGTTTGAGAGCAGATTATCAATATCTTCACGATGCTTGCCATGAACATGAAGTTGGAGAATTATCGAAGAATATAGTTAAGAAATATCAAAATCCTTGTTTCTTCTTCTTCGTCTACTTTAGCAAGAGAGCAGGTGATGCTTGCCCATGAACATGAAGTTGGGGAATTTGGACTCTAATTGGCTAGCAAAAATTAAAACAAAGGTTATAAGGTCAAAAACGAGAAATTAAAGTGAGAGAGTCATTTTCATCCCAAAAGGATCAGACATCAAACTGTACCTTCTTGTTATGGAACAACAGGTTGGCTCATTAATTTCTGTCCAAAGGGCCTTCACCAAATCATTGTCAACCACGCATTCGATACACATAGAATCAGAGAACAAGGCATCTTCATAACTTCTTAAGACCAATTTTTATCAAAGCACCATGTAATGCAACTATATTATTTTTACCAGACCGAGTGAACCCTAAAAAGCAGTAAGCGGCTCCCAAAAAACCTCCATTCTCTAAGAATAAATCCTGACATCGAGTATATCCCGAAGCCTCCAAAATCTCTGCATATTGTCACATATTCAATACCCATTTGTTTAATGCAGAGAATTGGTTCGAGAGCGGATGTTGTGGCGGTTGTGTATCGGATCTCCATAATTTACAGGCAATATCACCGTAGTTCCATGCTTCACATCCTGCTCTTGAACTGCCCCAAACACAATCTCATTGGTTTTCTCGTAGCTTTGCTCATAGTAAGTATGTGGGGTAGAGGATTGATACCGATGATGATACTGCTGTTTCTGCTGCTGCTGCTGATGTTGCTGCTGCTGCTGAAAATCTCCATCCCACCCACTATAGATAGAACGACTTTGCCGCCATTGATGCATCTTTTCTGTATCCTTTGACATGAATGGATAGGTTTTCCTAGGCGTTGGGGTTCTGGTTTCAGTCGAAGGCGGCTCGTCTTCATCTGGTATCACAAAGCTGTCTTGCACAGGCCAAGAAGTTGATTGCTGCTGGTAGTTTTGATACTGATAGCTTGGTGGCTTCTTTCTGAAACTGGGAACTATGCCTCCCAAAATTTCTGCAATAGATGCCCAAGTGTTGATGAAAAGCTTGCCAAGGGATCCGAATAAGCCTTCCTCATGCTTCTCCTGTTCATCTTCTGTTGGGATTAAAGGTGGCCTGAATGATTTGATAGGCTGATAAGGATTTCCTGTAGTGCTAGTTTCCATTGCAACCTGGTCCACCAGAAGCGCAGAATAGAAGGTTAAACAATCTGTCCATTGTGTACTAGAAGATGGTAAAATGCAGATAAATGCTTTGCCAGGATAACTGATCTATGTTTGGCACTTCAGAGAAATGTGACCGAACTACTTTCAGACAAGAGACGACATTGCCATTTTGGCACTGAATAAATGAACCAAGATTGCATGGCTAACCTCAAAGTGAATTGTCTAAAAGAAATTCATTTTTAAATTTCGTTTGCATAGATTTATTTCTTCCTGGCAAAGCCATAAAGCATAATTCTGCAAAAGCTTATCTGATAGT
>Ga0307510_10009534_pt1 | contig 11567 bp, 11 predicted proteins | sample 12_EM_MG_FD_207224 | JGI IMG/M metagenome (GOLD analysis project Ga0307510, IMG submission 207224) | Populus trichocarpa ectomycorrhiza microbial communities from riparian zone in the Pacific Northwest, United States - 12_EM | ecosystem: Host-associated > Plants > Roots > Unclassified | place... | reverse complement strand
AGGTTGCGGGGGGGTTGTGGGCAGTTGGGCGGGGGGGATCTCTCAGAAGGTGGCTGTTGGTACTCGTACATATGATGCGGGGGTCGTTCCGTTGTTGCGGTGTGTGATGTAATGGCACTAAGGTGGTGGTTAGTGGGCTACTGGTTCCTGGATGGCAGGGAGTCCATCCAAAAGGACCTAGAGGTACCGGTGCAGCAGGGTGACAAAGGTCATAGTCACTTGCCCTTTTTACACCAAAAATGGATATCTCCACCACGCAGCAACGCCATTTCGGCTCTAATTGATTAACTATCACATCAAGGAATCTTTGTGTCGAATTTTTTTAGCCGAATTAGATCTGTTTCGCGTTGTTGGTGGACCGTGAAAATCTGAGGTTCCGAAACATGCTCCTTCTTCCTGCGGGACTCAAAGCTTGGATGAACTTTTGACACCTTTGGCTTCCCTTACTTGCGGGATTAAGTGTAACTGAAGAGCCACACGCCAAATCTCCAGGTTCCTAGACGCCTGCGGGCGCATTTTGGTAATACCGGTAGCATATTTCCTTGTAAATTCGCTATCTCCAGCACCCCTCTGATCTCTCTCCAGATTCAGAGGGAAAAGATAGTCTAAAAGACCCTCAAAAGGGTTAGTATGCTAAAAGATTAACCTTCGAGACGTGTTTGACCCAACTTGTGTGTGCAATGCCGCTAACCTGTTAACCTAAACCTATTGTGGGCCGAAGGAGATGGCGAATTTCACAAATGCGACAGTTGGCGTTGAGGCTCTTCGGGTGTCGCGGTTGTGGTTAGGGTCGAATCTCGCTTATTGGTGGTTTGACTGGAAAGTTACTTTACCCGGCCAACCATCACTTCCATCCAGACCACCTGCTGCCTGCCACACTTTGGATGTCCTAGGGAAATCCGGCTGTCGGGAACGCGGGAATGCGCAGTCCATCTACCCATTGCTGAATCGTCCCCACCGTCCGACCCTACCAACCTACAGCAGCCCGAGAAAGCGGTATCAGTCTATCCCCCTTCATGGGCTCAGTTCGGATCGGTGTTCGTTCCATTCGGTGGCACCCTCGGGACACCCTCGCGGCCCCCGGGGCGGGGGGGGGGGGTAGTGAGCATCCATCGCGATCGCGATCATCAAGATTTAGGTCAATGTCTGGACATCCTGGCCGTGTCTTCATCGGTTCGACGTACTTACACCACACAATCCCAGCCAATGGTGTCAGACCCCGATTATCCACGCGGTTAGGCTCGACATCGCCTCTTCCCAGAAGTCTCACCAATATTTCCTCACGTCCCCCAACCTACCCGCATTACAAAGGAGTTTGGCCACGATTGTCGGTGCAGTTAAGATCCATGTCCTCGCGGTCTATCAGTAGCTTCGTAGGCTTAAGATTATAAGTACGCTAGAGCCTTCGTGAGGGGCCGTCCCGTCCATGTTTTGTAAGTTTGGGTTGATGTCTATTTGCTCCAGCAACCTCTTCGTCATCCATCTCCATCGGCAGGAAGCGACGAGGATGAGTGGTGTCCACGGAATTCGATATATTTTATCCTCGTTAAGCCATTCCTTTCATCTGGCTAGCATCCAACAGACTGAATTACAAATAACGGATAGCAAATGGAATCCTCCGATTCAAACCCTAACCCTCATCGACTAACCCTAACCCTATACTCTTGAGGCCCTACATAAAATACTATTGCCGGAGGAAGAGATGCTACTACTTCTAGCTACAGTACTGAATATTTCGTTTTTAGTTTCTAGGCCGGCCTGGTGCGGAAAGAACACTCCCTAGGTGTTTTCGAGCGGGAATTTACTAGTGGGTACTCCGGGGTTGGGGGGTGTATTGCAGATTCTCTACCTGGAGTTGTGTTGGAAATCGCGAGATGCTGCTGTTCGGAATGCTCTCATGATAGTCGCTTTGTTCCGATAGTTTCTGGGAACGCGCTTTGGCTTTGTGAGTGCTTTGGCTTCCGGGAAAGAATTTTGGCTGCAGGGATGCGCTTGGGTTTTAGATCAGTGGATCCGCCGGAAGGGGAGACATAGGTACAAGAGCATGGACATGTGTGGTGGTCCATTGAAGGATAGAAGAACTTGTTGTGGTTGATATATACTCCTGTCTTTACCACCAGTTAGTTAGAGTGAGTGTGTTGTTGAACGAAGTAAATTTCCCCGCTCCTGAGTGTGCGTTCGTGTTTTCGTTACAGGGATTCCCAGCGTTTCGTTCCGCCGTCGCCGTTCCCTTTGGTTGTCGCCGCCGTCGATCCACGTCTAAAAGTTGCTGACTTTAGCCGGTACGGCACGGGAAGATGAGGCCCAGGAGCGGATATCTTTTGTCCTAAGTGCCTAAGTTCCACATGAATTCTCTTACACTATCGCCTACCGGTGTGCCTCCCCTAAACACCACACTGGCACTATCCCGGACCTGAAGCCCGAGGGTAAATGAGCGAGTGATAGGGCATGAAGCCGAAACGTATTACAAAGGACTAGGGAAGCTGGACCCCGACATGGGGAAACCACATAGCCGCAGGAGCAGCACAATTGGCAGCGTTCCCCTATCTAGAGTCCCGGGATATAGTATGTGTACTGGTTTTGTAGACAAAAGATTCCTTCCATTAGCCATCCCAGTATCCCTCCGCGCCTTTCCCTCCCTCACCTTCTAGCTAAATATTAAATATTGAAAATTTTTCTCCGCAACTGGGATAAGTGAATATCTACTTGATGGCTGGGATGCCCCTGTTACACGGTGGTCGAGCCCCTCCTTGATGACTGAGATGGTGCAAATATGATACTTATGGTATCATATCTAACCAGGCGGCTTTGGGAGGTGCAGAAGTCTGATTTCCGAAATTAGGGTTCTATCTTTATGTCACAACTTTTAACCCATAAATTAACTCTTGAAATATGGCTTGGTCTTGTGGGCGACTTATTTTCTTCTAGATGTTGTCTTAGCCTACCAGTAACAACCTAATATAATACTCCACTCTTCAATTTTAATGCCAATATGCGCACTTTTCTCGGGATGCCGAACGAGTCCTTTATTCGATCGATTTTTTTCTTACCACCCCAAGAGCCATAATTTTCACTGCCGGCCGAAATATGATAGGAGTAAACGTACCCTTCTCCCCTCCGGGGGGGAAAAAATGTTCTTTTGATGAAAATTAATCGGACCCTGCTAGGGCAATTCAGTTGGGCTCACCCCAATCTCCGAACCAACAAACCTCGACTTCTCCGGATTCTCGTGCTATATGCAAGAACGATCCTGGCACGCCCGGGAAAACTTTGTTATGATACCCCCCACCCTGAAAATCCACCCTGGACACAAACTCCTCAAATACTTCCTACAAATGATTCATGCTAACATTGACCTCAACGAACGGGCCAACTCCCAAAGGAAAGTGTAGCGCTTGCCCACCCACAACCCGTGCGCACCCTTTCTGCGAGTAGGCTGTGAGGGGGGTACAGTCCTACACTGTTGACCTTGATGTTCCATCATTCGGTAATGCCATATCCACCTGGGGGTCTTTCTATCCTCTTGCTTCCCCTAACCATGTACGATCCACCATCCCCGAGTGAACTACCACACTATTCTGAATTTTCTGTGGAGATCGTAGGTTCATGAGTTAGCGGAAGTGTTGTAATTGTGCCTCAATATGTGAACGCGGAACCGTAGAGACTTTGCACAACTTCTGCTCGCTGTATCATTCTTACTTATTATCCAAAGAGAGGGGTCAAACGGCCAAACATATATAGGGAACGTAAGTGACCTCATCCGTCATGAAAAGTAACCGGTTTCCTGTCCTCAGCCCAGAACGCATCATGAGTTCCAACCGAGTGTACGCCTCCAAACCTGGAGAGCGCAATGAAGCCTAGCCGATACGAAATAGCCACTCAATAATCAAGACCCAACCGGTGATGTCTCACCACCACAAAAGATGCAATCCAATAGAGCGCAATGATATAGGAAAGAAACGCTTTAGACAAAGCTGTTGTTTGAGGACAATGGAAGACTCAGACAATAATCAGAAATTCAACAAGAAGCAAACAGTGGACACCGAGTGATATATTGTGAAAGGGCCTAGCGAATAACTTATATGTTTGTTTTTGTGAAGGGTAGTGTTACGGCAAAATGCGGTCGAGGATCCCGAGGTAGGTGAGAAGCTCGCGGTAGCTTTCCCATTTGAAATAAAAATGAAAATTGCATTTTCACTGCGCCAGTGGGTCTGAGATTGCGGGCAGGGAGCTACTAGAAAATTCGCACTCCGGATCCAGAGAAATTCAAGTTTTTCCTTATATCCCTACGCTTGTATGAGGGGGTAAGTGGGCATCCCTTCAGAGTCCATGTCCCCCGGGAGTCAGAGCCCATAAAAAGAAATGAGAAGAAAAAATCACTCAAGAGCACTAGGCTAGCAGACAAACTAGAAGGTGGTTACCGAATTTAATTTCGAAAACATCCGCTCAAGATGCACCAGAAACCTCATATCAAAACTAAGTGACTCTTACTCTTCCCAGTCGGACTCAGAATACCAGTCCTCAGGACCCCTCATAGCCAGATGGCTCTTTACATCGACATGACGAGGGTCATCTTGTCAGTCCCACTGTTCTCCATTGTTAGCGAATTGCTGAGGCCGAGAGTTGGGGTAGAGGGGTCTTACAGGCGGTATGATCGCACCAAGCAAGATCTTCGGCAACTATTATTCAAAAACAGGTACGAAGTCAGTGAGGGGGCCGCTTTAAATCAATGAAATGGGAGAAGAGTGGATTATGACATACAACAAACCATCTATCTTCCATCTGTCGTTCGAGATCGAATTCGACTGGTAATATGTCGACGTATTCTCCGAGGTCTGGGTCACCGTCTAGGTCTATCAATAGCTGAGCTGCGCCGGGGTCGTTTCCGATGCGTGAAAATTGGAAGGATACGGCTGTGAACCCATTGTAAGTATTGGAGCAAAGTACATCACCAAACTCCCACGACCGACTAACCGTCTCTCCCTTTGCCAGCTCCTTTACACTCGTTCACACAGTCCTGAATGACCTTTTTCAGATGATCCTTTTCCTCACCCTCAACCTGTTTTCTGATAGTTATTATTTGGCTTGAGAAATGTTAAGGGAAAGGCATACTGCGCTACTAGTGACAATTAGCACTAGCATGGGTTTTCTCTGATTGGGATTTCCGATCACAAAAGGATCCAAAATCCTCTCCTTGAGTGCCGTTCCTATCCTTGACGGACCGCCATAGGGGTGGCAATCTAGATAGGCTTTCGCCTCCCCGGCCCAGTCTTTTTTGCTCCGAAAACTATTCATGAAGCGCATAGAAAGGATTCCGGATTCATTTGCCATCAAATAGATTTCCGTGATGTGGTCGATATACTGTGCCAGGGTCTCCCTCCTTGCGCCCTTTTCCTCATAAATCATGGAACTGGAGTCATCTATCAATCCATCCAAGAATAAGCGAAACGAACCCTAATGAGCGAAGACTAGCACCAGAGCTTACCGATCAAGATGGCCACATCATAAAGGGTCAGCACAGTCAGATCCCTCGCAATCTCAGGCCAGCATCCCATCTCTGTAACCAACTTTCTCGCCATCTCCTCTCCCCTTTTAATTGGCACCTTCAGACTTCTATCCAGTTCCTCTTTTGTCCTTCCATACATTTTTTGCAAGCCCTTTCGTCCGTTTATTATCATATCCTTGAGCCCTCCCCCAATCTCTTGACCTTTAGGGATTAAATAAAAATAATATTCCCCTAGGTCTTTTGCCACTGACTCTTCTACCGCTTGTTTTTCAGCTCCGAATAGGATCCTAACGTCTCTACCATGTCCTTTAGAGAGAGCCAACGACAATGGGGGTTGACTTTTGTTATCTGGTGTGGTAGTACGGACATCCTTCTGCCCCAAAAGAATCTCTACTATCCCCTCATTCCCGCACTCAGCCGCCAATGAGAGTGGCGTTAAGCAACATTGGGGGCCTGCCTGGTCGGCACTGAGGTCCTCTCGTTCCAAAAGGATTTTTACTACCCTCTCATGCCCGTATTCAATCGCCAACAAGAGTGGCGTTCGGCCATATATGGGGTCTGCCGTATTGGGGCTGACACCCTCTCGTCCTAAGAGCGTCTTTACTATCTCCGCATACCCGCGCTGAGCCGCCAACCAGAGCGGTGTTCGGCCATATATGGTACCTGCCGTATTGGGGTTGGTATCTTGTCGCTCCAAAAGAATCTTGACCACTCCCTCATGCCCCTTCTCAGCCGCTAGCGTGAGTGGTGTCCAGCCATCTTGGGTGCTTGCCGTATTGGGATCGATATCTTCTTGTTCCAAAAGCATCTTTACGATCTCCTCTTGCCCTCCCCTAGCCGCCCATATGAGAGCCGTACTCCCCATGCAATCGGCTGCATTAACGTCCCACTCCTTCATCTGCAATACAGCAGCAAATATCTCGGAGATCCCGAGAAATGCTACTGCGTGGAGTCCGGTAAATCCTTTAAGTCCTATCGCGCTGGAAAAATAAGGGCCTGAGCCTCTTGTCCGATTATAGCGCAATAACAGTAACTGAGCAGATATATGCTCATCGAATCTATCCAGAAGCCTGAGTGCAAGTGACTTGACATCTTCCGTCACCCCTTTTCTTGTGTGCTCCCCCCAGTAATAAGAAGCATATTCTAGAAGGGGCATTGTTGAGGGGACCGAATCGAGAGTTGGCGAAAGATCCCTGACGCATCCAAAGTTGAGGTATGTTAAGCAAATCTCCGCAATTGTTGAGTGGGGATTTTGCAATAGCGTCGGATTACGCGAGAGGTGTTCTTGTAGAGTAAGGTGCGCCAGGCGGACAGTGGACGAAGAGGCCTCGACCGTGACAAGGCCGAGACAAGATGCTAGGAGTGTTTGTAGCGCAGGGACGTCTTCAGGATCAAGATCCGTAGATCCCATCTCCACCCCCAAGGCGTGACGGAGCTCCTCGACCTGTAGCGGCCGCTGCGAACATGACGCCCACATCAGGACTTTCAGCCCGAGTATCGATTTACTTCCCGCCTGCGCCCCCAGTCGCTGTAGAGTTGCCGTATAGGCATCGCCTAGTCCATCGCCCCTCTTCATCTCTTCAAGCTTCTTTCTTCTCCGGCCAATTGTCGTCTCTCCCAGGATAGCCTCGATGTTTAGTGAGACAAGAAGAAATCTACATAGAATCGCAGGTAAATATACATCATTGATAGAGTGGGAATGCTAGATTCTTCTACGCACATATCAGATATTCTTTCCAGAGTAATTTCCACAATATCCGCCCGTAAATCATCACTCATCGCCTCTGGATCAGGATCCTCGTCCAACCTCATCTCCAGAAAATTCCTGACATCACCCCCGTTTGGAATAATAGGTATCACAACTACCTTAGCGAAATCTCTCTGAATACTTTCCTTAACATAGGGCCTCCCGGTGAGGAATATTCTCGTCGTGGGAGACTCCCGAACAATATCTGTTAATGACTTAAGAAGCTCGGGCAGGCGCTTTGTCAGGCATTCGTCTAGTGCATCGATACAGATGAAAACCTGGCGTGCCGAGGCAATAGCGATCCTTAACATTCTTATCAAACCCGCAAGTCGCAGCCCTCTGCCACCAAACTCCCCTTTCGCTTTTTGAAACGCTTCGCGTAACTTTTCCGAGATGCCCACCTTGCATATTAGCTGCTTTAAAATAGCTCCTAGTACGTTGGTGGTTGTCTGTTCTCCCTGGGCGAGGTAGTCGTAGTATAAGCCTGTAACGGCGATGCCTTCCTCCCTTGCCTGATCGCACAGGCTGTCGATCACAAGGGAACTAGTATTTCTAGCCGTCAGCAAGATCCACTTCCTTCAAGGGGTCTTGCCACTTACCTCAGATGTGTCTTGCCTACCCCTGGGCCCCCGGAACAAAACAAGATAGCCTTATCGGCTCCACCACCTCCCCTCCACTCCCTAAACTCTCTTGTTTCTAAAAGCCAGTCCCCGACACCGTCAAACCGGTCGGTGCTTACGCCTTGATGTCTGTCGTTTGGCTTCAGCGGAGAGAGCCAATGCAAAATCTGCGCACACTCGTCGGATTCATAGACCGTGGTGTTGGTGATAGTTGTTTGGTTGCCGCAGTTGGTATTGCCATGGCCGAAGTTGAGTGATTGAATATGCATATTCTGGGACATGATGCTCTGTCTAAAATGTTTGTTGAGCGTGGAAATTATACAGCAGCGTGTACGATAGAGTTGTTAGGGGAGTTCGTAAAATTCCCTGGGCAGGGCGGGGGAAAAGCGGGGCGATGTGGCTCATTTTGTGGCAACTACTCGAGTACTAGTACAGTGCAATACAGTCCAATCATCTCCATACCGAGTGAATCCCAACCCAGCGGAGGTTTTGAGGAATTCCCGCGACCTGACTCTGCATCACAGATTCCTATAAAACACAGTACCGTGATATGGTTAGGCATATGGCGTATAATCTGGCCATTCGGCGGAGTGCCGAAATATAAACCAAGCCAATACCTAGCATAACCTCCTCTTGCATGTAAAACTGCGACCACCATACCAGGGATTCTCACAAGTTAGGAAGAAACTGTACGACATTAATAAGTGGAATCAACCATTCACCACCGGTTATCATATGCGTATTGAGAGACGAATTTTGAATTTTCTCTTATGATAATGCAGTAGGTTAGCTTGTACGAGGATTAGGTGGCTAAGGTAGCGCGAGAGAGGAAGCACATAATTTGCCGGATTGGGGAGGTGATTTACTCGTAGCGCGGGTCATGCCTTGTGGAAATCAGTTGGCGTGGAGTTGCACGGGGAAGGAAAAGGAAGGAGAGGAAGGAGAGACCTAGAAGCATTTCGTCCTTTGGGGGAGGCTGCGAGGGTGGTGGGCAGGGGGATCTCACAGAAGGTGGAGTTTTGGGTAAAATATAGTTGCTTTGCCGTTGCGGTGTCTGGCATGATGGGACTAACTTAACGGGTAATCGGTGGGCTACCGGAGGTTCCTGTCCATGGCAGGAAGTCTATCCAAACGGCAACGCCATTTTGGTCCCAGCCGATAATCTATCACACCAAGGAATCAAGAGCCGGTCCGAACTTCACGGTGTCGAAACTTTTTAGCTGAATAAGATCTGTTTCGCGTTGTTGGTGGGCCAGTGAAAATCTGAAGTTCTGAAATATGAGCCTTCCTTAGTAGGGGACCCCAAGCTTAGATGAAATTTTCGACATTCTAAGCTTCTCTTGCTTGTGCAATTAAGTGCGGCCAAGGAGCCACATGCTAAATCTTCGGGTTCCTAGCCGCTAGCGGGTGCATTTTGGTAATACCAGTACCATATTTCCTCATGAAATTCGCTATCTCCAGCCCCCCTCTGATCTCTAGATTCAAAGATGAAAGTAGAAGCTCCTCAAAAGGGTTAGTATGGTAGAAGATCAGCCTCCAGGATGTTTGACCCACCAACCGGTTTATGGCAATTCGGCTAACCCGTCAATCTAAACATATCGTGGGGTGACGGAGATAGCGAATCTCGCGAGTAAATACGGCAGTTGGCATTGTTGAGTATTGTCGGGGGCTTGGGTAGCCTTTCTCTAATTTTCGGTAATTGTCATGGGCCGGGTAGCTAGTTTCATAGCCGCACAAAATGGCAGTCACGGTGGACAAGGGTTCGTTTGTTTGCTAGTGGGGAAGACATCGTGGGAGGACGGAGCTTGATCGTGGGTTTTCCTTAGTCGTAGGGAACAGTTTGTTTTTCATCGTCGTCGTCTTTTTTCTGCGAGCTGAGCATTGGGGTTTATTGAAACCGCCAGTGCTTGCCTTTCGTCTTCAATTATCAGTTTTAGTTTCTTTTCATTTCTCTTGCTGGTGATCTTCACCAGTACCGTCGATAGTCAAGATTGCCAACACTCACAAAAGAACGTCTCCCGTGGAAGAGCCACGACAGTATTGTACTCGTACTTGAACTCGAATAGACTCGAATAGGGTACAGGCAAGTATCCTAGTCGTGTTGCGGAGAGCGTATGACGACGTTGAGGGTAAACCGATGGCGCGGACATATCCGCCCCCGGCGGCCCTACTTGGTTGGCAGACCCGCCTTCCTCTCACCTCCACCACGTCCACCTCATCCAACCGGCATTGAGGCTCTTGAAGTGCGGCGGATTTGGTTGGGGTCGGGTTTCGCTTGGCCGACTGGCGAGTCTCTAGTTACCCGGCTGATCATTACTTCTTATACGTCCAAGAACTATTCTGTATGATGTCCTAGGAAAAGCCGAGAACGCGCGGTCCATCGACCCATTGCTCTCTCATCTCCACCCTCCCGCCCTACCAACCTGCAGTAGCCCGAGAAAGCGGTATCTGTCTACCCACCCCTTCCACGGAATTCGGATCAACGTTCGCTCTATTCAACATCCTCAGAACATCCTCACAGCCAACCTCAGCAACGAGGGAAGGTAGCGAGCGTCCATCACCACCTCCAAGATTTTGGTCAACGCCCGGGCATCCCGGCATCGTCTCCACCGCCCTAGCGCACCTACACCACATGCCCCAGCCCGCGATGTTAGACCTTCATTATTCGCAGGGCTGAGCCCGCTGTCACCTCTTCCCGGAGGCCTTATTAGTATTTCTTCGTGTCCAAATCTGCCCGCATCGTGCGAAGGAGTTTGATGGCGATTATTGGCGCGGTTAGGATTCATGTACTCGCGGTCTATCGGAGCTTGCAGGCCTAGGATCGCAAGTAAGCCGGAGCCCTTGTGAGGGGGGTTGTCCCGTCCGTGTTGGTAAATTTAGGTTGATGTCTCTCCGCTCTAGCAACCTCTTCGCCGCCCATTCCCGTCCGCAGGAACGAGGACGAGTAGTGTCTCAGCAATCTGGCTTACCTCCGCTATGTTAGGATCCTCGGCTCCATGGCCTAAGGGCGATCTTACTACCGTAAAAACTCAAATAGAAGATAAATGTGCTAGGACGTTGGAATTTCCCTTCTCAGCTACGCGAGGGGAAAACACCGCAAACTCAGCCCCCCGTTGAGACATAACAAAAGGAATATACGAGGCGCCTTACTAGGAGAGGCAACTCCAACGTCCTAGCACATTTATCTTCTATTTGAGTTTTTACGGTACTGCTTCGTTGTTACTCGCAACCGCAAAACTGAGCGATGTATTTCCTGCAGAGTTAGGGGCATTTTGGTTGACATCTTCTCCCTCGAGCGGTAATATCACAATACCCCCCCCTCCCCCAAGCAGCTCTAGTGGTCTGGTAGTGTGGTGTTTAGTAGAACTCCCAGCTAGCCGAGCTAGGCACAACAGCACCTTAGCCGAATTCAGCGGCCCGCGGGGGCGGACCTGACCTTGAGCATTGGGTAGGATCAACTTTGATATCGGCGTGATACAACAAAAGTTGTAAATCCCCCGCATCTAATTGTAGAGTAGATGGGAGCTGCAAATGATAAAAGCTTCTTCATCGTCGCCAAGACCTTACTATCCCTTGAACCGCTGAGACTTTCCAGTCCGGATTGCAATCTGGAATACTAGCCTATTATAGTAATCAGGATAGGGTGAACTCTAGGTCCTTTAATGGCGGTAGTGCTCAGAACACCGCAACAGGC
>Ga0307510_10009533_pt1 | contig 11567 bp, 10 predicted proteins | sample 12_EM_MG_FD_207224 | JGI IMG/M metagenome (GOLD analysis project Ga0307510, IMG submission 207224) | Populus trichocarpa ectomycorrhiza microbial communities from riparian zone in the Pacific Northwest, United States - 12_EM | ecosystem: Host-associated > Plants > Roots > Unclassified | place... | reverse complement strand
AGAAATAAAAATTGTACTAAATAAAAGTTATGAAGAATCCAAATATTTGAGCTTTGTGCAAGTAAAGTTAAAAGGAGCAATATGTCTATACTAAAACAATTGATTTTGTCATTCCTCTCTACAAACACCAAGAATGATCCAACAAAAACAATATTTGAGCTTTGTGCAAGTAAAGTTAAAAGGAGCAATATGTCTAGTGAATTTTTCATATCTAGAGTAATGAATAATATGTATCATAATTTTGAAACCCGGACCGGCCCGGCGGGTTGACCCGGGCCTGGAACCGGTTCGGGTCTAAGTAAAAACCCGCTGGGGAGTTAGCCCGGTGAAACCCGGTCAACCCGGCGGGTCGACCCAGAACCCGGTTGACCCGGATAAACCCGGCTGAGACCCGGTTACCTTCTTCTTTTTTTATCAAAACAAGTATCCCCTACATCGCCTGAAAACAAGAAGACAGCCCTCCTTCAACAGCTAGATATCTCCAATCTGTACTTCAATATCTCAACAAAAATCTTGCAAAAGTTTTCAAATATTCTCCAAAATCCTCCAGTAGAAACTTCTCATATATGATCAAAAGCTTCTCCCCACTGAACAAATTTGGGAAAATAAGAACTAAAGCCCTAGATTACGGGCCAAGCTGATGGGATCTAGTCACAGATGAGAAAAACGATAGATTTATTTCAATGCCAGAACAAAGTGAAATCCGAAAAAAGAAAGAAAAAAACAGTATCCCCTACCTCACCTGAAAACACACCTCTAGAATTTCAAATTCCTTAACCAAGTTCTCCTCGCTCGTAACTTTAAACTAACAAGACAAATTAATTTTCTCCTTATTATTTAAACAATCACTACAGCACCCCTTTGAATCTCCCTTTGAATTTCCCTTTGTTTCTCTCTCTTGTTCTCTTCCCTGACTTCTTGTTCTCTTCCCTTCAGAAGTCAGATCCATCCCACAACCCTTGCTCTCTTTCTCACAGATCTCTTCCAAAACTCTTAAATTCTCACTAATTCTGGAGGTTCTTGTTTCAAAGTTCAAGTTTTTTTGAGTTTTTGGTGCTGGGTTTTGAGAGATAATGAAGAAATTGAAGTGGGGGCTTGATGGTTGTTGACAAGAAGATAACTTCGAAGCAGAGAGTGACAAGGCAATAGATTTTACGGTCACTTAAAGTATGATAATTGTTTTTTTTTTGGTTGACCCGGGTCAACCCATCTGACCCGTAACCCGATCATTAGACCGGGTCGACCACCGGGTTGGGTTTCAAAACTATGATTTTAACTATTGAAAATGAATTTTTCCACTTTGACCTTTCATTGTAGTTACAAAAGTCTTCCCTCCAAACTAGTATTTAAAACTTTGGGATTTACCCAAATGCTAGTCCTACTATATGACAATATTTGATATCACAACTTACACCAAATTCAAACATTTTAAACTACAACAAAATCATTCTCAATATGCCTATTCTACATGTGTTATTCAAAATATCATTCATTCTTCTGATTGGAAACAACCCATTCACCAAGCAATCCAATTTCCAATCAGTTACCATGTCAAACTTAGTAATTTCATTGCTCGTTCTTATTCTTATTGGGATTATCAATAAGCATGGTCAAACACCTTTTTCCTTCAAAATTCCAAGGGTAGCCACTCCTGGTTATTCTATTTTAATAATTTCATCAAGACTTCAAATTTACCCATCTGGTTTCTTCAATGGTAGGATTATTTTGGTTGTACTTATGAAGTAATGAAACCTCACGCTTTAGTTAAAAACGATTACATTTACTTTAAAAAAAATTCATACCCTCATAAATTGAGAAAAAATTCTCACTATTTCTCTTTTCTATTCCAATTTCTTTGTCCATTGGGTCTGTTCCTGGCATTTTAACTACAACACTTAATATGGGTATCATATCCTTATCAAAAGATACAAAGTAAAATGGTGGGGCTCCTTTGCAGTAGAAACTAAAAGTTTCAAACTTGCTGTCATGGAATGGTTACAACAACACCAAAATGCTCTAGTTTCATACTCAAATCCTCAGTCCAAATTCCCGGCATGTAAATCTCATGCTTCTGCTCTTCTTACCTCAGCACAGTATGGGGAAGAGTATTCAAAATCATGAAGCAACTCCGGCAAAGCACCAAAGACAATGATTCATATCCATCTTTATCATCTTTAGGATCTATAATCGGCCTAGCATATGACAATGAAAATGATTGTTATGGTATCCTTCCTCCTATACAAAAATCTCAGGTAGTCATTGTCTCTATAAAAAAAATTTAAAAAGGTCCAAAAATATTTTGACCCATTTTATAAGTTGAAATCCTCCAAACCATCAGGCTTATCTTCTCATATCGGCACAAATGGTTAAAACAGCTAGCTATCATTTCAACATTTCAAAAAGCTAATCCCCCACTTTTATAAATGACAAACAACTTTCTAATTTGCAGATAACTTTTTCAACTTTCAAAAAAGCAAATCATATGCTTTACAAAATTCTCAAATAAGACAATCTCGTTTTGCCCTATATAAAGAGACTCCTCCTAGGCTTTTGAAGGCAGAACTTGATAGAAAAGTTTCTCAGCAGAAGACATCAACTATTTATCCTCTTGTGATATATTCAAATATTCTCTATAACCTTATTATAATCATATCTTACACTATAAGGAGATCCATACTTCTTGGATTCGAACCTCTTTTTACCAATATCTCTTATATTATTTTAATACAAATTTTAAGTAAGGTTCCTTTAAATCTTACCTTCAATATATCTTCTATTTAAATTCTGTTTAAATTTATATAAACTTAAATATGCTCTGTGTTTGATAGAGAATTCTATCATTTTTAGACTTGCCTCTTCATTCACATCAGAAATTTATATGCCATGTGTTTTATATTCTATTTTTAAATTAAATATATCGACTGGAAACCTATGAGTAGATCTTAAGATCGTTTTTAGGTGTAACAACACCAATAACTTGTTTATCTTTTTTTTTATTATTACACACACATATTACTTGTAAATACATTAGTTTGAATATTATTAAAAACTTAGTAATATTTTAGCAATTTTGTATGAAGAATATAGTCTTAATTCATGAAAATTACCACTCTTGTAGCTTGATGGATTGTGTCTCTCTCTCACACACCACAACATGAGTTTGGAGACATGGAAATTGAATTCCAAAATATTGCAAAAAAATAAATCAATTAATATCAACATTTTAAAAAGTAAATAAAGGTTTAAAATGCCGATAGCTTATTTTCTGGCAAAAATACAAGGATTGCTATGTTTTTTCTCTCTCTTTTTGAGACAAAGCTAACATTAGTATTCTTTTGATCTTTTATAGGTTTTGTTTTATTTTATTTTTCTAATGGATATGATTTTTATGAAAGATACGCATATGATAAATTTTATCTAGAAATTTTTCATATCTTATTAAATTACATTTTACTTATTGCAAAAATTTATAAAATTGATGCAATGTTAATAAGGTAATTGATAGATAATATTTTTTTTTTGTTGTTGAAATTGATAAACCCAACAATTGGGGAGGTAAAATGAAATTAACCAAAAAAAAAATAAAAATCCTATTTACATTCCTACAATGTGTGTGCATGTTAATTGGACTTCATAGTGTATTGGCAGGCTTACAGAGCCCATTTATGCTTGCAATAGAGGACCCTAAAACCTAGATAATCTCAGCCCAGCCCAGCACCTCAGCCCATTTCCAACTGTTTACATTAGGGTTTTACACAATAAACTGTCCCTTTCTTTCCCTTGCCACTCGACAAACAGTTCCGTTTTAGCAAAAAGACAACGAACCCCAAATTATTGCTATCCACACGCTCCATTCTCTCCCTCCACTCCAACACACGCCCCCAAAAAACCCTGGAAACAGCCATAAAAGGCCTCCTCTTTCTTACTCTCTCCACCCCACTGTATAAAAAATACAATCACAACACAGCACACGCCCACAGCTGCTGTCTTCTCCACCCTCTCCCTTTTCCCTTTCCACTCCCTCGCTTTCCTCCTCCCCTTCCCTTTTCACCCCTCATTCTCTCAACAATTATAATTTTGCCACTGTGCATTCCGCTCTTTAATTAGGGATTTTAATCACTGTGATCGCGCGCGCGCGCGCGAGAGAGAGTAGTGTTACGGTGATGGCGGAGAATGAGAGGGGAGATGATCAAAAGGGTAGTAGTATGGTTGGACCGAAGTCGCCGTGGAAGACTCCGGTGGTCGCTGATGCTCCGGTGATGGGCACCGCCGAGTCTTGGCCTGCTTTGTCTGATGCTCAACAACAACAGCAACAACAACAACGGTCGAAACTCACTGATTCTGCTTCTAAGCCGCCGCCGCCGCCGACAGTAACGGTGGCTTCTGGTGGTGATACGGCTGCGCCACCGGAAGCTTCGCCTCGGGTATTTGTAGTTTTTTTTTATTTATTATGTTAAATATATGAGTGAATTTAATGTTAATTTATTGATTTCAGAGAAAGAAATAAAGTATTGGAAGAAAAGTTATTAAGAGTGTTGATTTTTTTTTAATTGAGTGAAAATGAAGTTATAATTATGTGCTAAAATGCTTTTAAGCTTGCTGTGGATTGATAAATTAATATTAAATAAAGAAGCTCTTAAACTCATGTATGATATTCGTGTCAATTTTGCAAATTTATAGTGAAAAATAGGATTTTAAATTATGGAGATAAGTTAAGCTTGTGTAGAAATGCTTTAGGATAAGAGAATCTCATGAGATGACATCAATCAATGATATTGAGATCTGTAGGTTAAGAGAAAAGTGTGAACTTTCGAACTATTAGTAGTTTGAATAAAGATATAAATATGTTTTTGGTTTTTGGTGTAGATTCTAATTGGATTTTTTTTTATTTAGGATTGAGAGAGATATGATCAAATAACGAAAACCCATGAGGGGTCATTGATTTTCGGTGTGTTTTTAATTTATTTGTGCATGCATGTGTATTTGATGTCACTTTTGTCCATAAATAAATATATCGCATCATGCTTTAAAAAGAAGTAAATTTAACATTGGTAATCAAAATGTTTCAGGAAAGCATTGTATATTAATGTATGCTATCTCTATATTAAATAGTGGCAGTGTGCTGAGAATGGACTATTGATGAGTACTTTACAAAGTGGCATCCTTGATGCTGTCACTGTTGAGGTATTTTGTTTTGGTGTATAGTAATTTGATTTGGTGGAAAGAAGGTTATGATGTTCATTTTGCATTTTTACCACCATTTTCCAATATATTTCTTCGTGAGAGAAGATCATGTGTTTACTTGCTGAAGTGGAACATGATTTGCTGGAATTAAAAGAAATTGACAAGCATATGTATTGAGAGAAACAAATGTTGGAAACCATCTTTTCTCTATCCTGACATCAGAAAGAAAAATGGAGAACAAGAGAAAGTTCAGTTTTGCAGAATTTGGATTCGAAAACCTGGCGTCTCGAGAAAAAAACTAAGTAGCTCATTTTAGAGATGAAATGCCATCTAAATTATGTGAACTGCAGTTTTATGCTTGGTGCTGGGACATAACAAATTGGAAAATTATCACGTGTTTTGCCTCTATTTTCTGGCTGTAAGATGCATTATGTTTGGTGTTATGAAGTAATTAGTAGAGCTAGAGCTCCATAAATCTAATATATAGTCAGATATCTTTATGATTCCAAAAGACCAGAAACAGGGTTTCTGATGTTCCCATGGAATCTTGTTATGCTTGCAAAAGCACAGTTAGAAAGCTGGCTATGCCTTGGGATCAAACACATGAATGCATCAAGTTTTATGGTTGTTACCAAAATGGAGTTTCAAAGATCAATCCTTTCACTTCCTCCATCTTGTTTGTGAAGTTTATTTTATTTCACATCTTATGTCAATTGTTCTCTTTCTGGGAACACATTATTTAGTGTGCTTAATTTGGGTGTGAAATATCATTTTGCCTTATTTATGGTTTGTCCAGGGGTTGTCTGGGCAGCAGAGATCACATGGATCTGGAAACACAATTTCTTCAAATAAGCATTCACCATCAAGACATCAAAAATCAGGATCTAAGCGCAATCCTAATGGGGCACCACCTTTCCCTGCACCATTCCCTTATCAGCAACCACACATTCCTCCAGTTTACCCTGCTATAGTACCTCCACCACACATTGCTGTTTCTGGTTTTGCATATCAACCTGGGCCGCCACCTTTTCCCCCTGTTGAAAATCATTTGGTAAAGTCTGGATCAGATGCATCCCCTATGCAACCTTTTGTTCCACCTGTTAATGTCCAGCCTCCACCAAGAGGGGATCCCAATGCTTATGCTGTTAACTTTCCAAATCGAAGGCTGAATGGGCAAGAATCCGGTGGCCATTTGAATCAATTATGGCATCATCAACGGGCATTTGGGCCCAGAGATAACATCGTGTTGCAACAGGGTATGGGACCAAGGCATTTGATAAGGCCTCCTTTTTTTGCTTCACCTCCAGGGTTCATGGTTGGTCCAACATACCCTGGTAATTGTTTTAATTTAATGCAAGTGCTTTTACTCTAGATTTTAGTGCTAAATGTTTTTTCGCACCTTGACATTCACTTTCATTTATGTAATACATGCTTTTCTGTTCTGCATAGATGATATAGCTTGTTCTTGTACAGTTCATTTTTTCACCGTGGGTTTTTAACTCTTTTGTTGTCAAATTATGTGCTGTCTAAGATGATCTCTATGTGTGATACAGGACCTCCTATATGCTACATTCCTGTTGCATCTCCAGGCTCTCTTAGGGGACCTCATCCTCCCCGTTTTGTTCCATATCCAATCAATCCAGGGGCTCCTATGCTTCCTCAAGAGATACAAACTTTGAGGGCTAGCATAATAAGACAAATAGAGTATTATTTCAGGTAAGCAATGTTAAAAAGTGACTTACTTCTGGATTCTCTCACTCCAGACATACTTAACTGGTTAAAATTGCCACAATTGGATTCTGAGGCTGAAACTGACCTTCATCCTACTTTTCTTATTATTGAAGCATCAGCATCATTAATTTTGTCTGTTGTGCACACAATTATGAAGGAATGCGGATCTGCTTGTTAAATAGAGATGCTTTAGCCTAAATTGGACCGTCAAAGATATGTTCATATGGGATATATGAGTCCAACTTACCACAAATTACTCCTAAAATTATGTCCTTTTACGGCTTAATAATTATTACCATTATCATTGGATGCCAATGTTGTATGTCCTTCCATACACTTGTATGCTGAGCAATAGTAACCGAGCCTTTCTATGAAAACACCAAAATATGCCCTTGGAACTTCTTATAGTGAACTGGCTACAAAAAGTTGGTCAATTTGTGTTGTGCATGCAATAACTTGATTATTTGTTGACTGTTTCACATCTTTATGCAGTGATGAAAATCTGCTGAATGACCATTATCTAATATCCTTGATGGATGACCAAGGATGGGTTCCCATATCCACGATTGCTGAATTTAAAAGGGTATTTTTTTAATTCTATATGGTATTTATATGTGCAGCACTGTGTGAAATGGGAATCTTATTTCATTCAATATTGCATGTAAAGTATTATGCTATATTACTCAACATATCCACTTCCTTTGTATCTAGAGTTGAAGGAAAATTTATTTTATTCATGCATGTGATATTTTGCATCACAGGTTAAGAAAATGACGACAGACATATCATTGATCCTTGATGCGCTGCAGAGTTCTGGCTCAATAGAAGTGCAGGTCTGAATACTCTTCACCAATTGACTTTATGTTTCATGCTGGATGGGATGGATCTGGAATTTTGCGATAAGATCTGTAGTATATCAATCAAGATTGTGTTTCATATTTCGTATAAATGAATATTTTCTTCCCTGTTAATTTTTTATTGACATACCAGACAAAAGCTGTTTAAATTGTTCAAAGGATGGATATCTTTGGATGGTCCAAAAATGTTGACTACATGATTAATCAATTCGACTTCCGTGGCCTTCTAAAGGTTTCTTTACTGTTTTCCTGGGATCTGGTTTTAGCCCTTTTGAACTGTATCCAAAAGTTTTTCCTAGTAGTGTCAGTTTCAGTCAAATTTGTGATGGGGTTTTGGCAAATGTTATGAAAGCTGTTTATGTGAATGAGCACATGTTGTGTGGTATTTCTTTAATTATAGCTTAGCATTGAGTGGAGCCACATTGATAACCTTGAACTTGGGAGCCTAAGATGCTTGAGTCTGATAGTAAATGAACAAGTTTCAAGTGCGTAATGTTATGGCCATCTATAATTATGACAGCTTAACTAGAGTTGTGGGATGGATTGACAACTTATGAAGTCTCATGCTTAGTTTCTTTGCTCTAATAGTCTTCCTATTGTGGTCGGCATTGTATTAACAGGGTGAAAAGATTCGGAAACGTGATTACTGGTCAAAGTGGATTCCTGCTTCTTCTCAGCAAGCAATGTCACTGAAAGCTCAGACTTCCGAGGGCCAACCTGGAAAGAATGCTGAGGAAGATAGCACAAGCGGTCTCTCCAAAGAAAGTGCTGAATTTTCTCCTTGCACTACAGTCAAGGAAGCAAAGAAATTGTCAAATGGAGATATTGGTAAACTGGAAGGTGATGAGAAGTCTGTCTTGTTTAAAGCTGGAAAACCTGGATTTGATGGGGATTCTGATCTTGGTGCTTGTTATACCACTCCCTATCCAGACAATACACAAGGATTTAGGCCTTTGGCACTCAATTATCATGTGACTGAAGGCATGGAAGATGCACAGAATCTTGCTGATTTTTCTAATGATTTTGCCAACACATTTATGCTTGATGAAGAGCTAGAGCTGGAGCAGAAATCACTCAAGAATGAAGGCTGTTCTCCAGTTAGAAGGTACTGCATGGTCTTATATTTGTTTGGTTCTCTCCATCTTTGGTTTATATCACTGTTTTCTTGCTAAGTTTGGTTTTACAAGAATTGTTGACTAGTTACTGGTCTCTATACAACATATTCTTTATGATATTTAAAGGCCTAAGGCTACATTCACATGCATATATTTTATTTCAGGCAGCTTTGTGGATGTCAATTTGGGCTCTAGTAAAAAATTCAGGTCATGTTTACATGTGGAGAATTTTCCAGCTTTCTAAAAAATTCTTGTCGAGACAATAGAAAACTGTGGATAGATGTTTGGCAGTTACTGTTTTCTTAGAAAACTGGAAAACTACTAAATGTTGTTCTCCTAATTCTCCACTTTAGAAAACAAGGGCCATATATGGTTCAGCAGCCATTTAATCTCTCTATCATTCCTTATTTTTGAAACAATCCAAATGCAATCCTTGTTTTCTATTTTGAAAAATTAATTGTTGGTAAACATGTTTTCTTGAGAAATAATATAGAAAGATGAAAAGAAGAAATGGAAATTTAGTTTCTAAAAGTAAACGCCACCTTATCCTTGCAATTTCAGGTGCTGCATAAGTTGGATGCATTTGGTGTCCATTAGTTCACTCATAGTAAGTTTCTTCAGGCTGACATGATTGATGGGGTTCAACATGGTTTCTCGACCTGCTATCTAGTCGCTTAGCTAATTGTCTGATATGCTTTTTGGGATTTAGGTACTCGAAATTGAGATCATGGACTACCGTTGGTGAAGTTAATATAAGTTTTCAAAGCCATTTTCTAGTTTCGTTGAAGTAGGATAAGGATTGGGGGCTTGCCATGTTGATTCTAAATTTGCCTATTTCTCAAGACACCTGGAACAATTTTTTTACGTAGTTGAAAACAGAGTAGAGGAAATAATGGGAAGAACTGACACTGCTAAACATGTCATGTGAAATTTGATGAATGTGTTGATCAAGTATGGAAATTGAAAGTTCACGAATTTGAGGATTTGTATTGCTGGTTCCTGGATCTTGATTGGCTAGATGAGGAACTAGTGGTTAAAAGCGGACAAGAGGCACAAAACTTACAACCACCCATAAGAAACTAGAATAGACCTAGCACACAGTTCCACTCCTATGAGTTTAGGATTGCCTTGCTAGGAGTCTTGACGTATTGCACCTAAGAGGGATGCATTTCACAATCCAATTAGTATCACATCTTAGTCTCACTGCAAAGCACCAAGGCTAAACTATCTTACTCAACTTCCATTTGAAAAAAACTATATGTAGCTCCATGTGCATGGGTCCACCTTTTATCTGAGGTGGCGCAGCTCCAAGGACCCTGTCTGTGGAGTCCCCTGGAACATATTAGACATTGTCCCCTCTGGGCCCACCTCTGTGGCCCTCACGGTCTTCTCCCACCTCTGTTTGACAATGCCTCCCTCACTGTTTGAACCTCAGACCTCTCATACCATATAAGAGGTAGAAAAACTAAAGATGAGTACCAATTGAGCTGTCAGTATGTGTTCTTGGACTGTCAAGTGACCTATTCTCAGATTCCCACGTATCAATAAAGAGATTCTCCAGGCAGTCATGTGGCCTGTATTACTTTGAGCATATATGCAGAGGCGGTCTTGAACTTTGAAGAAAACTCCTTTGGTCATACTAGAACAATAATGTTCTGTTAATAACTTTCATTCTTTTAGCTCTCACAGACCTTATTTATAGATGCAAGTAAAAATCAACGTGGTAGTTTCAATTGTTGGATAAAAGGATAATGTATGAAGAGAAAGGATAGGTAGGAAAGGTTTTTTTTTTCATCAAACATCTGTTGATACATGCAATAAGGCACTATATTGCAGGCACCAAGAATTCCTAGTAGGAAACAAAATCCCTCAAACATCACATGATTTGAAACCATGCCTTTCTTTTTTCCAGGGTGGATGACGAAGAGGATGAGATGGTGGTCAATGATCAGGATGTTCAAAGACTTGTAATTGTCACCCAGGTAAAGCTGTTTGCTGGCAAGTTTTTGTTCTTAGGAAAGAATAATTATATGTACTTAGCAATCTATGCTCCTTGTTTTATTTATTTATTATTATTACTGTTCAATATCTGCATAGACCATAGCGACTTATAGACATATCTGTGTAGTTATATGGATGTGATAACGCGAGAATTTGGGCATTTTTGTAGCGCTCTGTTGCATCTTAGAGGTTTTTCTGAGTGTTTTTTCTTTTAAAGGAAGCTGATTGCTGTCTTAAGAGTTTTATATGTCATGCATATGCCTTTTTGTTCTTTCATCAATTATGGATTATATTGTCACAGTTTTGATTCTTACAGGTTGTAGCTGTTTGAAAGCCGCATCTCAACTCCTTGCAATCAGCAACCTTTTTCACTTCATGTGCATCATTTTGGTCAAACTGAATTACTGAATTGAAATGATGATGTATATTGGTCAATTAGGTTTATTTTAGTGATAGTTTTTACTTTTTCTCCGTTCTCAGTTATCAATTAGTTGCATGATGGTTTTTGCTATAGTTAAGCCTTCATGTATGTATTCATGTGAGCGGCATATGTTATGTAGGCATGTATGAGCATGAGTCGGACCATAAATTTGGTAACATTTTTATAACTTGTGGGCTTTTTCTGTGCAGAATAGTAGACCAGGAGAAGAATCTATTAAATCTGGGGATAAATCAAAAT
>Ga0307510_10009532_pt1 | contig 11567 bp, 8 predicted proteins | sample 12_EM_MG_FD_207224 | JGI IMG/M metagenome (GOLD analysis project Ga0307510, IMG submission 207224) | Populus trichocarpa ectomycorrhiza microbial communities from riparian zone in the Pacific Northwest, United States - 12_EM | ecosystem: Host-associated > Plants > Roots > Unclassified | place... | reverse complement strand
CACCTTTTTATTATTATGTTCTTTCATCATCATCAAGTTCATTTGAATTTCTTAAAGTTCATTTGAATTTATATCTTCTTATGACCTTTGAGCTTACAAGTATTTATGTACATGTATCTATAAATAGTAACATTGTTGAAAGAATATGATATACACATATAACTACAAATTCATATGAAATAAAAGTGTTCTCTCTTCACCCCCCTAATCTCCATTGTTCTTATATATTATATTTACTTTTTATTAATTATATTGTTTTATTATTGTATGCTTCTTGAGATATAATTTTATAATATATTATTAGCACAAATTGCTCCTCACTTTCATCTTGAAGCAGACAATCATATTTGGTAAGAAGTAGAGACATGGATTTCTCCTCACTTTCATCTTAAAGCAGATAATCATATTTGGTTTGTTGATAAGAAGTAGAAGGTATGTTTTTCTATTGTTGTTGTATGTTCTACATTCTGTTTTGAGATCAAGTATATATGATGGAAACCTGTGACAAAATCTTAAGATTATTCTCAGGTGTAACAACACCACGTACTGATCTTCATTTTATGTTTATATTTTTATAAATATTTTTCTGTGTTTTAAAATCTATTTTTATATTCCAAAAAAATATATATATAGACACACACACACACACACCAAATTTCTAACAATATTGATTTTTTTTTACAAAGTAACAATAACAAACCTAGCCAAACTTGAGTTTGTGACACTTGATATTACAAGCAAGAATTATTTGTCATGGATCCTGGATATCAAAATTCACCTGGATGTCATGGGTCTTGGAGACACCATTAAAGATGATAATAAAGCATCTAGTCAAAACAAGGTGAAAATCATGATTTTCTTATGCCGTCATCTCTATGAGAAGTTCATGATAGAGTATCTCACCATCAAAGATCCCATTATTCTTTGGCAAAATTTGAAAGAAAGATATGACCATTAAAAAACAGTTATTCTCCCAAAAGCTCGTTATGATTGGATACGTTTATGATTGCAGAATTTTAAATCAGTAAGTGAATATAATTCTTCAATGTTTAATATCAGTTCTAAATTGAAACTATGTGAAGACAATATCGTCGATAATGATATGTTAGAAAAAACTTTCTCTACTTTTCATGCCTCAAATATGCTCATGTAGTAGCAATATAGAGAATGTGGTTTTAAGAAATATTATGAACTGGTTTCATGTCTCCTTGTGGCTGAACAAAATAATGAGCTTTTAATTAAAAATCATGAATCATGACCAACTAGTTCAACTCCATTCCTTGAAATGAATGCTACGAAATATAATAATAATAATTATGGTCGTGGTCGTAATAGAGACTGAGGACGTGGCCATGAGAGAAGATGGTTTAATTACCGCAACTATAATGGTTGTAATTCATGAAATTCTTACAAACCTTCACAGAATGAGGAGAAACAAGAAAGGAGAAAGAATATACATAGCGGAGATACCAAGAAGGTAGAAAATACCTGTTATCGATGTGGAATAAAAGGACATTCGTCTCGTATCTATCATATGACCAAACATTTTATTGATTTATATCAGTCTTCATTGAAAAGAAAGGAGAAGAACATATAAATAATTTTTTCTCACCCACATCAAGGTAATGATGATATTTATCCTTTGGATATGACACACCTTGACCTTGCAATTGTTTTTTTGCAAACTAATGAGAAAGTTAATATATCTCGTAATGATAATAATTAGTTAATATAACAATGTGAGAATTTAAAATTATGTTTATCTTTTCGGTGTGTTTCCTTTATGCTAGTATATTTCAACGTATTTTGTTTTCTTTCTTTCATGTTGACTTATTTAATGAAAAGGTTATGTTGTAATAATTATGTCTTATTATAAACTTATTATATATTTATTCCTTTTCATGAAGAAAATATGGATTCACGTCATGCTGTAAATAAGTCCAATATCAGTGGTGGAGATATATGCTTAGTAGATAGTGCAGATAGTGCAACGACACATACCATTCTCAGGCATAAGCACTATTTTTCAAATATGAGAATGATGAAAGTAAAAGTGAATATAATATAAGGTTCAACAACCTTGATTGAAGGCTCTGGAAGAGCTAATATAATGCTTCCTAATGGAACAATATTTATTATTGATAATGCTTTGTTCTCTACTAAATTAAGGAGAAATCTACTAAAATTTCAAAGATATACGACTTAACAGGTGTTATATTAAGACTGCCAATGACAATGGTATAAAATATCTTTACATCGTATCAAATATCTCTACTGGAAAACAAATATTGAAAAAATTACTCATTTTATCTTCAGGTTTGTACTATATAAGTATTAGTACAATCCAAGTCAAAGCAATAATGAACTAGAAGTTTAATGAACCAAATAATTTTATTATTTGGCATGACCGGTTAGGTCATCCTAGATCAATAATAATGCGAAGAATTATTGAGAATTCACATGGTCATCCATTAAAAAACCAGAAGATTCTTTAATTCAAGGAATTCTCATGTGCTACTTGTTCTCAAGGCAAATTGGTTATTAGACCATCACCAGCTAAAGGTGGGACTGAATCCCCAAGATTTCTGGAACGTATTCAAAGTGATATTTTGTGGGCCCATTCACCCACCATGTGGACCATTTAGATACTTTATGGTTTTAGTAGATGCATCTACAAGATGGTCATATGTGTGTTTATTATAAACTTGCAACCTGTCGTTTGCGAGATTACTTACTCAAATTATTAGATTACGAGCACAATTTTCAGATTATATAATCAAGACTATTCGTCTTGACAATGCTGGTGAATTCACATCCCAAGCATTTAATGATTATTGCATGTCACTTGGGATAAACATTGAACATCTTGTTGCCCATATTCATACTCAGAATGGTCTTGTTGAATCACTATTTAAACGCCTCTAGTTATTTGTAAGACCACTACTCATGAGAACAAAACTTCTTGTCTTTGCTTGGAGGCACGTTGTTTTATATGCAGCAATACTTATATGCATTAAGCTAACAACATATCACAAATTCTCCCTATTACAATTGGTTTTCGGTCATGAGCCAAACATTTTCAATCTAAGAACATTTGATTGTGCGGTCTATGTTCCAATTTATCCACCACAACATACAAAGATGGGTCCTCAAAGAAGATTGGGAATACATATTGGGTTTGATTCCCTATCAATAATTAAATATCTTGAGCCCTTAACAAGTGATTCATTTACAACACGATTTGTCGATTGTTATTTTGATTAGACTATGTTTCCAGCATTAGGGGGAGAAATTAACAGCTGGATAAAGATATTACATGGAATGCATTGTCATTATTGGATTTTGATCCTCATACAAAACAATATGAACAAAAAGTTCAAAAGATACTTCTTTTGCAAGACATTGCAAATCAGCTATCAAATGCATTCACTAACTCAAAAAGAGTAACCAAATCTCATATATCAGTTGTAAATGCGCCAATCCGGATTGAAGTCCCAACAGAACATTCTACTTACATTATAGCAAATGAGTCTACGACATACTAGAAGCATGGTAGACCAATTGGTTGAAAAGACAAAAATCCTCAGAAAAGAAAAGGAGTAAATAATCAAATTGGCATTATTGAAAAAGAAAATGAGGAGATAGACATAACTAATCATAAAACCCCAGAAAAGGTTCAGGTACTTGAAAACAGTAAAAATAAGGAGATCTCGATAAGTTATGTCTCTACAAAGAAAAGATGGAACCGAAATGAAATAATTATTGACAATATTTTTTCATATAATATATCATTTGATAAAAATGAGGATCTTGAGCCTAAATCTGTCGAAAAATGTCAACGCAGAAATGATTGGCCAAAATGAAAAGAAGCAATTTAGATAAAATTAAATTCACTTGCAAAACGTGAAGTTTTTGGATCTGTAGTCTAGACACGTAAAGGTGTAAGATATAAAGCACGACTTATGGCACAAGGACTTTTACCAAGACTTGACATTGATTATGATGAAACATATTCTCCTATAGTAGATGTAATTATATTTCAGTATCTCATTAGCCCGACAACTTATGAAATGCTAGATATGTGTTTGATGGATGTAGTCACAACCTATTTATATATGTCAGTTGATAATGATGTTTATATAAAAATCCCTGAAAGATTTCAAATGCCCGAAGCATATAATTCAAATCCTCAAAAAGTTTACTCAATCAAGTTACAAAGGTCCTTATATGGGTTAAAGCAATTAGGACGCATGTGGTATAATTATCTTAGTGAATATTTATTGAGAGAAGGGTATAATAATAATCCTATATGCCCATGCGTTTTTATAAAGAAGTCAGAATCAAATTTCGTTATTATTACTGTGTATGTTGATGATTTAAATATTATTGGAACTCATGAAGAGATACCAAAGATAATAAATTATTTAAAGAAAGAGTTTGAGATGAAATATTTGGGAAAAATAAATTTTTTTTCCGGCCTGTAGATTGAGTATTTAGCAGATGAAATTCTCATTCATCAGTCAACTTACACAGAGAAGGTCTTTAAAACATTTTATATGGATAAAGCACACCTATTGAGTACACCAATTGTTGTTCGGTCACTTGATGTGAAAAAGGACCCTTTTAGACCTCATAAGGATAACAAAGAATTACTTAGTCTTGAAGTACCATACCGCAGTACAATCGGTGTGCTAATGTATCTTGCTAATAATACGCGACCTGATATAACATTCTCTGTGAACTTGCTAGCAAGATATAGTTCTTCTTCCACCTGGAGACATTAGAATGAAATTAAACACATTTTTCATTATTTATAAGAAAATACGAATATGAGCTTATTTTATTCAAATGATGCTAATAATGAATGAGTTGGGCATGCTGATGCAAGATTTTTATCTGATCCACATAAAGGTCAATCTCAAACAGGTTATGTCTTTATGTGTGGAGATCTACCAAGCAAATATTAGTTGCCACTTCATCTAATCATGCTGAAATACTTGCAATCCATGAAGCCGGTCGTGAGTGTGTGTGGCTGAGATCAATGACTCAATATATTCATGGAACATGTGGTTTATCCTCCAGCAGAGGAACTTCAATCATATTGTATGAAGACAATACTACATACATAGCTTAATTAAAGGGGGGATACATCAAAGGAGATAGGTCAACGCACATCTCACCAAAATTCTTCTTCACACATGACTTTGAAAAGTGTGATGACATTGATGTTCAACAAATTTGCTTGAAAGATAATCTAGCAGATTTGTTCACTAAACAATTACCAACCACAATGTTTGAAGGATTGCGGCGCAATATTGGAATGAAACAACTTAAAGATTTGAGATGATATATTCATGAGGGGTAGTTAATATGCACCACACTCTTTTTTCCTTGGTTTAGGTTTTGTCTCATTGGGTTTTCCTGACAAGGTTTTTAATGAGGCAGTTTTTAATGTGTAAGGCTATACAATAGACATCTAAGGGGGAATGTTATAAAATCATACATTGTATATGGATGTCTAGTTGCATTCCTACACTCCATTATTATGTTTATTTATCATCATCAAGTTCATTTGAATCTCTCCAAGTTCATATGAATCTTCATCTTCTTATAATCTTATGCTCCTATAAATAGAAGCATTGTTGAGAGAATATTATATATACATATAACTACAAATTCATATGAAATAAAAGTGATCTCTCTTCATCCCCTAATCTTCATTGTTCTTATATATTCTATTTTCAAGCATAGTTTTATAATATATTATTTAATATCTTGATCTTGTTTATTTAAGCTTTTTAATTTATAGTTTGAATTTTTTTTTATCTAAAAAACACATTAAAACAATTTGTATAATCAACATTTTTTTTTTAAAAAATTATAATCCATGGCAAAGTGCGGATTAACCGGAAAGTCTTCTCTGAAACCCTAGCCTTTCCATTCACTTCACTTGATCTCTCTAGTCTCTGCGCGCGCGCGATTGTAGAAGACATGGACATGGACATGGACGGTGATGTAGCAGAAAGGCGAGTTCAAGCACGATTTATAACAAAACTGAAGCCACCCTACAAAGTCCCAAATACTTCAGTTGCTATCCCGGCTAATGTCACCCGTTATGGTCTCTCCACCATCGTCAATACCCTTCTCAAAGCTAGTGCGTGATTTTAGCCTTATTTTCAATTAAAACCAATTTCTGTATTGTTAATTTTTCTGTGATTCTGGGCAGGAGATGATGAATGGGATCGAACCGCAGCCTTTCGATTTTGTAATTGACGGAGAACTGGTTCGCTTGCCACTTGAACAGTTTGTGCTTGCCAAGGGCATTTCCGCTGTAATTTATGAAACTTTCGACTTTTTTTGTTTTTGTTTTTTGTTCTGATAGCTTACAAGTAATTATTGTGTCGGAATTATTGGTAATCATTGGTTCTTACTTAATTTGGGTAGAGAAAAATTCGAAATAAAAGCTAAAGGAAAGTAGACAATTAGAAGGAACCATTCAAACTTGTTTCAAAGTATCATAATTCTACGGCCTACAAATTCAATTTAATGCTACTGTGGATGATATAAGCTGCAAATTGTAGCCAATACAAACAATACATTATTGGCTGGAGTTTTTACTTTTTTTCCTTTTTTTTTTCTATATTCTTGATGAATATTTGTTTTCCCCATTATAGTATGCTTTTTACTTGAGTTAATGGTTTTTTATGTATTTTTGAATGATTTTAATATACTAACATCAAAAACATAAAATATAAAAAGATATCATTTTGCCCAACACATTTTAAAAAAGTAAGTAAAATTTTCAGTTTGAATGTGAGTAAAATTTTAATCCTTACTTGCGGGCAAGTACAATATTTTTAAAAAGTTTAAGATGAAGCAAATTGATATTTCAAAATGGGTGACAAATTGGCAAATTGTTAGCTAGCATATGAATTTCAAAAATTCATGTTTTCTTTGGTATGAGAAAGAAGCTACGCCCATTTGCTAAAATGACTGGTATAGAAATAAGTAGATTACAAAAACCTAACACATGTGGGAAAAGTAATATATATATATCTTGATTTACCATGAATTATAATATTTAATTAATGATTTTAATCTTAACAAAAAATCACACAATATTATCTTGCAGTGGTAAAATAGTCTTTTCATTGGTCTATTTATCATTTTAGGTGTGTGTTTGACACTGTGGCTGTGTTTACAAAAAAACGTAGTTATCATGTGTTTGGTTACGGTCTAAACACAATTTTCTATTTGTGGGACCCATTACCATTTGCGTTTAAACCACAAGATAACAAAAAACAACTTCAAGCTGCCTTTTGTGTTGAGTTGCAAACTGTGTTATAAATAGAGGCCGCAAGAAGACGAGCATAAATAGAGCAGTAAACAGTGAACAGTGGAGAGCAGCTCCCTCTCACCACCGGCCTCTGCCGTTTCCATCGCCAGCCACTGCTCTTCCTCTTCCCCTTCTCCTTCTCCTCCGTCTTCTGCATTCTCCACTGTTCACGTTGTATGTGAACAGTGGAGAGCAACGCACAACTGGCCTCCGCCGTTTCCACCGCCAGCCACTCCTCTTCCCCTTCCCCTTCCCCTTCCCCTTCTCCTCCGTCTTCTGCATTCTCCACTGTTCATGTTGCATGTGAACAGTGGAGAGCAACGCACAACTGGCCTCCGCCGTTTCCACCGCCAGCCACTGCTCTTCCTCTTCCCCTTCCCCTTCCCCTTCTCCTCCGTCTCTGCATTCTCCACTGTTCACGTTGCATGTGAACAGTCGAGAGCAGCGCACAACTGGCCTCCGCCGTTTCCACCGCCAGCCACTGCTCTTCCTCTTCCCCTTCCCCTTCCCCTTCTCCTTCTCCTCCGTCTTCTGCATTCTCCACTGTTCACGTTGCATGTGAACAGTGGAGAGCAGCGCACAACTGGCCTCCGCCGTTTCCACCGCCAGCCACTACTCTTCCTCTTCCCCTTCCCCTTCCCCTTCCCCTTCTCTATCTCCTTCTCCTTTGTCTTCTGCATTCTCCACTATTCACGTGAACATTGGAGAGCGTCTCCATTGTTTATAGCCGGACCGGGTCCGACTAAAATCTAAATGCATTGGACCGAGTTCGACCCAGTAAAATAAAAAAAAATCCAAAAAAATTTCTCGGATATTGTGTTTTATTTGTAAAATTAGTGTTTAACATTTTCAACAACACTTCATAATTATATTAAAAGGAGATCGCATGATGATGTAGCATTTGCAGAATTTGATCGCAATCTTAATTTTGTTCCTGATGATATTTTACCTGATGTTGTTGTACGCCTAGGAAGCCATGGAAACTGTAGTCCTTGTCGGATGGATTTCGTATGTGATGGAATTGCAAATAGTTTAATGGAACAATAAAAAATATTTTATATAAAGTATTGTTTATTTCATGATGTAATAGCAGTAGTTAAATCTACAATATTTCAATTAAAAACCATCAATATTAATATATATCTTTTTTAGTCATTTTATAACCTCAATTTGAAAAGCATTCTTAACCACACACATTAAACTACTTTTTGTTCAACCTTAATTTCAACCACAATTTTAACCAAACATGTATTTTTCCAAACCAACCTCAACTAAAAATACTTTTTTCAAACCACAACCACAAAAGTTACCACAATACCAAACACATCCGTGTCTTTCTAATAATTAACTCTGCCTAAAGCAGTTATAAAAAGATAATGTATGATCATTTTAAATGCAGTATACTGTCAAAGACTGCTTCAGCCTAGAGGTACAAGTGCAAGATGTTTTACTGGAATTATGACTCATCTGGCTTGAATCCTCTATATCAGTGATGACATAAAATACATTTTGTCATGGTTTCTAGAATTATGTGTGTTTTATATTCTACCCTTTGCTTTGGTGTCTGCTGAGACATGTTCCTTTATTTCCTCATGTTTTTATCGCCAATTCTGCAATCTGCTAATTGATTAGCTTTATGGTGATAATACACAGGTGCTGATTGTGTTCTCTGGTTATTATTGATAATATTGTACAATCAATTTATGGCGAACAAATCTGTCTGATACAGAAGGTGATTTAGTGTCCATTAAGAAGAGAAAAGTGAAAAGCAATGCTGAGGAATCTCAGTTGGAGGTGATGCACGTTTTCTACTCATATTCCTTTTGATCTCCACATAACTATGGTTGTCTCACTTTGTTTTAAAAGCTTTTGAGAGCTAAGAAAACCAGGTGCGTTATGAGATAAGTACTCACCTCCCCACCCCAACCCCCGTGTCTGTCTAATTTGCATCCTACTACTCTTGTAGGAACTTCTGCTCCAATTTATCAGTTCTCTTCACATAATTCTTGGATTTCGGCATGCAAGTGGCATACTAAATCGTTGTTTCATCTACTTTCTGCATTTTATGATGGGAAAGTCATGTTGTGGGATCTTAGAACTGCGGTATTGTATTCTCTTCACTTCCACAATTTATGATCAAACTTTTCTGAAACCTGGAAATAATAAAAAAGACTGACTTGTGTGTACTGATCCGCTTCATCTTCTATATGAAGTGTTAAACTGTGTATTTTTCTGCTGCAGTGGCCTCTGGTTATTATTGATTCCCACGAGGACAAGGTATAATGCCATCTATTTCATTTATTTAAGCCTTCCCCATTGAAACAGATTAAAGAAATTCTCATCTTTATGTGGTGATGTGCCGCAATTCAGGTGTTATGTGCTGACTGGTGGAAAGGCGATAGTGTGATCAGTGGTGGGGTAGACTCGAAGCTCTGCATTTCCTCTGGAATTTCTGTGCAATGAGGTGAGAGTTGTGATTATTATTTGTTTATCTGTCATCCTGTTATCAACTTCAGTTTAAATTTCTACTCCCCCAACCCACCTGTAGAATCTGTTTCCTCTCCCTTTCTTTGTCTGCAATCGGTGTGAAAATTAGTTCATTTCTTTAAATTGTCCTCAACTGCTGTGTTACAATTTGTTTATGCGAGTGACTGGATGTTTTTAAGCCACTACAAACTTGAGAATATGTCTTTTCTTAAAGGGTTGAGTTATGGAAGCCATAAGAGGATGGATTATTCTAAGAGAAACATTTTCATCTTAGCACTCTCTGTTACCGATTCTTGAGGTGGCAGTTCGATGGCGCCATATGACTATTTCTCAAGTGAAGGAGCAGATCGGAGCTTAAAGTCTATTTTGTTCAAGGCCCTCTGACGAGTGTGCGCAGTGGGAGCCCTGTTGTCATCTACAATGGCTTCCCGTTGTAATCTTACAAGATTTTTGTTCAGTAGATGCTTTAGTAGGATAAAATCTTGGTTGTTGACTGGGAAAAAAAAAGGTTAAATTTTGGTTCCTCCCAAAAAACGTTTTGCAGAGCACGCAGGTTGAATTTTGCAGAGCTCGCAAATTCCAAAGCTCTTCTGTGGTTGGAAAGCTACAAAAACAAAAAACAGGCTCTTTTGTCTTTGCTTCTCCGAGACTAGCTCTACCATTATTGTCAGACTCGTGGTCCTCTAAATGAAAAATATAAGAACAACAAAGAAAATAAATAAATAAAATTCTAAAACAATAGTTTCCAATCTCAATTTGGACATCAAAACAGCTAGTGATTTAGCAAATTTTAACCCCAACCTCATGATTAAATCAAAAGTTATCCCATTTTTAATAAAGAGTGTCTTGTACTAAAGAAATACTCACGAGGATGACAGAACGAACATAAAGCTCGAACGAAAAAGAACAAAAAAGCATCGCGGAAGATTGTTTGTTTGTTCTTGTAGGGAGAATAAGTTGCCGAGTACATTGAATTATTAGTCATTATATTCTATAATCAATTGATTGTTACAAGTAGCATTATTTTTATTAATTTAAAATATTTTTATTATTAATAATTTTTTTTAATATTTAATTATATTTGATTAATAAATTTAAAGAAAAAATAAAGTTTATGGAACAAAAATATTTTGCACAAAAAATTATAAAATTATTATAATTGTGAAATTTCTATTGCATCAAAGTGTTGTTCCTAAATGTTTCGGTCAATGTTCTCTTAAGATTAGATATTAATTAAAGTTGTTGAGACCGATGCATATTATGTTCTGTCTTTTATGAAAGAAAATAGCAGCTCTCATAAACTGAGGTACGAAGCATACCTAAAACTAAAATGTAGGTGCTTATCAGATGACATGTACACTGAACTGACTCATGAAAAAATTTTATATGGAGGGATCACCCATATCTATGGAAAAACTCCCGTGATAGTTGTGTAAGTGATCCTAGACTTGAGATTACTAAGTTATTTTATATAAGAAGTGTTATTCTTTAATTTTGACCACACATTGTCCTAATCAAGAGTAACAAACGAGCAAATATTGAGTATAACATAAATTATATAAAGATATTTAAATAATCAAAAGAGGATTTTATACCCTAGATGAATTAAGAAAAATGTTCCATCAGTTTTCAAATAGTATTAATTGTGAAATTCTTGGCCAAAGTGAATGAATATTAATCAAATTTACTGTTTCTGCTCTATGAATATATTTCGAGAACCCCAACATGAAGAAAATATGTAATG
>Ga0307510_10009531_pt1 | contig 11568 bp, 10 predicted proteins | sample 12_EM_MG_FD_207224 | JGI IMG/M metagenome (GOLD analysis project Ga0307510, IMG submission 207224) | Populus trichocarpa ectomycorrhiza microbial communities from riparian zone in the Pacific Northwest, United States - 12_EM | ecosystem: Host-associated > Plants > Roots > Unclassified | place... | reverse complement strand
CGGGGGGGGGGGGGCGAGAGAGAAAAGAAAAAAACAGCCAGATCCCTATTCAGCCGAATCCCGTTACCGTACTGTACTATACAGTACAGATGCAAGACGTATGGGGATATATCGTGAACTCCAGATGAAAAGTAGACTTGACTCAGAAATGATATTGGCTTTTTCCATGGTCCGGAATGGGAAGGGCTAATGGAAATACCTGCCAAAACTGCAACAGATAGTACGATAACTTGGGCAACTATGCCAGAATCTAGCATTGGTCATGCAGCTCCAGTGCGAGCGGCACTTCACCCTCCTATCCTCTCCCCCCCACGGGCAACGACAAAGACAAACACCATGGGAAGGCAGCTGCGGAAGGTATGGCAAAGCAAAGAATCACGATATCGCGTTCTAGCGCTCTATCCGTGCTACGGCATTTCCCCCGCGCACGCCAGATTTGAAAATCGCATCCGACCTCAACTGGGCATCATGGGCACCCATTATGTACAGTAATTTCTGATTCCCATACCCAGTGAGAACCCAACTAACCAGCTAGCTAAAAAGTAATCCGGTTATGAGCAAGAAACGAAATAAATATCCCATCCATCCATCCACCCATCCATCCATATATATATCCATGTTGGGAAAAAAAGTAGAATAAAAAATCTGACAAGAAAAACCAAGCACCCATAAACACCCGTGTCAAACAACCATGTCATAATCCCATAGGGAGTGAACATAATAAGCGGGAGCAGAAGTTGGAAACCCCTATTCACATAAACAAGGGCACAAAGGTAAGTTTACACAGTGGGGAAAGGAAATAGCGGATCTGGTAGCTACTGGCTGCTTATCGCTCTCGATTTGCTTCCGATGGGCGTGGTGGTGGTGGTGGGTCGCGGCGCAATTGGTGTGGAGAAAGAGCATACGTTACTCCATCGTCGGATGCATATGATGGAGGGCGGAGGGTCGCCCTGCTATTTCGATTGCTGTGCTCACGACCTTCGGGGATCGTTGGTACACCTGCGCTAGTCCTTCTGACCCAATAGAATTGATCCGGATTCACTCTCACACTATAATTGTTAGAAAGGTAAAGCAGGAGAGTAGAGTAGGTTGGGGCAAGGGCAACATACGAGCATCGCCAAAGTCCATACACTGGTGGTGGGGACTTGGCAGGGTCAGGAAGACTTGGGTCATCAGCACCATATGAGTTGTGTATGCGAATCGGCTCCCGTGGGTTTGCATATCCGCCCCGTCCAGCGACAGACGGGATCCGAGCGAAGTTTCGGGAAAGACGTCGAAAACGTCCGGGGTTCGTCGCCATGATACACAGTCTAACCAATGCATGGCAGAAGAACATTGTCGCAAGAAATATGATCAGTATCAAGAGCACATGCCACTCATGGCGGAGGCGTAGATCTTTGGACAAGGCAAGTCCAAGGTCTTTTCAAATCCCGTCAGCAATTGAGATAAAGCATAATTATATATAAATCGTAACGTGAATCAAATACTGACAAATTGCCAATGTAATGGCGAGAAACAGGCCTGATATAAGGACTGCAACCAACTTTGACTGTAACCCTCTCCACGACCGCTTCCGCCAAAACCGTTTCCCCTCCGACCCCACCAGCCCCTGAGCCTCCAAATTTACCAACAATGCCGACCGCGAATCATTCGGCTGTTCAGTTGTATTGGCAGATCTCCCAACATCATCCCTCCGTATGGCAGGTTCCGGCCTCTCAATTATAGGCTGCATAGGAACCGGGGTCGTATGTCGGGGGGCATAAAATCCCATAGCACTATATCCCATGGAGTCATTCCTCGATAACGGTGACGCAGGAGGCGAGATCGGAGCATTTCGCTGTTGACCCATTACTAGTGGGATAGGCGACACGATGTTCGAGCCTACTGAGCGCATTTCTTGCGCTGGTGTCCCCGTAGCCGTAGGTGACTCTGGTGCACCATCATTACCCCTCCTCCCACCGCTCAACCATCCTCTTATTCCACCTGTTCGTTGTCGTTGCTGCTGTTCTTCTGGCGCCTGCCGAGGCCCCGCAGGCTCTCGCTCACCGTCGCCACCTAGTATCCTCGCAAATGGGTGAGGCATTGCCCTGAGCATTCAAACGTACCGATTGACACCCGAAATTGCCTTGAATTTCCCAGCGATATATGTCGATGTATAAACGAGAGGAAAAATACCGATCGGATCCCAAGCCGATAGACAGGAAACGCTTTCAGGGGCGCTGAATCCAAAATTCCGCAGTAGAACCAAAGAAACGAAAGGAGGGGAGAGGTGGGCAGTTATTCTTCAATTCTCTCCCTTCCTAAGACAAACCCGCGGAAAGAAAACGATTGTTTGCTTTCCTTTAAGTCCTCCCCTCCACAGCCTTTATTGCCCTTCCTTTCCTTTCCTCAAGAGACGGGAACCTGCACTACAAATGTAGTTCGGAGCAGAACCCCGCACAAAAAGAATGATAGGAAAAAAGAGAAAAATAATAAGCACCGGACCTCCCAGGTTTGGCTCGAACGACGGAAAAAGACGAAGGTTATTTTCTCCCACCCTGAAAGATGTCTGAAAAAGGACGTGTTCGTACAGAAGGAAGGGATAGAACTCGAAAGGGAGCGTCTAATTTAGTCTAGTGTCAAAGGAGTGTACGGGGGGGGTTTTCCTTGTTTTCGGTCGGGAACGGAGAAAGTCCGCTACAAAGACTGCCAGAGCATTTGGGGCGATGTCTGTAGAGTGTAAGAGAGGGCGGAAGGGGGGAAGGAAGGAAGGAGTGGAAGGGGGCGGTTGCTTGAGCGGCAAGAGAATGAGACGATGAAGCAGGAGGAGCAGAAGGGCAGAAGTGGAAGGGGAAACGAAAACGGGATGGATCTGAATTGGTTGAGGGTGCATTGGAGACGGGTGTGTAACTATTGCTCGCTACCCATCCTGGCTCTCCCTGCAAGGTACGAGTTTGCAAAGTGCTGGCACCACTGCGCTCAGGAACAGGCTGCAGGCACAAAGTTTACCCAGGCACACAAACTCTGTTATCGATACCTCACTTTTGCCTCCCATTCCCATCCTTCTCCTTCCGCCTCCCCTCGGGCGACTATCATGAGTGAGAAAGGAAAGCGGGGGAAAAAAAATAGCCGCCGCGCAATATGCATCTTCATCAAGGCACGGTACCAGTGCCGGTATGTGATACTGTACCGTGCTTATTTATCTCCCGAGTACTTTCCTGTAACGCTCGCACCACGATATTATTCTATCTACCCTACAAGTACTCGTACTGCTCTTTCTACGCATCTCCGCCGCAAGCGGTGTGATAAGAAGTCACGGTATTGCTGCCACTCTTCCTCCCTCTCCCGAATCCTTCCCCCTCTCCCGCCTTCCCCCCTTCTCGTCGATAAAAAAGCCCACGGCCAAGCTCAGTACAGTAGAAAAGAACGACCAGCACCAGTACGTGCACAGTCGCAGGGCCCTTTTTGCATTCAGGGGCATATCTGTTTTGGCGCGTTTCAACTCCCTCATTTGGCTCAACAGCCTGAACGAAATGTGGGAGGAAAAAACATTGTTCCATAAATTCCCGGCAGGCAAGTCGCACCAGGGAAAAAAGGAATGTGAAAAAAGGTGCCTTGCACAATACAAGTTACAAATAAGACAAGTATATCGCAAACCAAACGAACATGCTCCTCTGCCCAAAAAAAAATCTAAAAAAATCAGAAATTAAAGCAGAACTTGCGTACCGCTTAGTCCAGCGCAGATTAATTACGCGAAATGCGCACGCTGCGACGATCGTCCCCGGTCGATCATTGTATCCCCTCTCACGACTGAGCGTTTCGCGCGTCGCACCTGACTGGCCATCCCCGGTTGCAATAGTTTGCATTGAGGTTTTGTTTATTTGAAGGGCATTGAGGTTAACTTTTTGTGCCAAGAGTTTATTGTTTCCCATCGGTTGAGATGCTCACACAATGCCTGGTAACGGTTTTGGTAGTGTATCTGAATGCTTTCTCCTGATATTGCTTTAGGGGAACTGACAAATTGCCGGAAGTTTCTGGCAATAGAGAACCAAGGTTTGGCGCTATGCTTCAAACCTGCTTTTGATACCGTTCCCGAGTATTCCCATGTTATTAATAAATAAGGTACTGGTATGATGCATGATGGGTATCTGATATAGTTAAGACCGAGAAGGCCAATTCTGAAGTAATACTGGACTTGATACTGATAGCTAAGATTGTGATAATAATAAATAGGCATGATACTCAGATAAATATAAAATGGATAAGAGTAATTCAGGAAGAATATTTTGTAAAACATATCCATGAAACCTATTGTTGTAAACTTAACTTAGTATATTTTAACCCATACTTGCTAAAAGCTGGGGCACTTTAAATACCACTCTTTTATAAAAGTATTTTAATATAAATAACTTTTCACTAGTATTAGAAACAGATGTAGTATTATACTAAATTTACTTTAGACTTGGATATACTTTTTAACATATTTTAGATTTCTTTCAAAAAGTTAACTTTGGTTAACTTTGCCAATATTTCTTTTAATAACTTCATATACTAGTATCTTATAAAACTATATATTGTGAGAAAGGTATTATGGAAAAAGAGTATTCCTATCATATCATACTATCATACTAGTTATATTGACTCTAAAAGATATTTAAGTAAATAATAAACTAGGTTTAAAGCTTTCTAAAGATACATAAAAATGGGATAAAATAGCTTACAAGAATAAGTACTATACTACTGTAAATTCTAACTAATCAACTATAACATCCTATCAACATTCAGTATATTTTTAATAATATTATTAGTTTAAGAGAGCAAATTTTCAATTCCGAAGAGTACTTGAAAATTTAATACTATATTAAAAGAGCGGAAAAGGCTGGATTATGTTATAGTAACAGGAGTAATATAAAACAAGAGAAATAGGATACAAAGAGCAGTCAAGAGCTGAGGTCTTACTAAATATCAGAGTTATATATCTAAAATAATAATAATATTATAATATTTTGTGTATCCATGTATGATACCCCCAGACTCTTTTTCTTATTTTTCTTCTTGCCGCTGGTTGTGCTTATTCATTTGTTGCTAAGACGGCCTATCCCGAGGCCTACCAAGCCTTCATGTCCCGGACTCTTCTGTGGCGATCATACCGTACTGCACTGAACCTAATTCGCGCCCGAGTACGTATTACAGAGTGCTCATACTGCACATAATATTATATCCTCCCTCTTGTTTCTCCCTTTCCTCCTACTCTCCTCAGTTCTTTTTGTGATATCTGCGACATCGTTTCCCTCACCTCTGAGATTACCCCTGAACCGGACAGCAAAGTGCACAAGACCAACACCACACTGATAACCGGAGCCGAGTCTCGTGAGCGCGAACGCACTGCAGTCCGATTTGGTTCCGCCAAGCGAGGTAGTGGTCTTAAGAATAGCTACATTACTTTACTGGCTCGAAAGTGCAGTGCAGTGCCGTGACCGTGATTCCCCCCCGTCGGCGGCGGCGAGACGGCTAGCAGATAAAACTTTCTCTCTCTCTTCCTCCCTCTCTCCCTTCCCCTCAACTGCGTGCCGCATCCGCTAGGCGGTTTATGAAATCAAGTCAAGCTTTTGTTCGGGTGGACCACAGCTTTGCTTTTGCTTCTCTTTTGTCCATGTCTGCCGCATGGATATCGAAGTTGTATAAAACGCCAGTACCTATACTATGAGTCCCTTTTCTTTCTTTTTTTCCGCAAGAATTTGGAACTAAAAGCGCGTACATTGAATTCCCATTATTGGTTCATTTTCCCCCGGAATTCAACCATTACTTGGTTCCTTGCTGGGAGCACTGCTTACTGTTTGGTCTAAGTTAGCTGCAGAAGCAGTTCACGCTAACCACTGTCCCATAAAAGCGATCCAATGGCATAGATTATTATGCTTTGTTAGACTGCCGAGAGGAACGCTGGAGTGGCCTCTCCTACTAAGGTTAGTTATATTTTTCCTTTTTGTTTGTCCCGACACAGGGCTGAGAGCTAGTTTTTTTTTCTTTCACCGTTCACCCCCCTTAATCCAAAGAGGGGAATTCTGGACGTCCTAGCGCGGGCCTAATTATCTAGCCTCCACAGTATCTAAACGCCAATTAACCACAGTAGTACTATCACCATAATTTTTACCACAGCACAGCCGACAATCCAGGGGTTTGCACAAGTATACTCGAGTAATAGGATTCCGTGTGATACAGCGGTGAGATGCGTCGGCATAACTTCTCACTCGAAGAGGTACCTGCTTACCTGAGAACCGAAGGAACGGCCTGCTGTGCCCAGCCTTTCTTCATTGCATTACACACTCCGGAGGACACGCTGATATACACGAACATAAAAGCCCATGTTGATCTGCTAGCTATACCCCGACCTCACCAGCTCGAAGGATTTGTCCATCGCTGGGGTACAGACGGCCGGAGACTTTGCCATACGCACGAGGAGCCGGTAAGTGTAGGGCAGGCATTAGCCATTCACGTGCGAGCGACTGAGGAAGGCACTACGGCAAGCAGGCACCAGTGCTTGAGGGGATGTTTCCGTACAGGACAGGGATTATTTTCTGGTTGACTATTCTGGTCAGGTACCAAAACATCTCTCCTGGTGCATGAATCGTAAGAACCCGAATAATTGAACCTTGCTCTATGGCATTGGAGTTGTCTTTGCTAGTAAGTAAGCTCTGGCTCTTTTTTCCCCTCTCCCGTCCCTCCTTTTTCCTTATTTTTTTTGGTCTTGAGCTGGGGCTGAGGCGGTCAGTTTTCGCAGGTGCTCTCGCCCCCCTACCCAAGAGAGTGGATTTTGGACACCTTGGCGTGAGGTTCAACTATTCGAGTTCTCACGGTACAAGGAGCAAAGACGTATCCGAATCTCCAGGAAATAAGTTCGCAAATATTGGCCACTGTTTGCTAATAGCAACTATCCACACCTAACTTTCTTAACAACCCGGCTAGTTTATAAAGCGATCAATAGAGAAAGGGCGGTCTTATCGCTAGTGGCCACCTCACGAACCGGTTCATTCGCCTTCGTGCTACAGAGCCAATAGCGTTCAAAGGCTGCAGTTGCTGTTCTAGATCAGGGGGAAAAGCGGTTCTTTCTGCTTTTTAATAATTCTTATTTATTTTTTCCTTCTGCTGTCTCGCCGATAGCGAGAATCACCCCTATGATAGAGGTATGTTCTAGAGCCGAATTCGACCACCCCGGAGCAGGGCTTTTTTGCGCTACAGCCTTATTGAGGAAGGTCAAGATCTTTAGTCTCCCGCTTCCTATGGGGTAGGATTTCTTGACTATCCCGCCTTCGTGATGGAATGTTCAATAATCCACGATGGGCCGAACCGAACTTAGGTACTAGTACTCTACATGATATTACCGCGGGAGCCAATGCTTATCCCACCAGCCGTTAGTTTTTTATTTCTTTTCGCCTGAGGTTAAATATTATATTATCAAATACCGGATGCATTATCGGGGCAGATGTATTCCCAAGAGAAGATATATCTTAAGCACTGATTGCTAATAGCTAGCGACAATACCCCTGCGTGTATAATAACCACAGCCAGGATACCAGCAACGAAGAAGCATGACCTCGGCTGTGGGTACGGCAGGGTCTCGAGGGGGTTACTGATGACAGATGTACGGCCCAAGGCCCCAAAGCACCCGTACATTGGCAGAGTGCTATGCTACAACAATCACAATTTATGATAGTCTCGTTCAGGACACTGCGTCCGACTTTCCGACCGGGCATCAAAAGCGGCCCCAGAACAGCAATATCAAAAACGAAAAGATTTGGCAATGTCTAAGAGTCACTCACTCATTCCAGCCATCTTGCATAATCGATAGCGCCAGATAGCCCATGGCTCCCAGGCGCGGTTCCGTCTGGCCGGAGGTTCCAGCATCTCGTGCATAATCACTCGCATGAGGCGCAGAATCTTATTGTTCATCCAAATTTGCCAGGGCCCATACTTCCCTTTCCTCCAAATTCTTTAGTCATTTCTTATTTTATCTCCCTCCTTTGCGTCTCGACGCCACGCTCACACCCATTTCGGCCCTTGTATGCCCTCCCATCCTTTAGACTAGCATTGTCCCCAAAGCAATTCACAAATTGCCTTTCCATGCTCCTAACATATCATGCCAATACCCACTTATCGTAGTATCGTGGTAGCTTCCATACCCCTTACTAGCGCTCACCACCATAAGCATATCTCCCGCTGTGATCAACTTAGTACTCGGGAGGCTCCAGCCAGGCTCGAGCGGAACCTGCGAACCATCCCCGCCCCTCCCAATGTTAGGAATCGTGTTTGCGCCATTGTGTTCTCGGCAGTCACGAGTGACACCCCGTGACTGCCTGCATCACCCACCTATGTCTCCTCTTGTTGGATATCGTGTGTTGTATGCGGAGGCTGGGATGCTTAGTCATGGAGCCGTCTTAGTTGTCATTGGTAGCGGGTCTCTTGTGCCTTCTCAATCTCCTCTCTTCTTGCACACAAGTATTTTTTCTTTCGGTATGATAAACCAAATCAATCAAACTGGTCTTGCCACAACTCTTATTCTGCCTTCCTTAGCTCTCTTCTTTGCACCTTCAGTAAGGCTACTCCAAGCACCTCCCACACCTAATTTGCGGTTCTCTAAACGCTCCGTTCCGTCGACGGCTTATTGGGTCATGAGTGCGGTGTATCATTTCTAACACCCCTAATTCTAGGCCCTGCTTTCTTCCGCTTCTGTATTCCCTCTTTCCTTTCCTTCCTTCTCTCTTTATTTTCCATAATTAATGCAGATTACTGCTTCGGTCGCCACCCTCCGCTCTTTCCCTCGTGATACTGTAGCGGTCAGATCACTTGGGACGTTTCAAATTGCTGACACAAAAAAACATGTACTGTGGGTGGGACACAGCATGCTGGCGTAAAACGCTTTCCGGGCAACATAGATAGTCTTTCTTGTTTTCTTAAACTCATTTGGACAAATTTTGGAAATAAATTATTATTCCGCTCTAGGTATCATAATAGGATGGGTAGTAAAAAGCTGACCTGTTCAGAGCTTTGGGACACGACCCTGCTGACGCTGACAAAATAGCGATATGATGGGACAGGAGACTCCATGCTGACAGCTGATCGTCCTAAGTGGTCTAATTATTATAGTATTATCGAACTCCCAAACACTATGCTTCATGAGCTATCACTCTAGTTAGCCTTGGCCTCGAACTCTTATGGTTTACTTTACAGACAGCACCATACTCGGCGTATGGGATCAAATGCGGAGCTGACGGAAACATACAGAGTAGACGCCATAGTAGATCACTACTAGCAGACCCCCAAGTCCCCTTCACTGCACCCAGCCCCCACAAGGCTCCCACACCTGAATATATGCGACCGGTACAGTACAGTAGAGACTTGAATTATGAACCGAGTGCTATGCTGTTGGGTTTGCCCCTCCCCCTCCCCCTCCCCCTCCCCCCCCTCCTCCTCCTCCATTCCCCCCCTTTCCATACCCCAGAGGGGACCGAGAAACTCCCTTCACCTCCCTTCTCACCCCCTTTCCAAAGCACAGAATTCCAGACTGCACAAGACAGGGTTTAACCAACCACCCACGTCCTACATACAATTATAAACTCGGAGAGAGAGAGAGAAAACGTCAGTAATTCGTTCCGCGCGGTGGCCCCTACCCTATCGAAATTATGTCTGGTGTTGTATGATAGGCCGCCTTTTCGTTAATTTGGTCACGTGTTACCAAGAAAAAAAAACCGCCATTGCTGATTGGTTCAAATTTGAAACGATCTTCACAGTATGTCACTCGGTTTGAAGAGAGATGATTTTTTAGATATCACTTCCTAACTGCAGAAGGGGGGGGGGGACGAGCGAGAAAGAAAAAAAAGAATCTCTACGAGAAGTGGGTTGTTGTTTCATGAGATATCCCAACTAACCTCGGTCCATGCTGCGCTGAGTCCAAACAATCTAGCCTGTGCCGTGCGGAGATAACCAGATGGGGAAAAACCCCCCCCTCTCCGATCCCTAATAAAATTTCCGGCGTCCTAAACTGAGATGCTATCCCATGGAACCTCCTTCTGGACAAAGACAAAGCGATTACACTACACTGAACCAGCAAAACCCAATCACAGCTAATCACTCATACCCGACGACTAACCCACCAACAAACAACTCCTGACCGGGCCATAATATCTAATATGTACCGTACGCTGTACCCAAATGTTCTATCCCAAAATACGATCTGATCTATACCACAATGCTTACTTGCTTGCTGGGAGCGAACCACCCCCGCCAAGCAGAAATGAGGCATCCCTAGAAAGCCTGGCGGAAATGCAAGAAGGAAAGAAAAGAAAAGAAACCTCCACAAAACACTGGAACGAGCAGAAGACTATAGTGAGATAACACAAATGGGAGCAAGTAGGGAGGCTCGAGGTCTCGAGTGGGACTTTGCTAGCCGTATCTTACCAGAGTAGCAAGCGCACAAACCACTGATTCTCTTTTAAACCACCGAGAATCCCGCATTAAACACCTAAGGAGTAAGAAATACCTCCGTTGAAATCTACCTGCAACTTGAGAAGGGACACACTACCTGCCCATTAAAATCCCAAAGTCGGGCTTCCAGTAGGATAAATATTAGTTCCCAGGTTGACTTTCATGAAATATTGTCGGGGGACAAAAATAACGGTGGTTCAACGATCGATCGCAAAGCACCCCTCCTCATCACCCCGCCCTTCCTACACCACCCTAACAAATCCCTCTAAATCAACCAAAACTAAACCATCCTATCTAATTATTATTTTCAATAAACTATCCCTCCTATTCTTCGCAGTCATGCCAAAAAACCTATTCCCTCCAAGCATCTCTCTCAGTTTACAAGGGGGAGAATCTTTGGGTTACATGAGCCTCAAATGGGATCTGAGCAAATTTCCCACTACCTCAACATTCCTCCCACCACTGTCAGAAGGACAATTGCAAAGGGATATCAAGAGGGCAAGGAGAATGAGGGTAGAGGAAGACATCCTAAGACTACCAAGTTGCAAGATGAAGCCATGGTTGAGGAAGCTCTCAAAAATCGCCACACTACCTATTTTGAGATTGCTAAAAAAGTTGCACCCAATGTTTCTACCAAGACAGTGAAAAGAAGAATTGCACAAAAGCATCTTAAAAAAAGGGTGGAACAAGACAGAGTTCATTTGGATGAAGCCCTGGCTCAGGAGAGGTTGGAATGGGTATTAGCACATAGGCATTGCACAAGGGAGATGTGGAGAAGGAAGGCAATGTGGGGGGATGAGGTATCTGTGGAGAGGGGTGGAGGGAAGAGGAGAAAATGGGTATTTACGTACCCAAATGAGAAGTGGAATAAGGATTGTGTTGAACCTACTGCTAGGAGAGGGGAGAGAGGGATTAGCCAGATGATGACTGGTTTTTTTTATGGTCAAACTCATGGTCTTTTTTACCTGTTTTTCCTGATCCTTTTTCTGCTAGGGGTGGAGTTACTGGAAAGTCAATTATTGATGTCTATGATCATTATGACTTTCTAGGGATATGGGAGGACATCAGGGAAAAGGTTGGAGAAGAAGAGGTATTTTTTATCATTGACAA
>Ga0307510_10009530_pt1 | contig 11569 bp, 10 predicted proteins | sample 12_EM_MG_FD_207224 | JGI IMG/M metagenome (GOLD analysis project Ga0307510, IMG submission 207224) | Populus trichocarpa ectomycorrhiza microbial communities from riparian zone in the Pacific Northwest, United States - 12_EM | ecosystem: Host-associated > Plants > Roots > Unclassified | place... | reverse complement strand
CCCTAGGCCTGCGAGGGAGGTTTTTGACCGACATACTTTAGGGTAAAAATGGGGGCCTATGGTCTCTAAAACGGAGGTTTGCACCTTTAAGCAAATAAATTCTAGGATTTGATAATAAAGATAAAAAAGGTTAGCCAGACTAGGTTCCAAGTCATGCCCCACGATAAAAACCACCATCATATACAACTAAGAAAAAACTTGATTGAGCACAGGTTGGCTAACTAAACCCAGGCCATCATCATAATTATCTTCTTGCTAAAATTTAGCACACAACGCTGATAGCACGGTCGGCTTCGCACGGTCGCGCCCCGTTACCTCGGCTTTCTTTCTATTGCTACCACTAGTTGCTAGTGCCGATACGCGTTCCCTACAAGGCCTGTCGCTAAAAATTGGCATTCAAGAGGAAACTCTGAAAATGCTTCTGGGCCTTTAACGATTCTACAAGTATAACCTGCGCATCATTAAGGTTTGTATCCAAAAGTGTGCTCGTGCCCTCAGTTTCCCCACGACACCTGTTGAGTTTCTTGGCGCCAGTCAGCCCATTCAAGCAGCGAGTGTCATGTGTTTCCAACCTATTGTTACTGAAAAGCGGGTGCAATGGTAGGGAATAATTAATCGGAACAAGGATGCCAGTCTCCTTGCGCAAACTCTTGGTTAGCATGCTACAGCAGAGTAACACATGATTTTTGGGTAATAATTTATTGCTTTGCGGAGAGATACTATCAATGCTTTGAACGGTGTAATAAGCATAGTTCTCTGAATTCCTGCCCATTCGGAATGTAAACATATGAAATGAAAAGGGGATGTGGATCTGAGTGGCTCGAGACAAGGCTACCTGCACTGTATTGTACCTCCGGATCCCCTTAGTGTTTCTAACGAATCAGCTCTCGGGCATTTGTGTAACGAGTTTCGCGTCCATTGTTGTCAAACGGCCACAAGGCTTGATCGACCCCGCATTTCCTCAACCCCAGGAAATTTCGTTCACGACCTCCGATTCAATCAACACCTCGCTCTCAACAACATTCAAAACAGTGAAAAGTGAAAAATGTCACAAGCCTTCAGCAATAACGATAACTGTACCATCATCGCGAATAGCTTTAACACCACCGCCCCCGATGAGAGACCTGAAATACTGGCTTGGCTATCTCCATTAGAGCCACGAGTGCGGCATCGAGACATCGGGGCCCGGCGAATCGACAGTATAGGAGCATGGCTGCTGCAAACTAAAGAATTCAAGTGCTGGAAGAATGGCAGTAGGGAGAATGGAGCTTATCGCCCAATCTTATTTTGCGATGGCAACCCGGGAGTGGGAAAGAGCCATATCGTGTAAGAGAGCGTGTGTCATTACGAAGCAAGAATGCTATAGCTAATAGGCTACGATGACAGTTCACTAGTTATAGATAAACTGTGCGACGATGCCGTGGAGGGAGATCCTACCGTTACGTGTTTTTACTTCGACTTTGCTGCTCGGAACGAACAGTCACCGACAAATATGCTTGGATCCCTGCTGAGACAGCTCATTAGCGGATGGGGGGGGGTTCCGGAAGTCATAGCCCGGGATTTTCAAAAAGAGAAAATGTCCATTGGGGGTAGAGGACTACAAGTTCAGGGAATTTTGAAAATGTTCCAGGAAATCGCAGCCACGAGGCGGGTATTTATATGTGTTGACGCACTTGATGAATGTGTGCCGGAGCACCGAATGGTGGTTCTTGAATCGTTAGGCAAGATCCTCCGGGGGTCTCCGGATACCCGCATATTTATGACCGGAAGACCACATGTGCGGAGTGAGGTGGAGAGGGAGTTGGGTGGAGCGGCAACCTTCATATTTATACGGCCTACGGATGATGGGATGCTCAGGTTTCTAAGCGAGAAACTCAGGAAGGACACAATACCGAATATGATGAGCAGTGCATTGGAGGAAGATATTATGAAAAGCATCCCCGCAATAAGTTCGGAAACGTATGTAGAAACGATACTAAAGTTGAAACTACCTCAAATCAATAGCTGATGTATTTGAACCTAGATTCCTGCTGGCCTCTCTCCACATTGAGGCAATCCTCAGAGGTACCACGGTCGCTTGGCGGAGAAAAGCACTCAAGTCAATAAAAGATGGGGCAGGGTTAGGGGATACATACGGTGCGACACTGGAGCGTATCAAGGCCCAGGACGAGGAAAAGGCAAAGCTTGCGATGGCCGTTCTCACATGGGTCTGTCACTCGGAGCGGCCGTTACAGGTAGATGAGTTGTGCCATGCGCTAGCGGTGGAGGTAGGGGAAACGCATTTTGATCCCGAAAATGTTCCTTCCATCGGCACCTTGCTCGACTGCTGCCAAGGTTTAATCGCAGTGGATGCCGAGGCTTCGACGGTGCGGTTAATCCACTACACAGTCCAACAGTACCTTTGTAGTCATCCTGGTCTCTTCAGTAAACCTCACTCGACACTTGCAGAAACCTGCCTAACCTATCTAAATTCTCAACAAGTCAAGATCCTCCCATCCCGTTCTCTCCCACCCCCTCAAAGCACGTCATTCCTGAAATATTCTGCGAGATATTGGGGAATACATGCGAACAAGGATCTCTCAAACGATGCGAGGACACTTGCTCTAGAACTCTTGAACCAGTACGAGGACCACATATCTGCTGTATCACTTCTAGAGCAGGTAACGCATCCTAGATATAGCGGACTCATCACTCCTTCCCCGCTGTTCTCTGGGCTGCACTGCGCATCGTTCTTCGGGATTGTTGAACTTGTGACAATCTTGATAAATGCTGAGGGTTACAAGACCAACCAACGAGACTGTACGGGTCGTACACCGCTAGTGTGGGGTGCGAGAAATGGGCACGAAGGAGTGGTCAGATTATTGCTAGAAGGGGAAGATGTCGACCCCAACCGCTCGGATAAGGATGATCGAACACCACTCTGGTGGGCCGCTAATAAGGGACACGAAGGAGTGGTCAAGTTATTGCTGGAACGGGAAGGTGTCGACCCCAATCGCCCAGGTAAGGATGATGGAACACCACTCTCGTGGGCTGCTAGTAAGGGACACGAAGGAGTGGCCAAGTTATTGCTTCAACGGCAAGATGTCGATCCCAATCACCCGGATAAGGATGATCGAACACCACTCTCGTGGGCCGCTAGCCTGGGACACGAAGAAGCGGTCAAGTTATTGCTAGAACGGGAAGATGTCGATCCCAATCACCCGGATAAGGATGATGGAACACCACTCTCGTGGGCTGCTAGTAAGGGACACCAACGAGTGGTCAAGTTGTTACTTGAACGGGCAGATGTCGACCCCAATCACCCGGATAAGGATGATCGAACACCACTCTGGTGGGCTGCTAATAAAGGACACCAAGGAGCGGTCAAGTTGTTACTTGAACGGGCAGATGTCGACCCCAATCACCCGGATAAGAATGATCGAACACCACTCTGGTGGGCCGCTAATAAGGGACACCAAGGAGCGGTCAAGTTGTTACTTGAACGGGAAGATGTCGACCCCAATCACCCGGATAAGGATGATCGAACACCACTCTGGTGGGCAGCTAATAAGGGACGCGAAGGAGTGGTCAAGTTATTGCTAGAACGGGAAGATGTCGACCCCAATCACCCGGATAAGAATGATCGAACACCCATCTGGTGGGCTGCTAGCGTGGGACACGAAGGAGTGGTCAAGCTATTGCTAGGACGTGAAGATAGCGACCCCAATCGCCAGGATAAGAATGATCGAACACCACTCCTGCGGGCTGCTAGTCAGGGACACGAAGGAGTGGTCAAGTTATTGCTGGAGCGGGAAGATGTCGACCCCAATCACCCGGATAAGCACAGTGTCACTCCGCTCTCTTATGCTGCTCGACAGGGACATGGAAGAATCGTGCAGTTGTTGCAAGCTCGGACATTTGTTCAACCCCCAGATTCGTAGCTGCTCCGCCACCTATGACGCAACTATGGTGAAGTACAAGTACTGGGTGCTCTGTCAATTTCACTCAAACCCCGCTCGATTCCCCCCCTTTCCAGTCCCCGCTTTCCTCGGCCTCCGAGAGTCTTGTATATTCCATTCTTTGTATCACCATCCTGTGCGCTCTTTACGCCATATCGAATAACATAACCCTGATTCCCCCCAGCCACCATTCCCAGGAATGCCACTTATATGTAGGCATATACCCCCAAAGCCCTCGGATATTTGCTAACTTTTACCAGCCAGGTTCACGGACTTCTATTCATTTTCCCCAGCGTATAGCACCCGGCGGACTTTTCAATTTTTCAATTTCCTTGCCTTACCTCGGTTACCACTCCTCTATCGAATAGATTCCCTCTTTCAAAACTCTCGCCCCTCCTTTATGTATTTATTTCCCCCTTTTTTTCCCTTGCTAGCGATAGATAGATGGATGGATGGACGAATAGATCAACCTCGCATAGCGTTCTCTTTACAAATCCATGAGGACCTAACGTAGGCATCCCCGAACACACCATAAACAATAGAATCAAACCCCCATAATTGATATCCAGAACGATATTCTTCGCGACATCAATTAGCACTTGAATCCCTCATGCACCCGTGAAAACACTGGCCATTCCACCGAACCTATCTGATTCCTGCCAAGATTGATGCACTAGATTGGTGCTTTAATCATCTGGTAAGTTATCGTTAGCACCCTCAATATCAGCAGGAAGCCACCAACTTGTTGAACCGCAATTATACGCCACCCCCTCAAGCCCACCATTGTACTGTAAATGCCCCAGAAATTTGAAGGTTTCGTAAAAGTTGTTACTATATCTATACACAATCGCAATATAGGATACGCTGTTCCGCGACAATATTTCTAGAAAGCTAGAAAAACACATCTGTCAGTAGCCCGCAGGGTTTGAACACAGAACTTGGCTATTTATGGCGGGTAGGGAAGTAGGGGGTAGTGATGGGGGGGTGGTGGGCATATCACCGTATTACTTTACAAGTTTTGTATTCTTAGCAGCCGTGGCTAGGGCGGCTAAGATGCATAAATTAGTTAGCCCGCCATGTTAGGAGAACGGCAAACGGACAGTGTGTCAGGCTCTCGATTAAGTTATCCGATCACTTATACCCGGGTATGGACGAAAAAATCCGAAAACCACTTCCGCCGATCCCATACAAATCTCTATGGAGACAAGGGCTATGTTTTTCTCCCTCCCTACCCAAGTATGATACCTCAATACACAGTTCGCGCATTGTTCCCCAGATGGCAGTTAGACTTGTTCTACCCTCAGCGAGGCTGGGAAATATTGGGAGGTGGGGTCTGATGATTAGAAATTTACCATACCCCGCCGAGGATGCTGCCTCGCCAAGGGCCCCCACGATCCAGCAGAAAACAGACTTGGGTGGAAGAATAAGTTTGCGCAATTCGTTCCCTGCTCAAATTCGTATTTTGGGTTGCCCAGGCTCGGTATTAACCAACCTAGCCGGCATAGAACAAATGATAATCTGCTATTGAATATCCTATGTTACGATTTCTAGAATCCTTCAATAGATTGTAAAAAGATAGGTCTGTGCACGGTAGGGGCAAAATGGATTGTTAAGTATAATATTTTCCATCCTACCCGAGTATTGTTTCTAATCTAGTTCACTACATTGCTGTTCACTTGATTCTCATAGCCTGACATATCTGTGGCCGTGTTATCGGAGGTGACAATGTACTATGGCAACCGAGGGTAGTCTAGCTGGTGCTGGTACATATTCACGTGCCACAACACTGCCACAGGTACCCGTCCATGAGAACTAAGTGAAGAGTACTCGTAGTGTACTGTGGCGGGTCTTCCCCGGCAGGCGTTCTTTGGTGGGTGCTGGCAATCTTGACGGTTGACGGTTCCGGTGAAGGCCACCAGCAAGAGAAAACGAAGGAACTGAAATTTATAAATTGAAGTTGAAAGCCGAACACTGATGGTTATGATAAACCGGAGTGATCAGCTCTCAGAAAAGTGATGAACGATGATGAACGAAGAATTGTTCGCACTAACCGAAAAAAATCCCCACTTGACCTCCATCTTTCCCAGGAGTTTTCCACACTGATTAACTAACAAAAGCCCACATCACTTGCGCGACTACGTAACAAGCTAGGAAATCCACAACTATATGGAGGATTAAAGGAGAGCTATCAACGGGTCAGACAACCAACCCAACCTGCATAGCGCAGAATCCAAGTTTGAGGAGAAAACGAGTTTAAGAGTGACACAATAGCGCTGTCCACCGGTGAAGGAAATATCTCCCTCCCTAGGGCCTATCGCAGTATCATGAAACATCTACATTGTGGAAGTTTATTGTGCTGTTGCTAACTTCTTGTTCAACGAATTTCTTCGGGTCTGAAGAGGCCTATTTTACACTTCTTCCAGGTCTTGTCATCGGCATCCAAGACTTTTAGGTTAACTGATAAGTTAATAGCTTATTTTCCTACCTCCTACCGGTGTCGGGCTACTTTCGTACTACCCTCTTGTTGTGGATGGTGTGTCGCGCGTGCCGAATCCCTTCCCCTGTGGGATATGACCTATCCCTTAACCTGTACGATCGTTCACTCACTTTTAGCGTGGCACTAATAGGACGCTTGATACCTTAAGAACTCGAATAATTAAACCTCGCGCTAAGAGGTTAAAGTAAGGAGGTACAGCCCATAAGTATTGTATATTCCACTAGCAAGGGGGGTGATATACTAACAGGGAGGTGACAGGGTTGAGGATGGATTAGGGATAGTGGCTTTAGGTTGTGTGGGGCTTGGGTTGCACGAACGCGCGAACGCGAACCATTTGTATTTTCTATCTGCGAATACATATTTAATATTTTGTAAAGAGACCGTTTGCATCAATCACCGCTTGACATCTTTCTGGCATGCTTCCTATCTGATCCCTATACTCATGCTGCCCAACATTGTTCCAAGCTTCTCTGACTGCTGCCCTCAACCTATCATATGTCATATTTTCAGGAAAATTATCTTGTAGATAATTTTTCATAATATGCCATACTTTTTCAATAGGATTTAGGTCTGGAGAGAATGCAGGCCAGTAAATAACTTGAATACCTCTTTCTTGAAGATCCATCAGAGTGTTGCCAGCTGCATGCCCTGGTGCTCCATCCTGCATTAGACTCAAAGAAATTCCCTCTCTGCGACACAATTCAATATACCCATGAATAATAGGTACAGTATGTGCACAGTAACTTTCAGAATTAATAGACCCCAGTCCTTTTCCCAAAAAATTCCTGGACCTTGAGTCTCCCCATGAAAGCAGCCCCAAAACATCCATCCCTTCTTTCTTTGGTGCTTCTCTACTATACAAGTAGGATCCCACTCCTCCCCTGGTCTTCTTGTTACCCAAGTCCTAGTATGCCTCCCCCCTGTTATCCAGGTCTCATCTGTCCAGAGGATAGAGTACCATTCCTCCATTGACCAGTTGACATGGTCCTGGGCCTATTGCAATCGAATTACTCTATTGCACTCTGTAATTGGAGGTTTTCTCATTGCTAGCCGCCAGTGAAAGCCTTCCTTGATCAAAGCCGATCTGATAGCAGATTTTCCAACTCCAAAATCCAACTCTTGAGCTAATTGTTGAAAGGAGAGGCGCCGATTTCTTGCACTCATGCATTCATATGCGACAAGGTCCTCGATCTGAGCCTGGCTGAGAACTGGAGGGTGGCCCGATCTCTTTTTTGGAGTAGGTGGTGACGTGCATGCATACTGGATTTGCCGCCAGGAAAATCCAGTCTTCTCAGCAATTTGCGCATACCTCTAGCCTAGGGAGTGAAGGAGTTGACAGTCCCTCCTCTGATCGCGTGTGAGGTCTGCTCTTCCGGGGTTCTCGGCATTTTCGTTCCCTGCGATAGGGTTCTCGCCGTTGCGGATAGGAGGCATTTTTGCTGTAACTCGAGTACTCGGCAATATACTGAGTATGAAGGGTAAGTCTATTGACCTTTGTTCAATTGGCCTCTGAGCTCTGAGAATCCTCCGTACTCTATCAACAGCTTCAAGAGTTCAATACTTTTCTCCTTTAGGAAAGTTAGTATTAATGAACTATTAGGCTGTATGATTCGTCTATACATACCTAACTTTGACCAACCCAACCGGACTTCGAGTTCGAAAGACTTTTCAGCAGAGCCTTGTATGCTTTGCAAGTTTGGAATAATATTTTAATCAATTAAGAAGCGAAGGCAAATATTTCTAGAGTCGCCACCAGGACGGTAACATCTTGGAAGCATCCCAAAAGCTAAAGTTTGTGAAAAACCTTTACCTGAGCCTAAGACCTCCATGCCACTAGTCCTAATCAGCTGGCCTCTCTCCCTCCTAGCGCATCCCTTCCCTGCAAGGACATCACCCCCCTGCTAGCGAAATATACAATACTTATGGGCTGTACCTCCGTAAGGTGAAGCAAGACGAAATCACGTAAATCCTGAAAGAATGCCCAAATCTGTAGCCGTCTTGGATTATCAAACAACTCTCGCGTCCAACATTTCCTTTCTCTTCTGTTTGATAATCCACACTAGCTATGGATTTGGACTTGATTTCCAGATTTGCGTGATTTGTCTCGCTTCACCTTATTTTAACCTCTTAGCGCGAGGTTCAATTATTCGAGTTCTTACGGTACAGGAAAAGTAATGATAGACAACACCCCAAGATAAATTAAAAGTACTTAGACATGTACAAGTACCATAGTTGGGAGCAAATCTACGCAGACAACTTGCTTTCCATCATGGCCATGCTGAGCGGTACTCATTTAGCACTATTCTGGGCCCTACACCACACAGTTTTTCATATCACAATTATCCAAATAGGCTAGTGTTTAAAGGGGCTGAATTATCTTAGCACCCTTTACGTTCATCATAATACTTACATCATCGCTGTCACAATTATTCCTAACTTTGCTCTCTTCAGTTAGTTCACCACTAATCGCTTCCACAGCCAGGCGTATCCGCACTTAGTGCGAGTGCTTGAAAACAGTTTAAGGGATTGCTATTCCGGATAATAATCGCTCTGAAGGTGACCTGACGATAAATTTCCTAATTGACTGGACAAGGTAAGGATAAAGGCTGGAACACTAGAACCAGTTGAGAAAGAAAGAGTGAAGCGTGGAGTGATAGACTTTCCTGTTGTGGTTGTGCGTCGCTTGGTCTAAGTTACATGAAAGGATATATTTAAGTGGTAGGTCGCCCCGCCAAGCCCCACTATCGTGACAAATTTGGCCGGTAAAAGAGCAAGCGCCGAACCTCTAAACTACCCTATTCCACATACTCGAGCAAACTCTCCTTTGAGATGCTATCGTAGATTAAAACATGATTTTTAGATATCATAACAATGTATGAATTCGGCAGTATTAGTTCCCCAAATTTCTCCCTCTTAGCAATGCATTAAAAGAAAAACCGCAATGACAAGCGTGTTTCAAGGTAGGGCCGCTACAAGTACGATATATCTCCCCACTTTCAGCTCTTGGCGTTTGTGTAACGAGTTTCGGGTCCATTGATTAGAAACTGTGCTGTCAATAAAGCACAAGGCTTTGTCTACCCCGCTTTTCCCCAATCCCTAGGAACTTCGTTCAACAAACTACAAGTTAATCAACACCTTGAAAAATGCTTCGAGCTCTTAACAATAACGATAACTCTTTCAACACCACTAACTCCTTCAACACCACCTTTAACTACACCTCCGATGAGAGATCTGAAATACTCGCATGGCTATCTCCATTAGAGCCACAGGTACGGCATCGAGACATTGCATCGAGGCGGGTCGATAGTATAGGAGCATGGCTTCTGGAAACGGAAGAATTTAAACGCTGGAACAATGGCAGTAGGGAGGATGGATCTTATCGCCCGATATTGTTTTGCGACGGCAATCCGGGAGTGGGAAAGAGCTACATCGTGTAAGAGAGCGTGTATCATTGCGGGAAATTAATGAATGCTATTGCTAATCGGCTACGATGACAGTTCACTGGTTATAGATAAGCTGTGCGACGATGCCGTCGAGGGAGATCCTGCCGTTACGTGTTTTTACTTCGACTTCGCTTCTCGGAATGAACAGTCACCCATAAATATGCTGGGCTCCCTGCTGAGACAGCTCGTGAGCGGACGGAGGGAAATTCCGGAGATGATGGCCCAGGATTTTCGTAAGGAGAAAATGTCCATCGGAGGTAGAGGGCTACAAGTTTTGCAAATTTTGGAGATGTTCCGGACAATCGCAGCCACGAGACGCACATTTATCTGTGTTGATGCACTTGATGAATGTGTGCCGGAGTACCGAATGATGGTTCTTGAATCCTTAGGCCAGATTCTACAGGGGTCTCCGGATACCCGCATATTTATGACCGGAAGACCACAGGTTCAGAGAGAGGTAGAGATGGAGTTGGGTGGAGCGGCAACCTTCAAATCTATACGGGCTACGCAAGATGGGCTGCTTGAGTTTCTGCGCGAGAAACTCAGGAAGGACACAATACCGAATATGACGAGCAGTGCATTGGAGGAAGACATTATGAAAAGCATCCCCGCAATAAGTTCAGAAACGTATGTAGAAACGAGACCAAGGTCGAAACTAGATCAAATCAATAACTAACGTATTTGAACCTAGATTCCTGCTGGCCTCTCTCCACATCGAGGCAATCCTCAGAGGTACCACGGTCGCTCGGCGGAGAAAAACACTCAAGTCAATAAAAGATGGGGCAGGGTTAGGGGATGCATACGGTGCGACACTGGAGCGTATCAAGGCTCAGGGCGAGGAAAAGGCAATGTTTGCGATGGCCGTTCTCACATGGGTCTGTCACTCGGAGCGGCCGTTACAGGTAGATGAGTTGTGCCATGCGCTAGCGGTGGAGGTAGGAGAAACGGATTTTGATCTGGAAAATATTCCTTCGATCGGCACGTTGCTCGACTGCTGCCAAGGCTTAATCACAGTCGACGAGGAGGCTTCGACGGTGCGATTAATCCACTATACAGTCCAACAGTACCTTTGTAGTCATCCTGGTCTCTTCACTAAACCTCACTCGACACTTGCAGAAACCTGCCTAACCTATCTAAATTCTCAACAAGTCAAGATCCTCTCATCCCGTTCTATCCCACCCCCTCAAAGTACGCCATTCCTGAAATATTCTGCCAGATATTGGGGAATACATACGAACAAGGATCTATCAGACGATGCGAGGACACTTGCCCTTGAACTCTTGAACCAGTACGAGGACCACATATCTGCTGTATCACTTCTAGAGCAGGTAACGCATCCTAGATATAGCGGACTCATCACTCCTTCCTCGCTGTTCTCTGGGCTACACTGCGCATCGTTCTTCGGGATTGTTGAACTTGTGACAATCTTGATAAATGCTGAGGGTTACAAGACCAACCAACGAGACCATACGGGTCGTACACCACTTTCGTGGGCTGCTAGTGAGGGACACGAAGGAGTGGTCAATTTACTGCTTGGACGGGCAGATGTCGACCCCAATCACCCGGATAAGGATGATCGAACACCACTCTGGTGGGCCGCTAATAGAGGACACGAAGGAGTGGTCAAGTTGTTACTTGAACGGGCAGATGTCGACCCCAATCACCCGGATAAGGATGATCGAACACCACTC
>Ga0307510_10009529_pt1 | contig 11569 bp, 4 predicted proteins | sample 12_EM_MG_FD_207224 | JGI IMG/M metagenome (GOLD analysis project Ga0307510, IMG submission 207224) | Populus trichocarpa ectomycorrhiza microbial communities from riparian zone in the Pacific Northwest, United States - 12_EM | ecosystem: Host-associated > Plants > Roots > Unclassified | place... | reverse complement strand
AAATTAAATTTTAAAAAAAACTGAAATCGAACCGAAACCGGTTCAAACTTACCGGTTTTAATTCGGTTATTTTAGATCACTGATTATAAATCTTTTCACTTATTGAACCTTATGTGTTTTTCTTGCCATTGTTATGTTGTCTTTGTCGTACTTAGCTTCCGCCAACATCATGATTAAGTGAAATTAAAATTTAAAGCTCTAGCGGTTGGCATATCGGGGAATCCCAAGCAAGTTATAATATATATATATATAGGACTATGGATACTGCGAATGCCGCTAGGAGAACTACAATTCTTTTAAATCTCTTGGATATATCTATCAACATATTGGAGAGAATAATTTAACCTTAGTATGCAAAAATTGATCCATGTATACCATGCATGTAGCTGGAAATAAGAAGGAAATCGTATCCAATAAAAAAATATAGGCACTTAATTGGAGTAAATATGTATCTGTTTATTCCCTGATACCGGAAAATAAAAAATAAATAGAAAAAACAATTTCCCCCAGCCTGCTGTGAAAGTTGGGAGCGCATATATATATATACATTGAAAAGTAATATTAAAATACTGTATGGACTGACAAAACAATACGGGGCATAAAACTTTAATTTTATTACATTTCTTAGTTCTATGTTAATTCTTACATAAATATGGAACTATCGAGCTACATCTTAGAATATTAATGGCTACAATTATTTATTAAGCTTGCTACTTTGAGCTATGATTTATTACAAAGAAATAAGTGAGTACAATTAACTAAATAATTAAATAAATAATTTTTTTAACATTTTTTTGATAAATGAAAGATTGGTTTTACAATTTGTTAACACAAATTGAATGATAAACAGGCAGCAAAGGCTTCACAATGGACGATCTCTCGGTCGCATTGGAAACCTTCATCTTCAATGAAAGAGACATGTACTAGACATGCAATATTGGAGTGCTTTTACGGCGCTGCATCTGCTTTTCGCTCTCAATCTCAAGTAAGGTTTCGATGACAATATCCGATGCGCTTGTTACAACGTCCGACCAGTTCCTGGGAATTACAAAGGTAAAAACGTGAAGAAAAATCCAAATTTCACAGTAAATTGTTCAATTTGAAAGTGAAAATCCAGTTTCCATCCAAACAAGAGAAAGAAAGTTATGGTGATCTTTACCCTTTCAAGGAGTCGAAAGTGAGTCCTACAGTGTACTTAGCCTCTTCAAGAGCCCAGTTAAACCTCCGTATATCCTCCATAGGACATTTTCCATTGTTCACAACACGAAGTTGTGAGGGCTTAATGTCACAAAAGATAGGGATTACCTTTTTCTTTGACTCCATAATAAGAGCTAATTCATGAAGACAGAAGTATGACTCACAATACCGAGGAGAAAAAACAGTAACACCAACCTTACATTTCCTTATTGCACTATTGATATTATCAAACAACTTATCTCCTGGCTTCATGTTCTTGTTGTCCAAGAAAGGATGTAGGTTTAACCGGGAAAGGTGATCGTAAAGCAAAGTAGCAACCGTTCTCTTTGTGTCGATCCCTCTGTGGTTAATGAAAACATCACAAGGTTTGGTAACACGATTTGCTAGGAGAAATAGGGATGAGCGATGCATGGTTACTAGAGAAAAAATTTAGTTGTAGATCGTTCTCTCAGCAGATAATTTCTTTTCTTTTGCTTTGCTTCTTATAGCTTGTGTTGTTATTGTAGAAGGGTAGGTTGATGGCTTTACCTTATATAGAGTCAGGCCTGGGTCCTTGATTCGTTGGATTATTCTTTTGAAAAAAAAAAAAAAAGGTCCCCTTCGTGGTTTAATAGAGAATACGTTCATCTTGATTGACTGTTTTACCTCTTCTGTTGAATTTGAAGGAAGAATTTTATATGAAAAGGTTGAAGATCAACACACAGCCGTATATATGTTCGAATTGACAGAAGATGAAAACAACAAAACCTTGACCACCTATAGGCTTTCTGCTGGGAATCATGTTGAACCCTTCAAAGAAGTTACGATCTTAAATAATATATTTAAACTTTAAATGCATGCAGGGACAGAACAATATATGTCAGCTTGACAAATACAAGCGAATTAATGAGGAAGAAACTGCAAAAATCACGTGGATTAAGACTCTCAAGGGTGTTCAAAGTAAATGCCACTATTTATGTACGATTTCTTACTATATATTTTCTCTAATATTATAAGGGCAGCTAAACACTCATTAACCTAATATCCATCTAAATAAATTTAATTCAGGTATTTACCTCTTTCAAGGGTTTATTTGACTATAGGAAAATTCATCAATTAATCTTCATCGACTTCATAAAATAAAACCTTTCTTACATCGTGCTAAAAGGGCTACAAACACGTATAAATTAGTAATTATGTATCGAGTAACTTATTAAAATAAAATAGATTCAAATCTTAATAATTTTAGTTATTATATAATATAGCAAGAGAGGGCTACCTCCAAGATGCAACAAGTCTTTTAATAAATAAAAACAAATGTGAGATTGAAAAGCCTATTGAAATTAAGATATATGGTTGCTATTAATTAATTATGCGCTGGTTTTGGATTAAAATTTTAACTAATATACTAAAATATAATTATAAAAGTCTATTTTTCCCCCTAGATGTTGTATAGTTTTCATAGTTATTATTTTTTTAGTTCAAGATAGTAAAGGTCCGTTTTGGTCCCTAGATTTTCTATACTTTTCATATTTTATCCTTTTTGTTTTAGTTAAAGACGGTAAAAGTATATTCTGGTTCCTCTATTTTTTATATTTATATAAAAAAATTAAATCATGTGGTGAAAACACAATAAACAAATATACTCTCTCAACATTACGTAGAATATGAATTAAAGTTACATAGCTTCAGAGAGTGTGCTTTAATGAACTATGATTTTATATACTTGGTAGTATATATATTCAATTATGATAACCTTATCCCCTACTCATCGAAGAAACCAAATTTATCTAACAACCTTTGCTAAATGGAGTTTTGAAAATGAAGCATAAAATAAGTTTAGAGGATAAGTACCATATGTAAAGGTCGTGACCTTTCCAATGGATATAGTTTTTGTTAAGGAATTGTTTGTGTTCCTGAAGATGCTTATAAGGATTTACATACAATGATGAACAACATCTCTTAAGTATAAAGCCTTTAGTTTTTCCATTTTTTATTATAAAAAAAATATTATATTTAGTTTTAATATATTTTAGAATTATGTTTTCTATTGATTAATTTTAATACTATCATTCACGTGTCATCATCTATTATCATTTGTTTGAATCAATTGAAGAATTTGGTTAACTTCATATAAATTTATAATGAAATGTTTAAAATCATCAAATTAATAGCATGGGTTGTATTTGAAATTGAAGTTTGATTTGAATAAATGTAAAAAAATAATGATATTTTTTGTATCATTCATGGCAAGCTTGAGATGGATTGGATTCGGTGGTTGAAATTAAAAATCTTTCAACGGGTCTATAAGCACAAAGTCTGATCAGGGTGAGATGCGAAATAAAATCCTTATATTTTTAAGATGATGATGATGATGGTGATTAATTGGGTACGAGACTATATAATGTGTGATGATGTCCTCAAAAATCCAAGTAGTTTAGGAATAGAGCTTCCGGGTTAGATAATTAGTTAATCAATTGGTCCTAGCAAGCTCATCAATTTTTCCTAGTCAAGGTGGTTGGCAACTTATACTTAGTATTTGGTAGGTCAAAGTGGCTTGTAACTAGTACCTGCAAAATGTTTTTTTTGATAAAGGTGAGGACTCTCCGATATTTAAATAAATACTTTTTAAAGAGAAAAAATAGAATAATATTTTAGAAAAAGATGTTCTGAAGGTATATATGTAATGGAGAATGAAGATTGTAAACTTTTGTTCTAAAGGTTTCATAATGTAATTATAACTCATGAATCTTATCCTTTTATGAAGATGAGGGTGTGAAATTAAATTTTTTTAACCCTCAAATGGTAGTTAAGTGTTAACCCATGGGGGTTTAGGTAACAACATTTTTTAGAGTGGGGTTTTAAAATATTGATTTATTATTTATTATTATTTTTACTGATTTCATTTAATATTGATTTAAAAATTATTGAGTCTTATAATTAAAACAAAATTATACACCTACCAAATATCTTTAATACTTTTCCATTAATGTATTTTTTTATATCAATAACATTTATTCTTTAATATTTAACCTTCAATTTTTAATTTGAAATAGCCTGCCAATTGCAGACACGAATAATGGTTTTTAACCCAAAATAATGTGGAGCTTGTACTGCAGGTTAATTAATTTTGACAAGTCATCACCTCAAGTAGTTGCGAAGCTAGGCTCAAACAAAAGTTGCGTGGAGCCTACCTTATTCTGAGTTTTCAACGTTGATTCTACTCTACATGCATGCATTACTTGTCAAGAAAGTTATTATTCATGTCTTGCTCACGTGATTTTTCTTTTATATTTTGACCAATTCTACGAATTCTTATTAAATAGTTAGTTTTTTTTTTGTTTTTGTAATGACTCAATATATTTTTATATTTCTTAATATATCTATTTTGTTTTTTTAGATAATATCCGATTCTTTAATTCGTATCTTTGTTACATTTCTCATTTAAATTGATAGAATTGTATTTTCATTATAAAATTATCCTTTAAATATATAAAGATATATAAAAAAATTGTTGGGTTTCCTGAAACACATAAACGCGACGGAAATGATAAATTTAAATCTTTTAGGAGTCTCAAGGATCATGTTCGACAGATATAGGGTTATTAAGGTTTATACAAAGATTACTTGAAGATCAGATTTTATTTTTGACTTTGAATATTTACTTCAAGATTAGGTTGTCACAAATTATAAGTCGTTCAATTGTCTTGTCTCTCTAATAGTAATTCACACGAACTAACACTGAGAAATCTCTTAAACCCTTTTAGAAGAAAGAGATTCTTATACCTTAGAGTTCTAGATCTTTTTTTTTTTGTATTAATTAGGTGTTTATAAATTGTACTCTACCCACCCTTTTCATCACAAAAAATAGAAGGAATAGCATTCTATTTATAGTGAAATCTAAAAAACCTTATAAATGGTAAAATATCAATTTGTCCCTTAAATAATATCACATATATTATTTTAAACTCATTTTAGAAATTTATTCAATCAAGTTCTTACTTAATTGTTTCTAGGTCTAGATTTGCATTTCCCTATATTAATTATATTCTAGTTCTCAATTTCTAAAAATTATTTATAATCAAATCACACTTGATTAATCATCTCAGTTTAATTTTTTACCAATAGTTCTTATGTGTGTGACCCATTAGGTTCTCATAATAAGTTGATCCAAATATAAATCATAATCCTAAATAAAATAGGATTAAATAAATTAAACAAATTAATTTATTATCAATTCAATAATTGATTGATTTATACTTGAAAATCAAGTACAATGTCTAGCAACATGTCATTAATCAGGAACATTTAGGAACAATGCTTTGATGCAATAGAAATTACATAATTATAACAACTTTATAATTTCTTTTGCAAAGTATTTTTGTCCCAAAAACTTTATTTTTACTCTAGATTCATTAATCAAATATTTAATAAATATTAAAGATAAATAAAATTTTATTAATAAATTAAATACACACACACTTGAACAAAGTTAATGCCACATATAACCAATTTATTGGTTACAGGAGCATATACAACAAAAAATTACTCAAAATATTTTAAGAAAATGCAAAAATATTCAAAATTGCTCAACCATTAAAATTTGAAGAAATAAGTTTTTTAAAAATCTAAATTTCATCCATATATAGCTTAAAGGCATTTTCAAAATGAAAGATACAATTTTGATAATTTGGACGGAAAGCTTTTGAAAAAAAAGATAAATTGAAATATATATATATATATACATATATATATATATATATAATGAAGATTTATTTAATGATATTTGGAGAAAATAAGTCATTTTTATATACTATTTGGTTAACTAATTATAAAAATTTCAAAGAGGACTAGAAGAAAAGGACTTGTATGAGAATTAACAGGAAGAAATGAGATAGTATTACTTTTCAAGACATATACCTAACATTTTTATTAAATTTTAGAAACGAGAAAGAAATTAGAAAGAAAAGAATGAGAAAAACTAGAGTATACATGCAGAAGCCCACTATCATTTCCTTCTACTTTCTTGGAACAGTCAGCTACTGACATCAAAAACAAAGAATAATAAGAAAAAAGGGGTATTTCCTCGAAATTACATGGGAGTTTAATTGAGGGGAAAAGTAAAATCAGTCAACTTGACCTTTTTGCACAGTTGACTCGCAAATAGGTCATAATTTGACATGGCTCTGACATTTAAAATAAAATGTCGTATCCAAAGGAATGAGTGTTAGACATTTCAAGCCCACAATTTGCACATGATAATCACAACAGGCATCAATTGTAGGACGACTTGTCTTCGACGTGCTTTATGTGTATGTATGTGTTCATTTAAGGCATTCACATTTTAGAATTTTTAATTCTATCGGTAAAATTAATAAGATAATTAATTGATAACATGTTACGTATATAGGAGGGTAAAAGTTAAACTAATCGAAATCTTTAATTAATTTGTTGATTTCTACAATAAAAAAAATTAATTATTATTGATTTTTTCTACTCCAAACGCTTTATGTGAGCATGTTTCAGCTATAGTATTGGAATTATTTTTTTATAGAGAAAACATAATCATTTTCTAATTAAAAAATGTAAATTAGTATTCTTTCCACGCGTAATTCATGTATTCTTTTTGGACAAATTGTGCAATGAAAGGAAATAGTGAATTAACACAGCAAAAATAATTTAAGAAATAGCATTTTTTTTTTATGTTACGGTTTGGTTTAGAAACGTGATATTTTATTAAATATTGCATTTATGAATTGTAACATGAATTAAAATGTAATATTGATTTCTGAACCACAACAAAATTTTAAAAGATGACATAATTTAGAATCGACACATCAATTAAATTCTAGTACCATTAAGTAGGATGAACTGGTTGACCAGTTCATAATAGTCAATTAAACTGGCCGACCACTTGACACTGAAAAATAAAGGTAAGTTACTTTGTGAATAGTAATTTTTTTAGATTTTAATTGGAGTTTGCTTTTGAATCTACAAATTAGACAAAGATGTATATTTTGACACATAAAACATATTTAGAAGAAAGAGTTCATAAAATCATGGATTTTGTGTGAACCGGTCGACCAATTCATACAACTATATCAACCAGCCGACCGGTTGAGTTAGAGGATTGGTAGTGAGGCTACTGCCCTTCCAAGCATCAAATTTCCCCAACATGTAAATCTAACAAAAAAAACATTTTTTATGAGATTTATTATTTACTTTGTTAATCTGGCATACAATTTAGTTAATGATTTTAGAAAGTTAAAAACTTTATAATTTTAACAAAATTTAGACAGAGTTTTTTCTATATAAAAACTATACCTAAAATTTTATCCCGCTTAAAAAAAACCTGCAAAGAACCACAAAAACCAAACTCAATAAATTCTCACATTTTATAATCAGAAGTAGCCCTACAAATGCAAATAAAAAAAAAATTGTGTTTGTGTGTGTGTGCGCGTGCGCAAAATAAATCTCAAATACTTAAATAATACAACATTCAAGTAATTGAAATCCCAAAATATATAAACATAACTCATCTATCTGTTTACATCGTCTACTTGATGATCTGGACTCATCAATAGCACGACTGGATCCAGCTCCTACACATGCTTAAGTGGTCTCGTTTTCTGTCACGGCATCATTAAGAATTAATCTCTCTCCAAATATATTAAGTCTAGTGCAATAAACATCAAACCACTAAGACACATAGGTGTGACATTCGTTTTCTTTGTTAATATTATGAAGCACAGATATGGCCTCTCAATCATCTCATAGCATGAAGTCAACCTAATATTAATAAAATATTAATGTTAAATTAAAATATTAGTAAATAAAACCCAAAATTTAACATCTATTAATTATAAAAAAAGATTTAATTACTTATGATATTTTAAATCCGCTAGGCATATTGCTCGTACTGCATGTATCCTACTATGACATGTTTTCTTATTATGGCTTGTGTTATTGCATATACCACACCTATAATATGCACAATCTTCTCTTGCATCCATCTCATTGTGCAAACAAGTAGAAATTCATCGACCACACCTGAATTTCCATCCAGTTGAGTTTGCATCAACTCGAGGACTAATACAATCACTTCATTCTAACTTATTTGATAATGGACAAAATTACATGTCATATGCTAATCTGTAGCTATTCCATATGTGTGTTCTTTTTTTGTTCTCATTCAAGCCATTGTTGATATATTAAGTAGGGGTGTGTAAAAAAATCGATAAACCGATTAAACCGAGAAAACCGAAAAAAAAATAACCGAAAAAACCGAACCGAAAAAAAACCGAATTAACCGATTAAAAAATCACAAAGAAATTCCGGTTCGGTTTGGTTTCGATTTCTAAAGTCTGAAACCGAACCGAACCGAACCGGTTCAACCAGCCAACACTTAAAAAAAAAGTAAGTATAAATACAACATTTTCTAACCCTAAAATCACTTTTCAACCAGCCATTAGCCGCCCCTTCTCTGCATATCCCTCCCTCCCTTTAGCCTCCCCTTCCTCTTCTGTGCATATCCCTCCCTCCATTTAGCCCCCCCTCTCTGCATATCCCTCCCGCTTCTCTGCATATCCCTCTCCCTTCCCTTTACTCTCCTTTGCTTTGATTTTTTTCCCCTCCCTTTACTCTTTGTAAACCTAAAGTTACAGGCTTTATGGGGTGCATGCATGATGTGGGTAAGTGCTAAGTTGTGGATTTTTTTTCCTTTCATTCCTCCCCTTTTTTTCCCTGTTGTGTTTCTTATCTTTTGCTTGTGTGGCTGCTGGTTTGGACAATTTATTCATACAAGTTTAAGCAAACAAACTGTTGCTACCCAATTTTTGACCCATGTTTTGATAAATTTTCAGAAAAAATCCAAAAATAGTGAAAAGCATGGAAAACCCAAAAAAATATATTTTTAATACATTTGCATCGTTTTTAGCATTTTCAGCGTCGTCTAAAAAGAATTTAAATTTTCAAAGGTCTTTCGAACGTGTTCAACTTTTAACGCGTTAATTTTAAAATCATTGATTTTCCTCATTGAGTCGACGTTGATATTGTTGTTTTCAAAAGTACAAAAAAATTAAAAAAAATCAAATTAAAAAAAAAAAAAAAGTCTCAAACAATATTTTGCCTATGCATAGGAAATTTTGAATATTGGAGGGGGAGGCAACACAAAAAAAGAGAACCTAAAAAAACTTTTTTCGTCACCCGAAACTAGCCGCTCTCCCTGGCCCAGGACCATTTGATCCCTCTCTTTCGGCTGAAAATCAAGGACTCAGCCCCCACTCAGGGTCTTCTTTTCCTTGTTTCCAGCCGACAATGAAGGCCCCCGGCCCCAGTGAGGAACCCCTATTTCTTGTCATCTCCAGCTACATACCAAAGTGGGGGGGATTTTCCATTTGGAGGGCTTCTCCCCCAGGGGGATGGTCGATTTTTCTGTTTCCCCACAACAGTGGGCAGAGACCCACGGTCCCCAGCCCTTTGGGATTTTCTTCTTCTCCCCTGCACCCGAAAGAGAAGAGTGACTTTCCATTTTTTTTCTTCCAGCCGCCGTGGAGAATTAGCTGCCCCCCCCCCATCGTCTCCAGCGGCTCCCATACACTTTCCCATTTCCCTCTTCTTTGGCCAAACACAGCCGCCTCTCCCTCCACACTGTAGCCACATCTTCTTCTTCCCTTTCCCCGGTTTTGATTTTGTTTCTTCCAAGCCGCCGCTCACAGCCTCACATCACACAAAACACAGAAGCCCTCACAAACCGAGACCCAGCTCTCCTTCTCCCCTCAGCCAACAGACTTTCCCTTTCAGCCGAACAGCAGCAGCCGACAACAAGGGACAGCTCCCTCTCTTTCAAAACCAAATCGGGGCAGCCCCCTTCCTTTCCTCTGATCTTCAACAACAGCCGCAGCAGCTCCCTGCCACAGAGCAGCTTCATCTTCCCCGACCAGAGAACGGGCAGAGCCGTTCCCCATTTCCTCAGACCCACAACCAACAGCAGCGAAGGAAGACCATCAACGCCGGCCCCCAGCGGTGGCAGCAGCAGCAGCATCGCCCACAGGCGCGGAGCAGTCCGCCTTCACCCTCCGGTGGCGCCTGCAGTTTCGGTTTCCTCAACTCTCTCCTCCTGAACCAGCAGCCAGCTCGCCGCCTCTAGCAGCAGCACCACTCTCTCGTCTGTTCCTCCTTGCCGCTCCAGCACATGGAGCAGAGGAGAAGAAGAGGATGACTGAAGGAGACCGATCTGCAGTGAAGCAGATCCAAAGAACCCGAACTAACCAGATTTGAAAAGGGGAAAAGAAGGGAAGCCGATCTGAAAACAAGACTAAAACAGACTTGCTTGTTGCGTTTTGGGTATTTTGCAGGTAACGGCGTTGTCGCCGCCGGCAAGGAATAGAAGAGGGGAGAAAGCCAAAATATATGCTGTTTCTGGTTTGATTTCACGGCAGCGCGTTGGTCCACGCGCCGCCAGTGGCGGTGGTGCGTGAGATCCACGCGCCACCACTGTCCTTGCTGTTCCAGAGGTCTTCACAGCACTATTCCAGCGACTCAGAGGTTACCAGCACTGTCCCGGATTGTTTTGGGTCCTTTTTTTTGTAATTTTAGAATTGTTTAATGTTATATTTGTGTAATTTTGAGTTTTTCTTTTCATAGTTTGTATTTTATATTTTATGTAAATGTTGATGTAGAAGAAAAGAAAGAAAAGAAAAAGAAATGTTTGTGTGTTTGTTTTTTTATTTATATTATTGAATTATAAAAAAAAGGACAAAAAGAATTAATTGTTAATTTAAATATGCACAAATATCTAAAGGACAGATAAAAATCATGTTGTATTTCCCATAAAAATGTAGAACATGTATCTACATATATTTTGGGAACGAATAACTGATTTATCAAAGCCTTAGAATTGGGCTAAAATTTTATTTTTAAAATGCATCAAGTCCATGAAGCAGCTTACCTCAGGTAGGGTGTGTTAGGGGTGCTAATACCTTCCCTAACCACAACCAGTCCCTTACCCATGAATCTCTGACAAGACCAGTACATCCGGTTTCCTAGTAGCCCGCAATTAATTACTAGGTGGCGACTCCAACGAACCAATCAAAGCAAAACGAACAACGATAAAATCGCCAGCCGACGCCGCGCGGATTTTATCACGTGCGACACAAACATGACATCTTTTCTTTATTATGCGTAGCAGAAGCTTTGGATTTGGAGGCTCTTGTTTTAATTGTGGGCAGTCGAGGCATAGAGCATCAAAATGCCCAAACAAGGAAGATTTTTAGTTGCCTTCTTCGACGTAGGGATTAGGGATTTTTTTGGGACTGTGAACAAGTTGGAATAATTTCGGTTTGAACCGGTTTGGAAGGGGAAAAAACCAAACCGAACCGAACCGAAATTAATC
>Ga0307510_10009528_pt1 | contig 11569 bp, 10 predicted proteins | sample 12_EM_MG_FD_207224 | JGI IMG/M metagenome (GOLD analysis project Ga0307510, IMG submission 207224) | Populus trichocarpa ectomycorrhiza microbial communities from riparian zone in the Pacific Northwest, United States - 12_EM | ecosystem: Host-associated > Plants > Roots > Unclassified | place... | reverse complement strand
CGGCCAGATACCCAACAACTTCCTTGCTGGTGTTTTGTCCGTACAAAGAAGTCGCAGATTCAGGGAACGTGGTGAGGCAAATACGACTTGTCGCCACTGCTGGCACACGTGTACCAGCGTATGCCACGCATTTAAACTAGCATCGCCCACGATGTCAAAGGAATGACGATGCTGACGTGGATCGATATAAATGCTGAAGATTTCGAGAAGGACTACGGTGGGAAGTGCACCGATAGACACCTTTTGGCGGAGCTGGTCTGTTATCACCCAACTCAGTAATCGTTGTAAATGGACCAGAGAATCACCACTCACCCCCACCGACTCCATCTTCGACCGACAGCTTTGTTTGGTGACGTGCAACAGGTCCTTTGGTATTTGAGCGCCTTGATCGCTTGACAGTCAACATCAGAGGGGATCCCGGATGTGTGGGTTGATAGACAGTCGAATGTTGAAACGACAGCCAGTGGTGATGAGAGCAAAGCTAGGGAGAGCCCTTGAGATTAACCTGGCGGCTGGTGGCCCAGGCTCGATTCGAGGTAAGATAAACACACCAGGTTTTGTATTTTCGAATAGGGGTTGTTCCAACCATCATACTGCCCTATCTCTTTCAGCGTATGCAGGATTCAACCCATTCCCGGGGTTCAGAAAATAGAAAAAAAAAAACGGAATGGGGAAGTGGGTGGGGCTCATCACGCGTCACGACTGGGGAACATGACAGGCGGCCCGTGATTGATCGATCCGCCGCGATTCCGTTACGTCACTGGCAGGTCCCCGGGCTACCCGAGGCACACTAACCCCCTGATCTTCGACAAACGACAAGTTAAACAAGGTGATGGGAACTTGGCTTGACGGGAGGAACAGGTGAGTATTAGGTGAGTACTGGTGAGTATTCGCCTCTAAGATCTGCCTGACCCGCGGCATCCGGCACATCCCCAAATAGGCCTATGCGAGAAATTGAGTTGGGATTGCGAGGTGATGATGTCTGGGCAATGGCGGTTTGGTGTGGACGTAGACGTAGAAAGGGTCGGGTAGTTCGAAATTTTAGTCAAGTGCTAGTCATGGTTCCGAGTCGTGCCCATGAAAGTCACGGAATAGCATACTTGAGCTTGAGGCCGAATCCCCAAGCGCCATCTGACGAAATGTAAAATACGGTTCACATGTAGGCCTCGAAGTTGGGTAAGACGGATGGCGTTTTTGGGGAGTACAGCCAAAATGGCCGCTCACACCAAATTGCAGGTCTATCTTCAAATTGCCTTTATTTTGTACACGTCGTAGTACTTCGCGGGATTGTTAGGGTTTCTGTACTATGAGTACACGGGATCAAGCTATCCATATGGTCTTTAAGATATCGTACAGAGGGAGCGGATTACAGCGATGTTAGCAAAGGCAAAGATAAATGGGTTCTCAAGGCCCAACTGCACCGGTAGTATCAATACTGACCTGGTGAGTAGATAACACGTTGACACGACGTAAAACCGAGAGCGCTTAGGGGCTCTAGTCTGCGGCCTCCCAATGGCACCTGGCACCCACTTTCCTTTTTGCTAGTAGTGTACAGATACAGCGTGACCAGAAAGCTGTCGGGTGGCAAGGAAATTCCCAATGACTTTGAGGACAGCTCCCGTTGGCTTGAGTCCGGGTAGGAAAAGGTTTTGTAGAGCAGGTAACACTTCTGTTACTCCTTCACCAGAGAGTCCTTGCAGGACGCGTGCGACATATAGGACCAGTTGATCAGATAGGTATAGATTCTTCACAGATGTAAATGGGCGTAGAACTTCCAGCCACTGGGCGTTATCCAGCTCGTTTATCCAATGGGCTCTCATGAATGAACAATGAATATAGAGGTGTTCCAAAGTGGGAAGGGGGGGCAAGGTCAAGTTGCAGAGCTGCGCCAAAGATGAACGCTGAAAGTCTGATCCCCTGCATAAGGCCCCCAACTTTAGCGTCCTGCAGTTAGCCATATCTTCTGGTTGAGAAAGGGTGATGTTGACAAAGTGTGGGTGAAATGACAGGTCAGCACGATGGGGGGCCTCGAATGCTTCCGTGGAGCAGATGAGCTCACGGAGTAGTGGGGCATGGAATGCGGGCTGAATGGCGGGCTGAGCAGCGAAAGTTATGTCAACGCTATCGAGTAGAGGAAGGAGAATTCGGGAGATGAGGGCCTCCAAGTACCAGCAATCGCCTCGGAAACGGAGGGAGGTGAGAGCACGAAGGACAAAACGTGTGGCAGGGGGCACATGATGTTGGGTTAATTGGTGCCAGGGAAATAGAAGGGGTAAGAATCCAATGGCGAATTCTTCGAGCTTGGTCAACGTAGAAAGAAAACTGGCCATCTCCTCAGGTGAAATGTACCAGGAGATTGGAATACGTTCGAGGCGAAGCGTGACGAGGTCTGTGGAATATAAAAGTAGTTTCTGTAGTGCTGGAAACGAAACGCCATGCAATTCGAGCGACCGTAGACATGGGGCATATCCACCAAGGAATGAATCTGGAAGAACAGACCACCCTTCGTAGTCATCCGACGAAGAAACTCGGAGAGATGTCAGCGCGGTGAATGCCACCTTCAACGCGGTGAATCTTTTCAATAGCGATTTTGGAGGCCCCAAGAGGTTGATTTCACACACGCGACGATTGCACTGGAGTGCGGAAATGACGTTTAGGACACCCCGAGGGCGCGAGTTTGGACTTGAGTGGTATGACACAACGATAGGGAATTCTGGCCAGATATCCAGCATATCCTTCGCTGGCGTTTTGTTGGTGCAATGGAGTTGTAGATTCAGGTAACGCGGTGAAGCAAATACGGTGTATCGCCATCTTTGGCACACATGTACAAGTGTATGCCATGCGTCTAAGCTAGTATCACCCACAATAAAAGAGGGATGATTGCATTGGGGTGGGTCCAGATAGAAATAGAATATCTCGAGAAGGACGTCGTTTGGGAGTGCGCCGATTGATACCTTTCTGTAGTGCTGGTCTATAGACACCTACTCAGCAATCGTCGTAAAAGGGATATGGAGATTATCCCTCACCCCCACCATCTTCGACTGAAAGTTCTTTCCGGAACTGTGCAGCGTTCTCTCCAACACTTGGATCCTCGATAGTTGGCATCAAATCGGCGCGCGTGGGCGAATAATTGATTGTTGGACTGTCTCGTTACTTGGTAATGGAACGGATGGTGGATGACGTTTCGAGCACGTCGAAATAGAGGTTTCTGAATAACAAGGGTCTCTCCGCATGGGAGAGACTTGAGAGGGGCTCTTTGGGATCAACCCTGGTGAGTCGACTACGTGACGAGGGTAATACGGTTTGATAACGCAGTTACGGCTGTGTCCCAAATAGCGGAAGTTCCCGTGGGCGCTACTGCCTTTTGCGGTGCGGATCTTAAGTTATGTCCATTCAATTCTCCTTTCTCCCCTTTCTTCCCACTATGACCGCCCTCCTCGGCCACTATGTCTGTCAGTTTGGGGCATTTCCATTATGACACCTCGCCTCAACCCACCACACGGCACCCCTCGGGCTAAAGCCTCAAGCACACCTTCGCAGTCTCACGCTCAGCTTCGCTTCGCGTCACGTGATTGTCTGGCATTGTGACTCGCCTCATCTTCTTTGGCCTTGTTCTACACTATCTTAGGTATATCCTCTCCTCAATTACGGCTGTCGTGCCTTCATTTCCCCTCGTTGTGTGCCTCTTATCGTATTCCGGTTCCTTTCATCGCACCAGTCCTCTTGTCCCCTTTTCACCAACCTTTCATCTACTATATCCACGCCATCTCACAGATTGCCCCTCTGGTGGATACACTTACTTGTATTGTAGATTCGTTACGCTCAGAATGACCATTTGTGGGGCACATGTATATAAGCACGGCTTGCGGTCTCTGTCAATGTAACAATCGCCTAACGTCCTTCGTGAAACCCAGCATAATTCCCAGGCCTCAGCGCCTTGTCCTCCATTTTCCTCTCTGTATCCCCTTACGATTTTTGATGATGTTCCCGAGGTGTCGAGGCTCAACACATCAGGATTCGACTTCAAAGATCCCCATTCCCATCTCTCCGCATTTCCCCCCCAGTCCCATTTCTATTCCGTTTCTAAGTTTCCCCTTCATTTCCCCTTTTCTCGTGGTACTTCTACACTCTATCCTCTGATCCTTTCTCTGGTCTCTGGTCTCTCTCACGATCTTAACCCCGGGACCATCCCCCCCTTACTTTAAGCCTTATCACAAAAGACAGTCGGTACACAGGTAAAGGGGGGATTGGGTGGGATAACAGGCGTTACATCGATACATGCTATATTATTCAGTTGAAGTGCCAAAGCATCTATCTTTCGGGTATTATATACCTGATCACATTGTCAATACTGGGACCATGATATCGTACAAACAAGACCAGATCGTGACAACGTTAGCAAAGTTGATAAGACGCAAAATCTGATTACACTGACCAGCCGACTGTTGATCTCCTGATCGCAATTACTATCCGTTTTCCTCCTTGCTAACAGTGGACAGATACAGAGCGACCGGAAAGCTGTAGGGTGGCAACGAAATTCCCAATAGCGTCTAGGGTGGCTCCCGATGGTTCGTGCCCGATAAAGGAAATGCTTTGTAGGGCCGGTAACATGCTCGCCACCATTTCACCAGAGAGGCCTTGCAGGGCACGCGCAACTCGTAAAGCCGGTTTCTCAGACAGGTAGACTTTCTTCACCGACGTAAATGGGTGCAAAATTTCTAGCCATCGGACGTTTTCTGGGGAGAGTTGCCGACAGTCCAGAGGAAACGAACCGTGACCATGAATGTAGAGATGCTCCAAAGTGAGGAGGGAAGGCAAGGAGAAGCTGCGGAGCTGCATCAGGCAGAAAAGCTGTAGATCTAAAGTGCTGCACAAGATCCCGAACTTTATCTTTCCGCAATCGGCCAACCCCTCTTGTCGAGAAAGTGTAATGTTGACAAAGTCATCGTGAAAGGATATATCTGCGCGATGGTGCATATCGAGTGTCTCTATGCGATTGATGAACTCGCAGAGTGGTGGAGAGTCCACGTTGCGCCAACCGATGAACGTCACGTCGAGATTACCGAGTAGAGGGAAGGCAATTCGGGGGATGAAATCTTCCAGGTACCAACTATCACCCCGGAAACGAAAGGAGGTGAGAGTAGGGAGAACAGTGCTTGGGGCCGGAAGAAGACTTTGGCTCGTTTGGTGTGGGTGAAATGGGGGAAGACGGAACGTTCGGAATCCAAGTGCGAGCTCTTCCAGCTTAGTTAACGTGGACAGACAGGTGACGAGCTCCTCGGGTGAAATATATCCGATACTTGGAATACGTTCCAGGCGGAGTGTGACGAGATCTGTAGCAGACAATAGTAGTTTCTGTGGTTCCGGAAAGGCGATGCCGTGCAGGTCAAGTGATCGCAAACGGGGGGCAATTCCTCCTAGGATTGAATCCGTGATGATCGGCTGCCCAAGGCATTCGTAGTCACCAAATCCAGAAGAAAGTCGTAGAGATGTCAACGTGGGGAATGGAACATTTATCGCGGCGACTCTTTTCAGCAGATTCTCTTGAACGCCCTGGAGGTTGATTTCGCATACGCGATCAGGGCACTTGAGCGCGGCAATGACGTTACGGACACCCCGCAGTTGTGAATGCGATGTGTCGTGACACATAACAACAGTAGGAAACGCCGGCCAGATATCCAGCATTTCCCTCACTGGTGTTCTGTTCGTGCAGTGAAGCCGTAGATTTAGATAACGCGGTGATGCAAATACGGTGTATCGCCATCTTCGACACACATGTACAAGTGTATGCCATGGATCCAAGCTTGCGCCATCCACAATGAAGGGTGAATGGTTGTGCTGAGATAGATCCAGATAGAACTTGGATATTTCGAGAAGGACATCGCTGGGGAGTGCGTCGATGGACACCTTTCGGCAGAGCTGGTCTGTAAAGAACTCGCTTAGGAATCATCGGAAAATGGATATGGAAATCACCACTCACTTCTACCATCTTCTACTAACAAGTCCTTCTGGCACCGTGCGGCATCTTCCCTAACACCCGCGCCCTTGAACGTCGGCATTAAAAGAGATGCGTGGGCGAATGACCGTTGATGGTTGGACTACCTCACTAGGAGAACGGAGGGTTCTTCGAGCACGCTGGGAGAGAGACTTATGGATGATCCTTTGCGAGGAAGAGACCAGTGCACATGAGATCAATTGAACTTCGGTGCCATCCGTGTATTGCTGTACCTGACATAGCGTGGGTCAATAACGGAAGTTCCCGTGGGCGGTGACCTAGCTGCCTTTTGCAGATATAATCTCACGGTCACGGTCGAACGACCAACGAAACACGGAGCCGCGGACCCGTCCCGCCCGTACAACAACTACGGGTAGGAGCCCGCAAATGACAAGCATGGCAGTAGCATGCCACTGGTGCCACAAAACTGTGACAAAACCACTCACCAAGTCGTCTGTGACTTGTGCCAGTACCGTCGGGTCAAATAGGAAACGCCCATGTCGGCTGGGAAGTATTTGGCTCCATGAGCGCGAGATCTGCTGGCGAGGATAAAAAAAATCGTCCTCCACGTGGCCCGCATCCTCATACATTTGTCATCGACGTAACATGCCCACCTCTCTGCGCCGCGACCAGTATCCTTTAGGAAAGACTGGAGGATGATGGAACGGTTCGGTGCATCTTATATCTGTTCTTCGGGCTCCCGCTGCTCAAAATATCGCCGAGACAACTGTAAGTCGTGTTAGAAGTTAAAGGTGGATGTGTTAAGGGTGCGTGATAGGAAGTTTAGCTTGAGTTGTCGATAAATACACTTCAAGGTGTGGCTTGTGTTGATTGCTAGCATAGTAGCATTAAGAGTGACGTTTTATCCTAGGGTTGAGACAACGAAATGCAAGAAAGCAACTCCGCGGGCGCTTTGTACGTAGCGGAAATAGGTCCCTTACAACGCATACGATGTGCGTTTCAAGGCTTTGTGTCAATTGCTAGCACGGACTTAAGGCCGAAATTCTACCACAAAGGGGCAGCCCCGGCGACAATGAAATGTAACCAGGCCACTGGCCCTATCTGAAAGTCAGTTGGCAACAAATAATTTGAGCAGTCCGTAGTAAAAACCAACTTCAGGTCTGACCCATGTCGTATTATTTCCCAGAATTACTACCGTAGCAATCCAGACCACCGTCCATAATGAGTTGAACATATTGTACAAGGGAAGAGGATCATGGCGATGACAGTAAGAATCATGGCTGGGGTCCCAAGAATCTATCGTGCAAGTTGGAAAAAGGATGGTAGCGGGCAGTAAGTAGTGACACGAATAGTTGACAAGATGGACACCTGAAGTACTTATCGACCTTCAAGCTATTGACGACAATTACCACCCGATTCCATCTGTGTAATGGACAGATACAGGACGACAAAAACGCTGTCGTGCGGCGATGAACCGTCCAGCGACTTCTGGGTCTGCTCCCGATAGTGGTGGCCTGTGGAGGAAAATAGTTCGTAGCGCGAGTAAGACTTGTACTATTCTTTTACCAGTGAGCGCTTGCAGAGCACGAGTGACATATGGAGCCTGTTTATAAGATAGGTTTAGATTCTCCACAGATGTAAACGGAAGCAATAGTCCGAGCCATCGAGCGTTATCCATCTCGTCTGGCAAACCGGTGAGCGAATATGAATCCAGTATGTAGAGGTGTCTTAAAGTGGAGAGAGGCGGAAAGGATGAGTTACATATTTGCGTCATGGACGAAAGTTGCTGAGCTGGCCCTCTGCATGCGATGCCCAACTTTAACGTTTTGCAATCAGCCGGCTGTTCTTGTCGAGAAAGTGTGATGTCAGCGACGAAATCCTGAAATGCTAATTTTGCCCGGTGGAGTCCTTTGAATGTCTCGATACGGCTGATGAGCTCGCGGAGCAATGGGGTGTGAGATAGCGTCAGGTCAAAGAATGATATGTCGAAGTTGTTGAGTAGAGGGACATCCATTTGGGAGATGAGGGCCTCAAAGTACCAGCAATCACCTCGGAACCTAAGTGAAGTGAGGGCAGGAAGGACAGCGCATGTGGGCGAATGTTGGTTGGAGCTCGTTTGGTGCCAAGGCAGTACATCATCAAGTAGAGCGCGTCGGAATCCAAGGGTGACTTCTTCAACCTTAACCAACGCAGATAGACAGGTGGCCATATCCTCGGGTGAAATGCACCCGGTGTGGGGAATATTCTCCATTCGAAGAGTGGCAAGGCCGGTACAAGACAAGAATAGGTTTCGTGGTGCAGGACATGGGATGCCAGACAGCCAGAGTGATCGCAGACGAGGTGCAAATCCGCCCAAGATAGAACTGGGAAGGATCAGCGGCCAGTCCTCATCCGAATGAAGTTGTAGGGATGTCAGTACAGGGAATGGAATCGTTAGCGCTGCAAATCGTTTCAAAAGATAATCTGGAGTACCCGAGAGGTCGATTTCACACACACGGTCGTAGCATTTGAGGGCGGCAATGACATTAAGGACACCCCGCAGTGGCGAGCTCGAATTTGTATTGTGGCACGACACGACGATAGGGAACGCCGGCCAGACATCGAGCATCTTCCTCGCTGGGGTTTTATTTGTGCAGTGAAGTCGGAGATTCAGGTAATGCGGTGATACAAATACGATGTACCGCCACCTGCGGCATACGTGTACCAGCGATTTCCACGCATCTCTACTGACATAATGGGGTTCCATGTAAAATTTGAATATTTCAAGAAGGACATCATCGGAGAGATCGACGGTAACCCCCTGGTAGTGGTGGTCTGGGAACAATCCATGCGACACAATTCAGTAATCGTGTCAGTAATCGTGGCAGCAGGGATGTATGAACGGATCACTACTCACCCTCACTCCCACCACCTTCGACAATGATTCTTGTCTCTGTGTGGTGACGTCCTTGAAATGGCGGCCCTGAGCAAGGCATAAAGGGGTTCTACTGGGGTTCTCGGGTGTGTGTGCGTGGATGATAGTTTATGATTGAAATACCGGCAGGTGGATGCGAGGACGCACGATGGATGAGGTTATAAGAACGGCAGAGTATAGAATTGAAGTATGAGTGAGGCCCTTTGACAAGGAGCTAGGGAGAGACCGCTGCTTTATGTTAACCTGGTAAGAATGAAAATACAGGAGTGACCCTTGTATTTCAAATTTCAACTACGGTTCAACGTTCAACCGCCGGGAGTTCCCGGCCTCCTGTCACCATCACCGTCACCAACTTGTGGCGAACGTCCGAGTCCATCCATTCATTCTAGGAAATCTGACCCTCGCCTCTCACGAGAAGGATCACGGCTGAAAACCACGTGTTGGTGCAGAACACGAAGCTATTTGGATTCACTACAGGAGGAGCTCACATCAGTCTTACACGACAGGTACAGAAGAAAGGACAACGGGGTATCAAGAGGCTGTTGGTTGCTTAGCTCCAACGCACCGTGGTCAGTGGTCCTTTTTCTCCGGAAAAGTGTGACATTGACACGGGAACCAGAAGGGACTATATGTGCTCGACGTTGCGCCCCGGATGGATCTGTGTAACTGATGACGTAGTGGAGTATAGGTGTGTCGAGTGTTAGTTGGTCGAAAAACGCGATGACGATTTGGTCAAGTGGCAGGTTTCGATTCAGGACGACGTCCTCCATATACTCGCGATCGCCTTTGAAGTTGAGTAAGGTGAGAGCGGGGAGGATAAAGCGGGCGAGCGGAGGCGGACATCGGCCTTCTCTGTCGGCTCGAGATAGAATAGATCAGAATTGGAGAAAAAGTGATCGGAGCCTTATCAAGGAGAGGACAATGGCCATTGGCTCGGGTGAAACGTACCTATGATGAAGGGCGCTGAAAAGGGCAAGGTTGATATAGTCGGCGGCAGACGAGAATGGCTTTGATAACCCCAGGAATGGAATGCCATGTGGAGTGTTCGCAGACGCAGGGCAGATCCACCCAGGGACGAATCGTGAAGGGTCGGCGTGCCTTTTTCTCCGAACGAAGTTCCGGGGATGTCACCTCGGGACGCGACTCTGTGAATGTCTCTAACAGCGAATTTGGGACATCCGGATCATGATTTCACCCAAGTGATTGTGCGGTTCGTATTCGTCTGCCCGTTAATGTGCGTGCGGCACTAAATGACGACGGGCAGCACTGGTCAGACATTCAGCATCTTCACCACTATTACTGGGGTTCTTCCTGTGTAGAGAAGTCGAAGATCCAAGGGACGCAGCGAGGTAACCACACCATATCGCTATTTAGAGCACACCTGCGCATGATCGTCAATATGGTCATACATCGATCGACAATGTTGCCAGGTGGAAGTAGGGTACGTAGTCACGTAGCGAGTCGATAAGGCAGCTACAATGACGAGGAAAGGGACGAAAGGAAAATCCGGAGGGGGGGGGGGACGGCGCGTGCGATGCAAAGTTGGGAGTGAGATCGGGAAGGACGGGCACGGATACTTAGAGATATAACACGTGGCAGACTACTGACGATGCTGTGTAAGAGGAAGGAAAGGCAACATGATAGATGGGTGCAGGAGGAGGACGGTCAAAAGGCAGCCGGCGATATGGGAAAATAGGACTAGACAGTTGCTGCCTTCCGGGGGTGCCTTCTCCGATAAAAGAAGGGATCAAACAACAAGGGAAGGAGGTCCAAGACCAGGAAAAACGTCTTTGAGTCAAATACTCACCATCATACCACGCCGTGCTCCACTCATTGGTGGAGCCCCTTCGAGGGAAAAAAAGCCCATCGCCCATGTCGAGCCTGCCACACACTACGAGAGGGTCGAACGTAGCATGCATGAAGGACACAAGCTCGGAGGAGGCCCTCAGCGTGCTCGTGAACGAGCACGGACCAGCTATTGAACGCTGGATCCTTGCGTGTGAAGAGTTGGGTGCCGCTAACCGTGGGGAGCGTTCCGATGTTGTCGTCTGTAAGTTGAAAGCCACTCAGCCTGGGCCGGTCATCGGCCCCGGAGGATGAGCGGGGACAAAGAAACGAAAAGGAAAAGAACGGGTGTGGGATGGTATGATGAGCATGATGAATATGGCGACGTACTATCCAGTCTATCTTCGTCCTCCCGTCAGCTCCCGCTCACTTCTATGTCCCGCCGAACCTCAGATCTGTTAGGAAAGGGGGGAGGGGGGTTGAGCTGTAAGCTCACGTTGGGTTACGTTCGCGGGATTCACACTCGTTATAAGCTCGAGTCTTTTCCGTCATTTGGGTCCATGTACCAAAGCGGGTGTTTCCATCGAGTCTCTGTGCGTTTTAGCTGTAGAGCTAAAGTTTCTTACAGTATAGCAAGCTAAACGATATACAGTATAGTGAACGATCGACTGATGGTAAGAGCGGACCTGAATGTGGGCAATCCAGGTGCTGAGGCTGAACCGCAGACGCCCGGCGCGCCTGACGAGCCGAGTCAACGGCGGCGCCAACGGAGATTTAGCAGCAATAGGAACCGCTACCACCACCATGGTCGGTTTTTCTCAGCTGAGACAAGGATGGGACGCTGTCCCTCGAGTAACCTCGGCCCCCATAAATGCACACCTGCAACGTACCGCCTCACCAGGCATCTGCCCTAC
>Ga0307510_10009527_pt1 | contig 11570 bp, 8 predicted proteins | sample 12_EM_MG_FD_207224 | JGI IMG/M metagenome (GOLD analysis project Ga0307510, IMG submission 207224) | Populus trichocarpa ectomycorrhiza microbial communities from riparian zone in the Pacific Northwest, United States - 12_EM | ecosystem: Host-associated > Plants > Roots > Unclassified | place... | reverse complement strand
GCGTGACCTCCCGAACCACTTCCAGGGCCGAGAACCCTGTGAATTGCGGCAGACTGAAATCCGAGAGGACGATATCGGGATTGAATTCAGCGAGCGCGGCGCGCAGCTCAGCTTCGGTCTGGACGCGTTTTGCAATGCAATGCAATCCGGCCCGCCGCAGATTCAGCAGGGTCAATTCCGCATCGGGCTCGACATCCTCCACCAGGAGGATACGCACGGGTGGTGAGATCTGCTCCATACACATGGCGCAACATACAGTCCTTTGAACCGTAACATGTCAGCTTGAAATGTCGTGTGAAACAGACATCATTGTTGGAGTCCAGATCCGTTATATTGGCACGCGGCCTGCCCGGTACCGCATTGCAACAAGCGCCGGAGTGTGACGGCTTCCGCACGGCTTTTCGCTGCGGGGGCCTGCAGCGCGCAAAATTCAAGTGCATTGCTGCGACGCAGCATGGGCTCGACGAGAGCACATTTGTAATGGTGACCGACAGCACATCGGGGCCGCGAGTGTTATGTGAAGCTATTGTTATATGCGTTCACGTACCCAAGGCAATCAGTCCGCGAGGCTTCACTCGCTGCATTCTCAGGGGGAGGTCGCGATCCGTGAGGTCTATCGTTTCGGCATGGACGCGAACGAGAATTTGCTTGCAGGTTCTGTTCGCGCTTGCAATGGCACTCTCGGGGCCGGCCGCACGTGCGCAGACGCTCGTTGTCATAGTCAATCCATCGATTGGTGTGCAACATCTGACCCGCCGGGAGGCCCTGGACATATTTCTGGGACGGTATCGCACGTTTCCGTCGGGTGTATCCGCGCTGCCGCTGGATCTCGACGTCAATTCGGCCGAGCGCCGGCTGTTTTATCTGCTGCTCGCGCACAAGGACCCGGCTGACATGAGCTCCTATTGGGCGCGTTTGACTTTTTCCGGAAAGATATCGCCACCGTTTGCGGTGACGGACGCGCGCATGGCTGTTGATATCGTGGCAAACAATCCGAACGCGATAGCGTACGCAGACCGCTCTATTGTCGACAACCGCGTGCGTATTGCCCTTGAGCTTACTCCGTAACAGCTGCACACGATGGCTTTACGCGCGCCTGCGCAGCAGCATCGTCACTCGCACAACGCTCGCAATCCTCGCGCTTTCGATGATCCTGGGGCTGACATTCGCCTCGTTCGTCTCGACGAGCGTGGATCGTCGCGAGCAGCAGCGCGAGGAAATCCGACTGCAGGAGTTGCTGGCGACGGTTGAGAGGACTGCCCAGATTGCGTGTTATCTGAACGACAGCAAACTGGCTGCCGAAATCGCGCACGGCCTGATCAGCAACCGTACCGTGTCGGGGGTGAGCATCACCTCCGGAGCGACTGTACTTTCTCGAGTCGGCAACACCGCTGCGGTGCAGGCAGATCCGAGCCGCCGTTCTGTCATTGCCAGGCAGGTCTACTCGCCCTTTGATGCACACGACTCGGTCGGCGAGATCGTGCTGTTCGTAGATCGCGCCAAAATTCATGCTGCAGCGTCCAACTACAGCCGCGCTGCCAGCCTCGCGATGGGGCTCCAGGTGGCCCTGGTCGCGATTGGAGTTGCGATTGCCGTCTATTTTTTTACCACGCGGCCGATCAGGGCGGTGACCACTGAGCTGCACCGGATCCGGTTCGACAGCGGCACACGCCTGAGCGTGCCGGCCAGCAACCGATCCGATGAGATCGGCACGCTGGTCGCCGACGTGAATGCCTTGATTGCAAGCCTGGCCGATCTGCTCACGACGGAGCGCGAGCTGCGCATCTCACACGAGGTGGGTGAGCGCAAGTTGCGACTGATCGTCGAAAAGGCCGAGACGGGTTTGTTCGTGCTGGACCAGCGCGGCGTCCTGGAGTCATGGAACCCTGCGTTCATCCGACTTCTGCACCTGACACCACCGCAGTTGCCACAGTCTGGAGTGACCCCCTTGCAGGAGCTTCTGCCATCGGATGCTGTACGCCTCAGCCAGTTGATCAGTCAGTGCCTGAGCACCGGCCAGTCCTATGATCTGGACATCGAGATGGCGATGGGTGAGAACGCACGTACCGGGTGGATAGAAGTCACTCTGAATCCCATCGGTCCCACCGCGCTTCAGGGTGTGCTCAATGACATTACCGAACGCAAGCAAAGTGAGCTCCACGCGCAAGTGCTGGCGAGCCAGGACACACTGACCGGGCTGCTGAACCGCCGCGGACTGGATGTGCGACTCGGCGCGGTGTTCTCGCTGCTTCCGGCAGGGTCTGCTCTCCAATTGGCGCTGTTGCAGATTGATCTGGATCACTTCAAGGAGGTGAATGATGCGTATGGACACGAAGGCGGGGATCGGGTGTTGCGTCACGTCGCCAAAATACTCGAGCGCAACGCGCGGCGGGGAGACCTGATCGCGCGTCCCGGCGGCGACGAGTTCGTCATTGTTTTGATCGGGATTACCGATCGGTTCAAGGCCGAGCAGATCGCGAAAGCCGTCATCGCAGACATCCAACAGCCTATCGACATTGGCGGCCAATACGCCCATATCGGCGCCAGTGTTGGAATCGCCTTCACATCCGAGGAAGGCGATTCACCCGAATCCCTCGTACGCCGCGCTGATAGTGCGATGTACAGCGCAAAGAAGGCTGGACGGGGTCAGGTGCATTTTGCGCCGGACTGCGTGCCGTCCCAGGCGAATGCGGTTGCATGAATTACGACTGGAGTTGCGATGACTGACTATCCCTGCCCGACATCGGCGGTTACCGCGATGGTTGCACAGTTGCTCCGGCCGGCCGCGGTCGCGGCCATTGCCGTCGCTGCACTCACGCCGCTTCCGCGGATCGCGCTCGCGCTCGATGGCGTGCCCGACGCAGCCGCCGTTACCGGAACTCACATCCGGGGAACGGCCGATTCGGCATTCCCGATTTCAATCTACAACCGGGATGTGATTGAGGCCTCCGGAGCCGGCACTCTGCAGCAGTTCATCCAGATGATCCCGCAGAATTTCAACGGCGGCGCCTCGGAGAACACGGTCATTTCGGTTACCGGAGGTGGCAATGCCGTTAATGTCGTCTCCGGTACCGGAGTCAATTTACGCGGGCTGGGCAACGACTCCACTCTCGTGCTCGTCAACGGGCATCGGGTGGCGCCCGGCAATCTGTTCGGCAACTTCGTCGACATCTCATCGATCCCACTCTATGCGGTTGAGCGTGTTGAAGTGGTAACCGACGGGGCTTCAGCGATCTATGGATCGGACGCGGTCGGAGGGGTGGTCAACATCATTCTCGGTCGGAACCTGGATGGCGCCGAAACGCGTGCCCGCTACGGCAGGGTTACCAGCGGCTCGACCCATGAAACGCAAGTCGGTCAGACGTTCGGACATGGCTGGGACACGGGCTCGGCGCTGTTGATTTACGACTTTTGGGATCGCAGCCCATTGGACGCGAGCAGTCGCGACTATACGCAGTCGGCTCCACAGCCGTTCATGTTGCTTCCCGAGCAGGTGCGGCACAGCGCTTTCCTGTCGCTCGAGCAGGCCCTGAGCTCCGGAATTCAACTTTTCGCGGACGGAACGTTCTCGCATCGATCGACGTACGTGGACAGCTCTTCATCTCAGGGTGTGCAGCGGGCCAACTCCGCGATCAATACCTACGCCGGCAGCGCCGGAGCACGCGTCGAGCTCGGCCGCGGTGCGCAGCTGGAAGTGAGCGGCTCCTATAGTGCCAGCAACACCCGCTATGAGAGTGTCTTCGCAGGCATTGGGACTCAGGTCGACGAGCAGGTTGATTCCAGTATCCTGTCTTTTGATGCCAAGGTCGACGGACACGCGTTTTCGATCCCGGCGGGTGATGTGCGATTCGCTGTAGGCGGGCAGTTCCGCCGGGAAAACTTCGATTCCAGGGATCTGCTGGCGATGTCTGAGTTCGATCCCCATCGCAATGTAGCGGCAGGATTTGCTGAGCTGCGCGTGCCGCTGGTGGGAGCCGGTCACGGCTCATCGAGTGCGAATCGACTCGAGTTGACTCTGGCCGGCAGGGCGGAGCACTACAGTGATTTCGGGTCTACGACCAACCCTCAGGTTGGCCTGATGTGGAGACCCGTGGACGATCTCAAGGTGCGCGCAACGTACGGTACGTCCTTCCGGGCGCCGCTGCTGAATGATGTGAATCCGGTACCGTTCCAGGTCGTTCCTGTGCCGGAATTCGATCCACTGACTGGCGATGTGACCAACTCCATGGTTGTCTTCGGTGGCAATCCCGATCTGCAGCCCGAAAAGGCGCGCACCTGGACCGCCGGCCTGGATTACTCTTCGCAATTACTGCCGGGTTTCCGTGCCAGCGCCACGTATTACAACATCAGGTTCAGCGATGTGGTGACGGATCCGGAGTTCAGTGTCGACATTCTGGATGCGCTGCGCCAGGAGGCGATTCTGGGGCCGGCGATCATTCAGAGGAATCCTTCCGCCGGGCTCGTGCAGGAGCTGGCAGCGACCCCGGGGTTCGCGAACCTGTTTGACATCGATCTCGCCACCATCGGTGCGATCGTCGACTCCCGGGTGCACAACCTGTCAATCCAGCGTACGAACGGGCTCGATCTGGATGCGGCCTGGACCAACCCGATGGCGGTTGGGAATGTGGAGCTGGGCGTGAATGGCACCTATATTTTCGACTTTGACAATGAGTTTACGCGCGAAGCTCCCATTGTCTCGACCCTGAATACTGCGTACAACCCGGTGAAGCTGCGAATGCGGGCACGAGCCGTGATCCGCCGCGGGGGACTGACAGTGGCCTCGTTCTTGAATTACACGGATTCCTACGCAGACGCGACCAGCGGCAGCCCGATCGCCTCGTGGACCACCGTGGATGTGACCTTGAAGTATCTGTTCAATGCCGACAGTGGACCGCTGGCCGATCTGTCGCTGCTGGTGGCCGCGAACAACCTCATGGATCGCAGTCCACCGTTTGTCCTGAATTCAGTTGGGATCAACTTCGACGGGGCCAATGCCAACGCGCTCGGCCGGGTGATCTCAATTCAACTCGCGAAGCGCTGGTAGCGAGTCCGATCAAACCGCGGACGCGGCCGGTGATTTCGCGCCGCTGCGTGCCCACACTTCCGCGGCTATACACGCCAGCAGCGGGAGTAAGTGTTCCTCGCGAAAGGGTTGGCTATCCACAATGTAGGGTTTCAGCGTGTCGGGATTGATGATCCCGGCTCCCGCGAGTACACCGTCCAACAACAGCTCGCGAACAAACGGCTCGTCGCGCCGAAGCATCTGCGTTGTGTGCGCTACGATCGATCCCTTGTCGCGACGCCGGATGATCTGCGATGGCACGTGATCGGAGAATGCTTCGCGAGCCAGCGCACGCTCTTTGCCGCCTTTGATCAGGAGATATGTCGGGATCTGCAGGCACAGCTCCATCAATGGTTGAGACATGAGTGGATGGTGCTGGGGCGCGCGCTCGAGGCGGGGGATGGGTCTGTGCCGATTGATGACTTCGGCCAGAAGGCGAATCTGCATCAGCTTGCCGCTGGGCAGATCCTCCGCTGGAATATTCCAGGGTTGTGACACGTAGGCATCGGGATCGGCCGGTAGCGCTGCCGGGGCGACGAAGTACGGCGTTCGCGTCGGCTTGTCCGAGCGCGCTCCCGAGCTTTGTTTGCGGTTGAACGCCGACTTCAGCACGAATGAGTAAGGCTGTCGGGACAGGCGCGCTGCATCATCGACGGCCGCGAGGAACCCCCGCCGCAGGCCACGGATCCTCAGATAGTCAGCGGCGCTCGAGGAATCCGCAGTTTGCAGGAAGATGTGATCCCCGCCTTGTCCCGTCCACAAAACGGATGTTGCAGTTTCTGCCGCAACGCGATTGATCACTTCGATCTCGAGCAGGCGTGAGAGCCCGGATACAGTCGGCTTCAGAGTCTGGGGTCCAGCCAGCAACCGCGAATCAAAGCCCGCGGCCGAATCCATCGGTACCTCGTGGAGTGTCTTCCCTGCACGCGCCGCGGCGAGTCTCGCGTACCTGCGCTCATCATCGTATGAAGCAGAAGTGAATTGAGTGAGGCAGGTGATCTTCGGATGAGTGGGAGCCTGGCTCAGGCAGCCCAGGACGACGGCGGAATCGAAGCCGCCGGACAGGCTGTGCAATATCGGGTCGTAGGTGTGAGCCCAGGCGTTGATGCATTTCTGGGCCACCTCCCTGAGCTGCGCCACGGCTTCCTCGTACCGATCAATGCGCCGCTGCCGACAGACGGTGACCGGGTCCCAGATGGGCGTTTGGCGCAAGGAGCTGCCCTGTACCTCGAGCTGGTCGCCAGCCAGCATCTCCGTGACTTGCTTGAATGCGCAGGCTCGGATCTGGGACTGGCTGGAATAAATGAACGCTGCAAGGTACCCCCAGTCAATGCTGAATGCCGGTAGCTCGAGGGGCGCAAGATCGGCGCTGTCCGCAAATACGATGGTGACTTCATCGTCTCGCGCGAAGTAGCAGGGAAGCTTCCCTGAACAGTCGCGAATTGCGTAGCTGCTGCGGCTTGCACGGTCCCGGAGCAATGCCACGTAGCCACCCCAGAAATTCCGGACCAGGTGTTGTCCTTTTGTCCTGACGATCTCACGGGTTACGTCGCCGTCGAGCTGCACTTCGCCGTAGGGATGTGAGCTCGCGAGATCTGCTGTAAACAGACGGCCCAGCACAACGCCGGATTCGTTGGGTAGCACGTAGGCGCGCAGGGCTGGGTCCGCCGGTGTTTGCGCGAAGACCCTCATCCCATCAACCGATACAGGGGAATCCCACGGAAAAGCGGCGCCGCGCATCTTTTGATCCATCTGCATCGCCGCCGCGCGCGCGCGCGGATTCTCGCAGTCCCACAACAGCGCTACAAAATGATACATGCAGCAGTCGTTCCGATGGTTTGGCGCGCGGCGCCTGACGCTAGAGGTACATGATTGGAGTGAATCCAGACACACGCCCGACGGTGTCGTTTAGAACCATGCCGTCGGCCTGTACCCAGCAATGTGCCTCGAACGGATCCGCCTTCACTCCAAATACCCAGTCGGGATGAAGCCGGAAGTGTGCCAGGAAGTGGATCAGTGCCAGTGAATCAAACATGCACAGATAGGGGCGCGGATAAAACCATCGCAGACGATCGAACACTGTGAGCAGGGGGCGAGCCCGTCCGACATCAAAGGCCGCAGGCCGGTCGCAGGGCTTGCGCGCCCTGGTGGAGGCAATGATCGATTCAAAGCGCTCTTTGCGTAGCTGCCGGGACGCCTTCGCACAGCTCAGGAAGAAGGCACCTGCGTGGGCCCACCAGAAGCGGCGGAGGGTCTCAGGGCTATCTGGATCTACGGCATCGCAAGGGTGAGCATAGACCGTAGCGCGGGCGTCTTTTGCGCCAACAGCCTGTTCACTCAGGATCTGGAGGCTCAGCAACCTGTCCGCCAAAGCAGTCGCTTCGGTTGGCGGCGACGCAGCAACGGGCGCACCCTGCGCTGGCGATAGCTCCCATCCCTGAACCCAAGGGCCCAGAGCTTCGAACTGGCGCCGGTCGACGCACAGATATTTGTCGCGATTTACATCCAGAATGACCCAATGCCGCGGGGCCTGGGACAGAAAGGCATGGGGCCGAAGGAAAAACCGGGGAGGCACACGCAATTGCGCGCAGGCGGGAGCAAAGCGATGCGTGGCCGGATTGAGCGCCACGCATCTCGCCGAATCGGGCTATTTCACCAATTTCTCGGGGTGAATCCGAGCTCGAGGCCGTGGGCAATGCCCTTGGTCTCTACCGAAACATCACCCATCTCGACCAATTTGACAGCATCGGGCCGTACGCTGCCGTCTTTGACCTTCGTCTCTTCGCAGAGGCTGCCCGTTTCAACCAACTCGCGGCTTTCCATTCGACGCCCTCGGGTAACTGATTTGGATGTTATGTAAGCAAACAAGCCCGGCGATACTGCTTGTGCCCGGTTTTTGTGTCAAGCATTCCAAAGAGGGGTCCTGGCTGCACCCCGCCGGTGTTTGCAGTGCAACAAACACGGCCCAGACACTCACCCCCACCGCAAGTACCAGAATGCCACCGGACGCGACCAGCCAGAAATCGGTGGGCGCAAAGTTCGGAGAGGGGGTCATGAGATTTCCGACAGCACAGACGACAAATGCGAGTGCCCATAGGGCTGCGGATTTTTGAGTTCGAGCGCTTGCGGTCAACAGCGTCAACAGCCAAAGCGTCGAGACCAGGCCATATGGGCCGCCGACAAACGGACTACGGAATGACGCAAGCGACAGCAGCGCGATGATCGTCTGCACGAACAGCGCTCTGCCAGCCGGATTCGATAGGTCGATCCTGCCCTTCCAGCCCGAAAACGCTGCCAGTGCGACAATGAGCAAGCCGTACAGCGAAGCCGCCCGCAGACCCGTTGGTTGGTCGAGCCAGCTGGCACCGAGGAAACGCAGCCGCACTGTCAATCCATAAATCGACTGGTTGCTCTGAGCTACGTTGAGGCGCTCACTTTGCGGGAACGCCTGGCCATTGGCGATTGCAGGCATCTCATGATGCACGAAGTCTGCGATGGGTTGGGTTCCCAGGACCCATACCGATAGAACCAACAGGGCTACCCCCGCCCCCGCCGTCCAAGCAGCGGCGCGCCACTGTCGCGCCAGCAACAGATAGACGACGAGCAATCCAGGGAAGATCTTCGAAAGCGCAACGTACGCGAGAATGAGTGCACCCGTCCTGATGCGCCGGGTTACCAGAAATATCATCGCCACGGCACCCAGGGCCATGGCGGTGCTTTGAAAGTTGCCCATCTGCAATGAATACAACACAGTCGGCGCCGACAAGAAGAAAATGCCACCAATCGAGGCGAAGGCGCCGATCGTCCCTCCGATCCATGTGGCAACGCCTGCTATGGCCCCCGCCAACACGATGGCTTGTATCGCAAACCACAGGGCACGCAGTTGGAGAAAATCGGTTGATATGAGCTGCAGCGCGCGCGGAACGAGCAGGAAGGGCGGTGGGTAGTGGTAGGAATCGACTTTGAGGGTTCCGATATGCCGGGGCTGATAGAGTTTGGAATCGTACACATTGTCGGTACCGGCCTGTACGAACCGCGCCGCTTCAAAATAGGCGCTCATACATGAGTGCTCGACGCGCCATGGATCTCCCGGAATGACTGAGTAGGCGGGCTGCGTGCTGTCGGCCATATAGACGCTCTCGCGTGCAACGAGAACGATTGCAACAACGGCCATGATCGTCGCTACGGCGGTCAGCACATAGCGACCGGCAAGTGCGGCGGCCAGCATCGTGGCAAGGAATCCTGAAGCCCACCACGCAACGGCAACAGCCAACAGGCTGGCAATCACAACGGCCGCAATCGGCGACATTCCGAGGCCTATGACGCCCACCGTGACTACAGGAGTCAGCCACAGTGCCGCAGCGATGAAGACGCCTATGCGCACAAATCTACCCCCGATCGCAACGTTCAGGAGAGCGTTTGAATTCTACAGTTATCTTGTCCTGTGTCGATACCGCTGTTTATCACACGACTGAAGGCAAACTTCATCTGTTTTGCGTGTGCGGCGGCTCTTGAACCTGTACGCGGCCCGCGGCGGCGGCGCCTACCAGAGGTATTCGAGCTGCGCCCAGAACTTACGGGTATCGCGCGCGATGGTGCTGGGGGTTGTGCCGGCGGCGCCGTAATCAGCGTACTTCAGCAAACCGGCAAAGTGATGCCACTTCCCACTCACCGCCAGATCCCACTCGGCGCCGTAGTTGGCGTTGATGTGCTCGGCGTCAAAGCGATGATAGACCACGGTGGCCGAAAGTGAGTCCAACCCCAACAGCTTCTTGCCGTTCCAGCCCAGACTGCCGTAAAGATCTTTGACACCGTTGGCCGGCGTCGTCAGAAATTTATCAGCCCAACCTTCAAACAGGTGCAATGTTGCCAGCGGCGTCGCAAACCCGACAGTGCCGTTTCCTTGCATGATCTCGTCGCCTATTGCGGCCTTGAAACCCGCCATGCTGGCGTTGAGCTCGCCGAGATAGTAGTCATTGCTGAATATGAGTGGATTGTCAGCTCGCTGCTTCTGCCACGCGTACGCTACGGTATAGCCCAACTTTATTGTGGCGACCGACTGTTCACCGACGAGCCTTCCGCCGTAGGTTGACGTCGAGCCGCGACGCGGATCGAGTGCGCCGGTCAATCCGGCAATCGAGTCAAAGTCGAGCAGATACGCAAAGCCGCTGAGCTTACCGATCGATAGCTGGTAGCTGATGTTGGCGAGATAGCTGTCGCCTTTGTAGGTTCCCTGAGGCGAATCGGCACCGTACACGCGGTGTACCTTGTTGAGAAGGGTCAAATCCAGCGTCAGCGGGGTGACTGGCTTGCTCACGACTCGCAGCGCGTCGTAGGTCACTTCGTTCTGGCGCCAGCCGCTGTTGCCGACAAAGCGCTGATCGTCAAGGGCTATGCGTTGGCGTCCCACAGTCACAGCCGTCCTGGGCAACGAGGTGTTCGTGATCGCCAGGCGGTTGAGTGCGTAATTTTCCGGGTCGGCAACCACGGGGAATTGAGTATAGCTGGCTACCGAGTTGTCGGGTCGATAGCTGCGGTTGAGGCGAAACATGGCCTCGCCTTCCACGAGCAAGCCGGTATCCAGGAACTTCCCGGTCTCTGCACCAAACCGCGCGCGTAGCGTCGCGGCATTGGCGTTCTGCGCAATCCCGGTCTGATCGACTTCTTCGTAGCGAACACGTAAATCGAGCAACGGCCTGGTCTGCGCCAGGGCAGCTTGGAGGCTTCCTGGTGCATCGGCCAATACTGGCAGCCCGTGCAGCAACAGCCCCATACCGAGCGCCAAAACAACTGTTGCCGGCCGCGGACCGGGATGACCAAAACATTGAGTTGCGCTCGCCGAATCGTTCTTGTTCAATTTCCCGTGCCTTCGTGAAAAAAAGAAAAAAAAACGCCGACGGTATGTGGCGCTCAAACCTGGAGGCGTGTAGAGCGCACTACCGGCGACGTTGCCGTTGGCCCGACTTCGGGCACGAACTTGCGGATGAGGGGCGATCGATTAGATCGTCTTACGCCTCGCCGTTGCAATCGGGATGCCAACTCTCGGATGCAACGGGTGGAACACCGGGTGAAGCAGGATTCGCAGGAACTGCCTCAGCACAACTAACTGGTGCTTTTTCAGCGCTCGCGCGCACTGATCGCGCAGTGCCGGCTGGCCGTACGCGCGCCGGCGTCCCCTCGCTGTTGGCACCTGGCGGCCAACGCCGTTCGCGTCGGATTGAACCGCAACGGTGCAGCTCGCGTACCGGTTGCACAATTGTGTAACAAGTCAGCAAGCCCGCCGTCGGCACTCTTCCCCGATGTCGGCAAATCAGCCGGCATTCCGACCTCTCATCCGGAAGGTCCTGCTGCCGGCCGCGCGGGCGCCGTGGGCCTGTTGACTTTGCGGCTGACCGTGCCCTAGCGCTGTCGTCCGCAATCTCCGCGTACCGCGTCCCGGCGAGCGTGCGTGTGGCGCTCTCCCTGTTGATCTGTGCTGATCGAGGCGCGGCGCCGATGGCCGCCACTG
>Ga0307510_10009525_pt1 | contig 11570 bp, 17 predicted proteins | sample 12_EM_MG_FD_207224 | JGI IMG/M metagenome (GOLD analysis project Ga0307510, IMG submission 207224) | Populus trichocarpa ectomycorrhiza microbial communities from riparian zone in the Pacific Northwest, United States - 12_EM | ecosystem: Host-associated > Plants > Roots > Unclassified | place... | reverse complement strand
TCCTAAACTATGGCACTCTCAAGCTATCGAATTCTAGTGGCATCAAACACGAATAGCATAACAAGCCTCTTCTTTGATCCATACGGGCCAACTCTCAATGTCACATCGGAGGTCGCTGTCGGGCCCAGTCCGTCCTGGATCACTGCGCATCCAACAAATCCCTCTCTTGCCTTCACTGGCCTGATTCAAGGCGACGGCGTCCTCGTCGCGCTCACATTCGACGACACTGGCAACGGCACCGTAATCGGACAGGTGCCAAGCGGCGGTGCGGTCCCCGCCTCATTGCTTGCGACAATGGACGCCCTTTTCGTCTCAAACGTGCGTAGATCTCCACCCAAATATACTGCGTGCGGTGGTACGCTTTTGCTTATCCATGTCCATCGGTGCGGATGACACTCGGGTCCGCCATTGTGCTGTGCGCCGAAACCGACAGTACAACTCTGGGACGGTCATGGCCGCTCCTATATCCGCCTTGCCTCCGTACCTCCTCGGAGATGATGTCCCCTACACACCGCCCCGTGCGGTGCTGCAGCTCAACGGTTCCGGTCCCAACCACGACCGTCAAGAGAGCTCACATCCACACCAGGTAGTAACTATTCCCGGGCGCAACGAGATTCTCATCCCGGATCTGGGCGCCGACCGGACGTGGCGCCTTGCGTACGATGACCGACGAGGGGTGCTCTCCGTGCAGGGCTCAGTGACGTACCCCCCTGGCAGTGGACCACGGCATGCCGTTTTCCACGGTTCGTCCTTCCCCCCCTTTCCGCGTCTCCACATTCCTCCCATAGCTTAGATCGCGTACTTATGATGGTTTATGTATGCACACACGCACATACAGAGGACATTCTGTACACCGTCGGCGAACTCACCAACAACCTTTTCGCACACCACCTCCCACCACTCCCAGCCTCGCCCAAGCTCCTCAGTACCACATCGACTCTCCAGCTCCAGCCGGGCGAAGGCCCCGGCGACCGCGCCGTCGCCGAGCTCCTGCTCGCACCCGCACTCCAAGAGAACGGGTGCAACGGCGAGAGTGGCGCCCGCTCGGCGCCATTCCTGTACGCGACGAACAGGTATGATCCGAGCGCCGAGGGCGACACGGTAGCGATCTTCTCACTCGATGACCCCGCGGCGCCCACCCTCGTCGCGGAGGTACACACGGGTCTGCAAAATTTGCGCGGCGCCGCGGTCGGGGGTGAAGATGGGCGTTGGATGGTGTTGGGTGGCATGCAGGGAGGTGGTGTCAAGGTGTACGAACGTGTCGACAGAGGGCGTTCGTTGAAGGAGATCGCGGCTCTGCCAGACATCGAGGGGCCTGCTGGCTTTCTCTGGTTGACCCCTCGGGGTCACTACTAGTAGTGGATTATGGCTAGCACATCTTGTGACTACGCACATGCCTCTTGTTTCTTGCAACAGTAGATTGTCTCAGGTTCTCTTTTTCAGGGCTTCACAGAGTTCCCTCTCGCTTATCTTCCTCTACGAGGTCGCGACGGGTCCAGGGTGTCACCTTCTATCTTTGGTTTTGTGCCCGCTATGCTGAGGCCTGGCACCCCTCGAACCTGACTGCCGGTGCAAGTGGTCTTGGCCACTCTTTGGTCGGACTTCGAGCGAATCGACCTGTGATGCGCCAAGGCTTGGTCGCACGCTGTACCTTAGTTGCTCAGTTACTCCACTGTAGACCAACCCATGCTCCCATACGAGTTTGCAAGTACTCGGAAAACTTAAAAAGTGAGTACTAGTATCAACTCAAAAAGAAAACACCAGTGTATTCAGACCATCGGAATTAGGGTCATGATTATGACAGCGATAAGGCCAATGTACAGTCGCACTGTCCATGCATATCCCAAGTAAAGCCAAGTCCATCACCGTGACAGATCCTCATAATAAAAGTAGTCACGCCGCAGTCGAGATCGATGTATCTGCCGGCAAGTAGTCGATGTACCCAACGGGACGGCCGTATAAAATACTTCGTGGTTATATGGTGTCAACGGGATGTTCTTCTCAAGACGCATCGGGAGATCGGGCTAGTCGTGGATGAGACCCGATTGAGCACAGAACAAAAGACGAAAAATCACAGGAGCGAAACGCACATTTGATGTGTAGTACCGCACTCATAGTGCTCGACAGCAAGATCATGGTGTAATGAGAGACGGAAGTGACTGAAGGTGCACCCGGGCCGGAGCTGAGCGCTAGCGGCTGAGCCCGCAGGGTGCACGTGCTGGGTGGTCAAGCATGTGCCACTCGTTTTATTTCGTAAGCTTTCGACGCGCGACCAACCGACGACCACGAGCCGACAAGCCGTCAATCGTTTGTCTGTCCGCGGACTCATACGCTTTCTTTTCTTTCTTTCTCTCTCCCTAATCAAACAGTGTACGCCTCGACCGGCGCCGTGTCATCCGCGCCGTCGCTCGCGCTCCGTCTCGTCGCACCCGCGCGTTCTCATTTCGGGAACGCGGCCTCGGACCCTCTCTCTCTCTCATGCACTCATTCTCGAACTCACCGGTAGAGGAACCTTTCAGCACTGTCTCAAGTGTCTTGCAGCCATAGCGAAAAAGGGGCCCAGAGGTAGACCACCGTCGCTCGCAGAGATCGAGACGGCATCGGTATGCTTTCGCCCTCATACATATACACGTACATCTGAGTCTGAGATGTCTACAGGATGCAGCATTCCACCCATCAACATTTGGCAAGCCACTCGATGCCCATTTTCGCCTACAAGAGCGCACGCACCCAAGCAGAAGGTACCGATCGTGCTACCATTCCTTGCAGATGGTGTCCTGGTCCTCGGCGGCACCAAGGCTGAGGACATCTTTCGCATGCCGGGCGATTCGGATGCTATAGCCACTCTCAAGATGTGGCTTGATCGTGGTTCATACATGCTCGAAGGTGTTGATGGATCCCCACGTACCCGCATCACTGTTCAAACTTTGGCTGCGTGAACTGGTTGACCCACTTGTACCCTCGGAGATGTACAACGACTGCATTGCGTTCGCAAGTGATGCAGAGGCGTGCTGTGCTGCCGTGGAGTGGCCGCCGACAGCTAACCGCCGCGTGGTTCTGTTCGTCATCAGCTTGTAACTGTTCACAATTTTGACTACTTATTAGAACGACGCTTCCGCAGAGCTGTGCAAGAACTAGGTCACTTGTGGGACGCGATATCCAAACGGATCGGCCGATCCCCTGCACTGCCGAGACCGCTACTAAAACCATTGCGACGAGCAACGGAGTCGTGGCACTAGTGAGCCTTTGTCTGCGATAAGGCGCGGCATGCGACGGCGATGCCGACAACAGGCGTGAGATGATTTGTTTTCCCAGCTATTGACACCGTTCGGCCTTGGAAATTCAACACAACAACGGGTTTATATCGGGCCCGGAACCCAGGTACGAACATTCCACCCATTTACAGTGTTTCTCCGGTACTTGGGTTTCATACTCTGGAGTCCGATATCACCGCAATGATTGACACAACATCTGTAGGAGGACTTGAACATACTCGAGTCCCAGAAAAGGATCCGAATTTCATCCCAGTCAACTGCTCATGGGCATGATGATCCGCTGTCAGCGCCCACGGCCAAGTATGGACAGAACGTTTCCCACCATTTACACCGTCGGTCTCCGTCTACGATCCGACTCCCTCGTTCTTACAGTCAGCGTTATCCCCTTTGCAGCCCTCTATGACAGGGTATGTCCCACATGTACCGTCGATGTCAAAGTACCTGACGTTATCCTCCTTTGAAGCGCTTCACAAGGTGCCTTGGCGGAGTTGAAGCGGTCATCAAGCAATACTGTAAGAAATTAACATTTGTGGGCCCCGCGCCCCTCTCCTCCCTTCAGGGTGGTCTTTACACAGCCTTGATGAACATTGTGTCTCGGTGATGTACTGGCTCGTCGTCCTACTGTGTCGCGTTGTTTTATCAAAGTTGTTAGCATGTTCAAAATGAAGATTTGCTAGCGGCCAATATGGTTTTGATTGTCATGAACGAATATTTAACGAAACTTTAACAGTTGCTAACAAACCGGTTACTGTCCGTTAACAGTCGCTAACGTCAAATTATCATTAAATAATGGGGGGGTAAGTTAATCCGTGTTAGCGGTGTTAATTCTATTAACCTTCATTAGCGACGTCAAATGAACGTGAATTAACAACTGAAGTTTTCCCTGATGCGCACGGATCCACATTGCTGACGCAGTGAGTACCATATATGTGGATGCCTTAGTATATAACCGTGGTTCCGACATAACAGAGCCTTGTGAGCGAGTGGAAGTCCCACTCCCATCTTCACGTGCTTCCCTCTCAACTTCTTATACATTCTCTACTCGTAAACCCGATTATACTCGACGATAAGAAATAACATCTCAAGCTTGCTCACCAACTTGAACCCTAGACACTTCTTAAACCATGGAACTGTCGGGCTATCACATCCTAGTGGCGTCAAACGCGAGTAGCATAACAGGCCTCTTCTTTGATCCATACAGGACAACTTTCAATGTCACATCAGAAACCGTTGTCGGGCCTGGTCCAACCTGGCTCACCGGGCATCCAACCAATCCCTCTCTCGTCTTCACTGGCCTGACCCAAGGTGATGGTATCGTTGTTGCACTCACATTTAACGATACTGGCAATGGCACCGTAGTCGGGCAAATCCCAAGCGGGGGCACCAACCCCAGCTCATTGCTCACGACGATGGACGCCCTCTTCGTTTCGAACGTATGTATAGCTCTACATCTTACGCGCGAGTGGAACGCTTTTGCTGATCCGCGGATGACGCTTCGCCTGTTGTGGTGTTGTGTGCCAAAATCAACAGTACGCCAACGGGACGGTCATGGCTGCCCCTCTGTCCGGCTCGCCCCCATATTTCCTCGATGAGCCGCCCCGCGCTGTGCTGCAGCTCAACGGTTCTGGCCCCAACGTTGCTCGCCAGGGAAGCTCACATCCGAACCAGGTCGTGGCCGTCCCCGGACGTAACGAGATTCTTGTCCCCGATCTTGGCTCCGACCAGACGTGGCGCTGCGCGTACGATAACCAACAAGGAGTGCTCTCCCTTCGTGGCTCAGTCACGTATCCCCCCGGCTCCGGACCACGGCACGCTGTCTTCCACAGTCCGTCCTTCTCCTTCACCACTTCTCTACATCCCTTCACTGCTTTGATCGCGTACTTATGGTGCTCATGCATCCACACATATAGATGACATCTTGTACACCGTCAGTGAACTCACGAGCAACCTCTTCGCACACCATCTCCCGCCACTTCCAGCCTCGCCCACGCTCCTCAGTACGACGTCGACTCTCCAGCTCCAACCAGGCGAAGGCCTCGGCGAGCGCCTCGCCGCCGAGCTGTTGCTCGCACCTGCACTCAAAGAGGACGCTTGCAACGGAAGCAGGAACGGGGGCGATTACGGCGGCACCCACTCGGCGTCTTTCCTGTACGCGACCAACCGGAACGATCCAAGTGCCGAAGGCGATACTGTGGCGATCTTCTCACTCGAAGACCCTGCCAAGCCCACGCTCATCGCGGAGGTGCACACGGGTTTGCGATACCTGCGCGGCGCCATGATCGGGGGTGATGATGGGCGTTGGATAATATTAGGTGGCATGCTGGGAGGTGGTGTCAAGGTGTACGAACGCGTCGACGGAGGGCGTTCGTTAAAGGAGATCGCAGCTCTGCCGGACATCGAGGGGTCGACCAACTTTCTGTGGTTGACACCTCGTGAATATGATTAGGACATCATTCCTGCGGCCAGTGATCATCAGTCGTTTAACCGGCTAATGTTCCTGTCTCTTGTTGGGATTTCTGTACGTTTCTTCTATCATTTGTTAGAATACTTTTATGGCATTTGTGACTGGACCAGTGCTCTTGTCCCTTGCAACATCGGATTGTCTGAAGTTCTCTTACACATAACCTCAAGGCTTTATGATCCCTTTGGCATCCGCTCTGGGGTTGCCATGCGTCCGATGCGTCGCCTCGACCATGCACTTCCGTTCTTGGTTCTGTACACGCAATGCTCAAGATTGGTACCCCACTCAAAGCCTCGATAGTCTCTTGACTACAAGTGCTGTTTCCGAAACGACACGCGGCTTCGGAAAAACAGTTCGGAGAAATATAAGCTGAACCGGACTGAACCGGACTTCGGCAACACGACTCTGGAGAGTTTAAGAGCCGATGAATCGAACTAGATTTCGTTATCTCATTGAGGGATGTGATGCGGGCCAACTCTCAAGTCACATCGGAGGCAGTCCGTCCTGGATCACTGCGCATCCAACAATCCCTCTCTTGCCTTCACTGGCCTGATCCAAGGCGATGGCGTCCTCGTCGCACTCACATTCGACGACACTGGCAACGGCACCGTAGTCGGACGGGTGCCAAGCGGCGGTGCGGTCCCCGCCTAATTGCTTGCGACAATGGACACCCTTTTCGTCTCAAACGTGCGTAGATCCCCACCCAAATATACTGCGTGCGAGTGGTACGCTTTTGCTCATCCAATATCCATGTCCATCGGCGCGGATGACACTCGGGCCCACCATTGTGCTGTGTGCCGAAACCGACAGTACAACTCTGGGACGGTCATGGCCCGCTCCTATATCCACCTTGCCTCCGTACTTCCTCGGAGATGATGTCCCCTACGCACCGCCCCGTACGGAGCTGCAGCTCAACGGTTCCGGTCCCAACTACGACTGTCAAGAGAGCTCACATCCACACCAGGTCGTAACCATTTCTGGGCGAAACGAGATTCTCATCCCGGATCTGGGCGCCGACCGGACGTGGCGCCTTGGGTACGATGACCGACAAGGGGTGCTCTCCGTGCAGGGCTCAGTGACGTACCCCCCTGGCAGTGGACCACGGCACACCGTTTTCCACGGTTCGTCCTTCCCCCTTTCCGCGTCTCCACATTCCTCCCATAGCTTAGATCGCGTACTTATGATGGTTTTATGTATTCACACACCACCTCCCACCACTCCCAGCCTCGCCCAAGCTCCTCAGTACCACATCGACTCTCCAGCTCCAGCCGGGCGAAGGCCCCGGCGACAGCGCTGTCGCTGAGCTGCTGCTCGCACCTGTACTCAAAGAGGACGCGGGGCCCGCGTGCAACGGCGAGAGTGGCGCCCGCCCGGCGCCATTCCTGTACGCGACGAACAGATATGATCCGAGCGCCGAGGGCGACACGGTAGCGATCTTCTCACTCGATGACCCCGCGGGGCCCACCCTCGTCGCGGAGGTCCACACGGGTCTGCAAAATTTGCGCGGCGCCGCGGTCGGGGGTGAAGATGGGCGTTGGATGGTGTTGGGTGGCATGCTGGGAGGTGGTGTCAAGGTGTACGAACGTGTCGACGGAGGGCGTTCGTTGAAGGAGATCGCGGCTCTGCCAGACATCGAGGAGCCTGCTGGCTTTCTTTGGTTGACCCCTCGGGAGCACTACTAGTAGTGGATTCTGGTTAGCACATCTTGTGACTACGCACATGCCTCTTGTTTCTTGCGACAGTAGATTGTCTCAGGTTCTCTTTTTCCCTCTCGCTTATCTTCCTCTACGAGGTCGCGACGGGTCCAGGGTGTCACCTTCTATCTTTGGTTTTGTGCCCACTATGCTGAGGCCTGGCACCCCTCAAACCTGACTGCCGGTGCAAGTGGTCTTGGCACACTCTTTGGTCAGACATCGAGCGAATCGACCCGTGATGCGCCAAGGCTTGGTCGCACGCTGTACCTTAGTTGCTCAGTTACTCCACTGTGGGCCAACCCATGCTCCCATACGAGTTCGCAGGTACTCGGAAAACACAAAAAATCAGTATCAACTCAAAAAGAAAACACCAGTGTATTCAAACCATCGCAATTAAAGTCATGATTATGACAGCGATTCGGCCAATGTACATCGCACTGTCGATGCGTATCCCAAGTAAAGCCAAGTCCACTACGTGACAGATCCTCATAATAGAAGTAGTCACGCCGCAGCCGAGATCGATGTATCTGCAGGCAAGTAGTCGATGTACCCAACGGGAGACTCGGCCGTATAAAATACTTCGTGGTTATATGGCGTCAACGGGATGTCCTTCTCAAGACGGATCGGAAGATCGGGCTAGTCGTGGATGAGACCCGATTGAGCACAGAACAAAAGACGAAAAATCACAGGAGCGAAACGCACGTTTGATGTGTAGTACCGCCCAAAGGCAATGAGCTCTCCCCGCCCGTCCGCATGCTTCATTGCACTGTCGCGAGTGTACCCGCCCGCGGAGATCCACAGATTATCCTTCCAAATCGCGCGTAAAAAGTCATTTGATTCTCCTTCAGAGGCACCGCCTATGCGGTCACCCGTGCCCTGAACGCGTGGCTCGATAACATGCAGGTATCCGAAATTAGGGTGGCGTTTGCGCAGCTCCGAGACGAGATACGAATATGTCGGGATGGGATTGCCTCCGGGGGTTTCTGCCTCAAAAGCGTCAGCACCTGCATCGGATCAACCTTTCGCGGGGTCAAGGGAAACCGTACCGTAAAGGGTGAGCCAGGGAGACAAGCGGAGACCCACACGCTCCTCCCCAACTGCCGCAGATACGGCCTCGACGACCTCAAGGGCGAAGCGCGCCCTGTTCTCTGGCGAGCCACCATACTCATCCGTGCGGTCATTCGACGTCTCCTTGAGGAACTGGTCAACCAGGAACCCGTTCGCGCCATGTATCTCGACGCCATCAAAGCCCGCACGCTCGATGGCGTTCCGTGCGGCCGTCGCAAACAGCTGCACATACTCTGCGATTTCGGCTTTTGTCAGCGGGCGCGGTATGGGTTGTGGCGACGTGTCGTTGGGGTTGTGGATGTTGGCGTGAAGTGGGACACTACCCGCAGAGACGTACTCAAAGGACGGGTCTTCGCTCTTGAGTTGTTCTGGCGATGCGGTTCGTCCGACTGCCCAGATCTGCAAGTACATGAATGATCCCTTTGCGTGGACCGCGTCCGTTACCTGGCAGTGGAAGGGTGTATATGTTGGACCAAGTTGAGGCAAATGGGAGATGAGTCAAGAAGCCGTACCCTCTTCCACGCCACGATCTGTTCGTCGGACCAGATGCCAGGGATGTTGAAAGAGATGCCCGAAGCTTTTTGGGCGATGTAGGTCGCCTCACTGATGATCAGGGTGCCTGGTATGCTCGCACGTGCAGCATAGTGCTCGACAGCAAGATCGGTGTGGGTGTGATTGTTGTTTGCGCGGAAGCGGGTGAGGGGCGCCATGACTACTCTGTGCTGGAGGGTGAGGTTGCCGAACTGGATGGGTTGGAAGAGTTTGGAAGTGGCCATTGCTCAGCGAGACTGCTGTTGAGTGAGTGTTGCTTGGGATGATTACTCCCGCAAAAAGTCCCCTTTATGGGGTAGCCAGATGAGCAAATTCTTATATGGGTGTCCATAGCAGTTTGTCTTTTTTTTTTTTTCTTTTTGGAAAGCGCTGTCAGGGCAGGTTCAACGGTTGTTGGAATGTGATCATGGTAATGAGGGAAGCGCGATCGTGGAGATTTATGTCAGCATATCGGCAGCGGCCGAATGGGCTGTGCGTCCTCCCCGTCCTTTAGCTTCTTATTTTCTCGTCTTTCTTTGCGCGGCTTTGTTTCGTTATCTACGCGTCTAGGTCATCATGGTGAAGGGGTCAAAGTCGGATAAGGAGGCAACATATGAGTTTCGCGACATCGAAATCGCACCGACAGGTTGGACAGCGGGCTATGATGTCGATCGAGCTATCATCAATACAAATTGACCCCCCAAGGGGCACTTAATATATAAAATTTTCAGTCAAAAAATCTGCCAAACCTAAAAGTCGTGGGATATTTTCACGAAGTGTGTTTTTGGATGTATTCAGGCCCCCTGATCACGATTCAGGTGTCCATTTGCCCTTAAGAAGTCTGGCTCGGGTGCTAGCAAATTTGTCGTGTTATGCTGTCCGGCACTGTACGCTCTAGTGCGGGTAAATGTCCTTGTGGCACGAGGCCCGAATTCCGCCTTTTGCAACATCAACATCGGGTGGGACCCGACGGCGATCTCTGACGTGACATTGAGAGTTGGCCCGCGTGGATCAAAGAAGAGACTTGTTATGCGATCTGTGTTTGATGCCACTAGGATGTGATAGCCTGACAATGTCATAGGGCAAGCTCGAGGTGTCGAATAGTTGGCTAATTCTCGACAAAATTGCAAGTGCCCGAGGTTCCATTCTTTTCTTCCAAGCCGCGGGGATGACGATGACGATGACGAACGCGACCACGCCACAGGATTGGTTTAGCCACGTGACCGTATGGCTCTGTTCTGTCTGTGATTGCAATAATCCCCATCGTTTCTGACAAACCGCTATGGGGGCTTCCTTGAACCGCTATTAGGTGAAACTTTCCCTCAGAAAAGAGCTGGGGAAAGGATGGGCAATGTAACATCGGCGCCCGACAACAACCACACCGTAAACACACCCCCCACCAGGCTACCCGCGACGACAATCGCATCCTCCCGTTACCACCTTGCGCTAGACCAGGCAACTTAATATCTACCGAAGCATACAGTACAACCACGTACGACCCGAGACGACCAACATGGACCCCGATGAACCTCCTCGGCCCCGTATACTCTATCTCCCCTTCATGCAACACACCACTCGTCTCTGGCCCCCTCGGAAGAGTCCACCCCCCCGTAACAACAGAACCTTGATTCCACCGGACAAATCCTCCAATGCCACCTCACCGTGCCACCTCACCATGCCACCTCACCACCCCGCCACACCAACAATAGCGTACCATCCTGTAAGCTAACTCCACCCTATTGTCTGCATCTCCGAACTCCGAGTCCTCGCACCAGCACCACCTGCTCCGATTGCCACCAAATAAGTCCACCAGCTAACTGACAAATTCTCCTTATAAACCTACTTAGTAAAGGCAACGTGAAAACTTGCCCTAACAGTGCTTTCCGAAAAGACAAACCGCTAGGGACACCCTTACTCATCTGTGGGCTGGCTGCCCTATAAAGGGGAGGAATCATCCCAAGCAACACGCACTCAACAGCAGCCTCGCTGAGCAATGGCCACTTCCAAACTCTTCCAACCCATCCAGTTCGGCAACCTCACCCTCCAGCACAGAGTAGTCATGGCACCCCTCACCCGCTTCCGCGCAAACAACAATCACACACACACCGATCTTGCAGTTGAGCATTATACTGCACGTGCGAGCATACCAGGCACCCTGATCATCAGCGAGGCGACCTTCATCGCCCACAAGGCTTCGGGCATCTCTTTCAACATTCCTGGCATCTGGTCTGACGAACAGATCGCGGCATGGAAGAGGGTACGCTTCTTGACTCATCTCCCATTTGCCTCGACTTGGTCCAACATATACACCCTTCCACTCCCAGGTAACGGACGCGGTCCACGCAAAGGGATCATTCATGTACTTGCAGATCTGGGCAGTCGGACGAACTGCATCTCCAGAACAACTCAAGAGAGAAGACCCGTCCTTTGAGTACGTCTCTGCGGGTAGCGTCCCACTTCACGCCAACATCGACAACCCGAACGACACATCGCCACCACCCACGCCGCGCCCGCTGACAAAAGCCGAAATCGCAGAGTATG
>Ga0307510_10009523_pt1 | contig 11571 bp, 7 predicted proteins | sample 12_EM_MG_FD_207224 | JGI IMG/M metagenome (GOLD analysis project Ga0307510, IMG submission 207224) | Populus trichocarpa ectomycorrhiza microbial communities from riparian zone in the Pacific Northwest, United States - 12_EM | ecosystem: Host-associated > Plants > Roots > Unclassified | place... | reverse complement strand
CGGGCTCGAACTCGCGGTCGAAAAGAAATCGCCCTTCATCGTGTTCGCGGCCTCCGGCGGCGCGCGGATGCAGGAAGGCATTTTATCACTGATGCAGATGCCGCGAACGACGGTCGGGGTGCAGATGTTGCGGGAAGCAAAGCTGCCCTACATCGTGGTGCTGACCAATCCGACCACCGGCGGCGTCACCGCGTCCTATGCGATGCTCGGCGACGTGCAGATCGCCGAACCCGGCGCGTTGATCGGATTTGCCGGCGCGCGCGTCATCGAACAGACGATACGCGAGAAGCTGCCTGAAGGGTTCCAGCGCGCCGAATATCTGCGCGACCACGGCATGGTCGACATGGTGGTGCACCGCCACGAGATGCGGCCCACGCTGGCGCGGCTGTGCCGGCTGCTGACGAAATCGGCGGCGCTGGAGACCGTTTCAAAACCAACGCAACAGGTCATCGATCCGGCCCAGATCGTCTCGGCGCCGGAAGCGGTGCCGGCTGCACCGCACGCGTGAACGTGCCCGCCGCCAGACCGCAGCCCTCGCTCGACCAATTGATCGCGCGGCTGTCGGCGCTCCATCCCAAAACCATCGATCTCGGCCTCGATCGCATGCATGCGTTGCTGGCGCGGCTCGATCATCCCGAGCGCAAGCTGCCGCCGGTGATCCATGTTGCCGGCACCAATGGCAAGGGCTCGACCATCGCCTATCTGCGGGCGATCCTGGAGGCGGCAGGCCTGCGCGTCCACGTCTATACCTCGCCGCATCTCGTGCGGCTCAACGAATGCTATCGCCTCGGCCGCAACGGCTGTGGCGTGCTGGTCGGCGACGATGAATTGCGCGCCGCGCTCGAACATTGCGAGCGGGCCAACACTGGCGAGCCGATCACGATTTTCGAGATCGAGACCGCGGCGGCGTTTTGCTTGTTCGCGCAGCATCCGGCCGATGTCGTGTTGCTGGAAACAGGCCTCGGCGGACGGCTGGACGCTACCAATGTGATCGACGCGCCGCTGGCGGCTGTCATCGCGCCGGTCAGCATGGATCACATGGAATTTTTGGGGAATTCGCTGACCGCAATCGCCGGCGAGAAGGCCGCGATCATCAAGCGCAACGCGCCGGTGATTTGCGCCGAGCAAGCGCCGGACGCGATTGATGTGATCGAGGCGGAGGCCAGGCGCATGCGCGCGCCGCTGCATGCGGCGGGGCAACAATGGCATGTCAGCATCGAGCGCGGCCGGCTGGTCTATCAGGACGAGCGCGGCCTGATGGATCTCGTGGCGCCAAAACTTTTCGGCCGGCACCAGTTCGACAATGCCGGGCTGGCGATCGCGACCTTGCGCGCGACCGATGCGTTCAAGATCAGCATGCCGGCGTTCGAGGCCGGCATCGTCAATGCCGAATGGCCGGCGCGGATGCAGCGGCTGGTCTCGGGGGCGCTGGTCGATCAGGGGCCGCGCGGCAGCGAGATCTGGCTCGATGGCGGGCACAATGCCGAAGGCGGGCGGGTCGCCGCCGCAGCGCTGGGCGATCTCGAAGAGCGGGTGTCGCGACCACTGGTCGTCATAGCAGGCATGATAGCCAACAAGGATGCGGGCGCGTTCCTCGCCAATTTCGCTGGACTCACGCGTCACATCATGGCGGTGCAGATCCCCGGTCGCGACAACGCGATGCCGCCGGACCGGCTGGCCGATGCCGCCCGCGCGCTCGGCATGCGCGTCGAGAATGCCGCCGGCGTCGAGGCCGCGCTGCAAACGCTGTCGCGCCTCGCTTACGAAGTACCGCCGCGGATCCTGATCACGGGTTCGCTCTATCTCGCCGGCCATGTGCTGGCCGCCAACGGCACGCCGCCGGGATGAGATACTCGTGTCCCGGACGCGGTGCAGCGTCCTTCACGCTGCTCCGCAGAGCCGGGACCCATCTGGACCCCGGCTCAGCAGCGCACCACTTCGTGTTGCGCGGCGTCCGGGGCACGTAAGAGCTGAACGGGATTGGTATGATGCGTTTTGCCGCGATTGCCGATGTGCACGGAAATTATCTGGCGCTGGAAGCTGTGATTGCCGACATCCGTGCGCAGGGCATCGGAGAGATCGTCGATCTCGGCGACATGGCGAGCGGCCCGCTCGACGCGCGGCGAACGATGGACGTGCTGATGGCGCTCGATGCCGTGCACGTGCTCGGCAATCATGACCGCTATCTGATCGACCGGCCGCCGGAGAAGATGGGCTCATGGGACCGCCCGGCGCATGCCCAGCTCGATCAAACCCATCTCGACTGGCTGCGTAAAGTGCCGGCGACGCGCATCTATCGCGACCTCGTGTTTCTCTGCCACGCCACGCCCTCGCGCGACGAAATCTATTGGCTGGAGACCGTGAATCCGGACGGCACCGTTCGTATGTCGTCGCTGGATAGGATCGAGAAAGCCGCAGAGGGAATCACGCAGCCGTTGATATTGTGCGGCCACACCCACGTTGCACGCGCGGTCCGGCTTCGCGACGGGCGGATGATCGTCAACCCGGGTAGCGTCGGCTCTCCCGGCTATCGCGACACCCATCCGCATCCGCACGTCATCGAAGCCGGCACGCCGGACGCGCGCTACGCGATCCTCGAACTGGCCGATGGGAATTGGCGCGTGACGTTCCGCCATGTGCCCTACGACCACGAGGCGATGGCGGCTTTGGCGCGGCAGAACGGCCAGCCCGAACTGGCGTCGGCGCTGGCGACGGGGTGGATAGGGTAACAACGCTCGTGTCCCGGACGCGGTGCAGCGTCTCTTCGACGATGCATCGCAGGGCTCAGATGCGCAATTGCGCATCGGGGGACCCATTTTCTTTGCTGGGTGACATGGGCCCCGGCTCAGCAGCGCACCACTCGCGCGCTGCGCAGCGTCCGGGGCACGAAAAAACAAAACGGCCGGCGATAAGCCGGCCGTTTCAAATAACGATCGTTCGAAACCGATCAGACCGCCGCAGTGATCCACTGCTGCAGCTTCTGCTTCGGCGCGGCGCCGACCTGGCGCGAGGCCATTTCGCCGCCCTTGAAGATCATCAGGGTCGGGATCGACATCACGCCGTATTTCGAGGCCGTCTTCGGGCTCTCGTCGACGTTGAGCTTCACGATCTTGACCTTGTCGCCCATCGCGCCGGAAATCTCGTCGAGCGCGGGCGCGATCATGCGGCAGGGGCCGCACCATTCGGCCCAGAAATCGACGACCACAGGCCCGGTCGCCTTGAGCACTTCGGCTTCGAAATCGGCGTCAGAAACCTTGCCAACGGCCATGGGAATACCTCGTTCGGTTGGAAACAGGGACGCGGATGAGAATCGCGCTCTGAATGATATGGGCCAACCTATGAACGCGATCTTGCCGGGTCAAGCGCGGTCACGCCGAGATGATAGGATGCCAGTGCCGCGTCCAGCGCGGGGGCGGAAATCTCCATTAATTCAGGCGTTTCGGTCCAAAGCAGCGCAGCACGGATGGCCTTCTGGGGATAAAGCCTGGCGAGCACCGCCCGGTACAGCGCAAGCTGGCGGACATAGCCCGCCGGGGCCTCGGCCGCCGTCTTCGGCGGGGCGTGGTTGGTCTTGTAGTCGACGATCAGAACCTCGTCCCCGACCACCAGGCGGTCGATTTGCCCGGAAACCAGCGCTGGCGGCTGCCCGGGCCGGTCGAGCCTTCCGACGATCGAAACCTCGGCCCGGCTGCCCGGCGCAAAAGCATGGGCAAACCGCGCATCCGCGATCAGGGCCAAGGCCCCGTCCGCCAGCGCGTGTCGCTCATCGCCGCTCCAGCCGTCGGCATTGCGGGCGAGATAGGCGTGCGCGGCCTCGCGGCGGCGTTCGGGCGCGATATCGGGCAGCGATTGCAGCAGCCGATGCACCAGCGTGCCGCGCTTCAGCGCCCGTGCGCGCAACAGGATCGATTCGCCTGTTCGCACCGGATGGCCGTCATCCTCAGTGGGATCGGAAGGGCGCAACAGCCTCCCGGCCGACGTCTCCGAGGGCGCCGGCGTGTGCAGCCAGGACGGCAGTGCGATCGGCGCGCTTGTCGTCGGCTCGGCCACTGGGCCAGCGGCGGGGACCGCTTCCTCAGCCCGCGCATAGCGCTTCACGACGCCGTTCGGGCCCGGGATCTCCTGAAGCTGCAGGCCGGAATTGGCGAGGCCCTTGGTGATCAGATCGTACCAGGAGAATTTGCGCACACTATTCATGTTGCCGGGCATGCAGCCGCCGACGATCAGCCGGTCGGCTGCGCGGGTCATCGCGACATAGAGCAGGCGGCGGTATTCATCCTCGGTATCGCCCAGCATCGCCGTGCGCGCGGCGGCAACGGCGATTGGGTCTTCGGCCTTCCTGCCGGCCCAGACCACGACTTCAGTGCCATCGCCCTGCGGCACATGGATCAGCTTCAGCCGCTGTGTGTCCTGGGGCGAAGTCGTGGTGTCGACCAGGAACACGACGGAAGCTTCCAGGCCCTTGGCGCCGTGCACGGTCATGACGCGGACCTCGTCGCGCGAAATTTCCATGTCGCGCTTTACCTCTAGGTCGGCGGCGCGCAGCCACGCCACGAAACCTTGCAGCGAGGATGGTGCCTTGCGCTCATAGTTCAGCGCCAGTTCGAGGAATTCATCGAGCGCGTCGTTGGCTTCGTGGCCGAGCCGTCGCAGGATTCGCGCGCGGCCACCATCGCCGCCGAGCAGCCAGGCATAGAACGCGAACGGCGTTTCGCTGACCAAGCGGCGCTCGCATTGTTCGAGACGCGCCAGTGCCGTTTTGAGCCGGTCGTCAGTTGCCGCCTGCGCCGCCAGCGCGTGACGCAGGGATCCCTTGCGCTGCCAGGCCAGCTTGAACAGGTCGTCGTCGTTGAGCCCGAACAGCGGGCTCTTCAGCGCCACCGCCAGCGCCAGATCGTCCTGCGGCAGCAGCAGCGCGTCGGCAAGGTTCATCAGGTCAATGACCGCGATGTGCTCGGTCAGCTTGAGTCGGTCGGCGCCGGCGACGGGGACATTGGCGTGCTTCAGTGCCTGGATCACGGCATCGAACGCGTTGCCGCGCCGCCGCACCAGCACCAGCATGTCGCCATAGCGCAGCGGACGGCGGCTGCTCGCGGTGCCGGTCATGGCGCCGCTCTCGACCAGCGATTTGATCTCGGCCTGAATGCGCCGGGCGAGTTTTACTTCCGGGCTCGTCACCGAGACGCCGTCGAACGGCGCGCGCCAGCCCTCGATATCCGGCCGGTCGTCGGCCACGGCCAGTTCCCAGAGATCGATCTGGCTCGGACCGGCGTCCGCCAGCGAATGGTGGATCGGGTAGCCATTATCGACCGCATGGATGCTGCGGTAGATGTCCTGCTCGCGGAACACATGGTCGACCGATTGCAGGATCGCGGGCCCCGAGCGGAACGAATAGGTGAACGAGACCGGATCGAATTTCAGTCCGGCATCCTCGAACTTCTTCTTCAGCGCCCTTCGACGCAGATCGAATTCGCGCGGGGCCGCGCCCTGGAACGAAAAGATCGACTGCTTCTCGTCGCCGACCGCGAATACGGTTCGTATCACGCCGTCGCGCGCGCCGGCCCCCGAAGTGAATTCGGAAATGACGTGAGCGACAATGTCCCATTGCCGCGGGCTGGTGTCCTGCGCCTCGTCGATCAGCACATGGTCGACGCCGCGATCGAGCTTGTAGTGCACCCAGCCGGACGAGACCCGATCCAGCATGGCGAGCGTCTTGTCGATCAGATCGTCATAGTCGAGCAGCCCGCGTTCCTGCTTCTCGCGCCGGTAGTTTGCCGCCGCCGCGGTTGCGATATGCAGCAGCGCTGCGGTGCGGTCGCGGGTCGTCACCGCGCGGCGCCGCTCGATCAGGGGGGTGATGCGAACGATTTCCGAATCGAACAGCCGGCCAATCGCGGGATTGTTGTCGGTGAATTTCTTGGTCACCACCGATTTGCGGGGGGCGCGCTCCTCGGTGAGGAACACGCCGAGATAGGCGTCGACCTGCGCCGCGCCGGAGTGTACGAGGCCTGCACGCAACCGGGCGCCCTGGTCCTGATCAGATTTGCTGCCGGTATCGAGAATGTCTGCAATCCCCCGCCAGCGCAATCGCGGCAGGTTCGGGCCATCAAGGATATCGCGCTCGACATCTTCGATGCGGTCTGCCGGATCGACGCCGAGCGCCGCGTTGATCTGCGCCGCTGCGGCATTGGCACTGCCTGCGTTGTCGGTCCAGGCCATGAAATGATCGCGGCTCAGGCACGCCTCGCGCACCACATCCTTGAAGGTGACGTCGGCAGCACTCGCCATCGCCGTGGTGAGCGCGCGGCCGGTGGCGCTGTCCGGATTGTGCGACGCCTCGAGCAGCACCGCCAGATTGGCGCGCTCCATCATCTCGTTCTGGTCGCGGTCGTCGAGCACGGCGAAACGCGCCGGCACATTGGCCTCGAACGGGAATTGCTGGAGCAGCCGCGTGCACAGCGCGTGGATGGTTTGCACTTTCAGCCCGCCCGGCGTTTCCAGCGCACAGGCAAAGAGCTTTCGCGCGGATTTCCGCAAGGCTGGCGTCACTCGCGCGATCCCCGCCTCGCGGATCGCTGCATCCAGGCCTGCGTCATCGAGCGTAACCCAATGGCCCAAGGTCGAAAACACCCGTTCTGCCATGTTGGCGGCGGCGGCCTTGGTGAAGGTGATGCAGAGGATCTTTTCCGGCGCCACGCCGCCGAGCAGCAGCCGGATCACACGTTGCACCAGCACATGCGTCTTGCCCGAACCGGCGTTGGCCGAGACGAACGAGGACGCCGCCGGATCGGACGCGCGCGCCTGCGTGGCGCGGACGTTGTCGGGAATGATGCGGGGCGCCTTCACCATTCCTCGATCCCCAATCCGCCGGCCGCGGACCATTCCTTGATCCGGGCGAGATCGTCATAGGCGCCGTAGCGGTTCGACCACATCGACAGGTTCAACGAGGTATAGGCCTGGTTCTCGTCCTCGAATTTGCGGATCAGTATTTCCAGTTCCAGCCGCGCATAATCCGCCGCTTCGTCCGGCGGCTGCGGCGCGTCGTTGTTCCTGATCTTCAGCTCCAGCGATCGCTGTTCGCCGGGCGGGTTGTTGCCGCTGAGCCTGACATAGACCAGTTCGGCGACGGAGCAATCCGCCGGAATATCCTTGAAGCCGCCTTCGCGCAGGATCGCCGCTTCCAGCGTGAGCTGCGGCGACAGCCCCATGCGCACCTGTTTGCCGGTCGGCGGTTGCCCCGTCTTGTAGTCGAGGATCGCAAAGCGGCCGTCATGGCGCTGCTCGATCCGGTCGGCGCGGGCGGAGAGAATAAAAGTCCGCGCATTGTCGAGGGGGATTCCGATCTCACCGCGGATTTCGGCATCGATTCTTGCGATATTATCGCGCCGCGCCAGTTCCCAATCGGCAAACCAGCCTGCGATGCGCTGAAACCGCGGCCACCACAGCGCCCGCGCCTCGGGCCGCTCCATCAATGGCGCGAAATATTTCTCGCCGATGCGGCGCAGCTCGCCTGAAGTGTTCGCAGGTAGTGCCGCGGCGAACTCCTGCGTGAATTCGCCGAGCGCGTCATGGATCGCCGATCCCCGATCGGCGGCCGATAGCGGCATGTCGACGGGATCGAGCGGATCGAGCCGCAGAATATATTTCGCATAGATCGTATAGGGATCGCGCAACCAGTCCTCGATCGCGGTCACCGACAGCTTTAACGGCCGCGTCGCGCGCGGCGGCTTTGGCGCGGGCTGTTCGATCGGCACGATCTTGCTCGGCCGATCCAGTTCACCGGCAAAGCGGACATAGTCCTCACCGGCGCGCACGGCCTGCTTCCAGCGTTCCTCGCCGGCGACTGCTTCGAGCCGGTGCAGGAAGCGCGAGGCCACGGCGGGCGCGCCACCCACTTTCGCCGAATGGGTCAGGATCACGTCAGCGCTGCCGAGCAATTGCGCAAAATCGTGCGCGGAGAGGCCGATGCGCCGCTCCGGCAGATCGAGGCCGAGTTCATGCCGCATCGGCCGACTCAGCCACGGATCGATCCGCGGCGCCGGCGGCCACACGCCCTCGACCAGCCCGCCGAGAATGACGCGATCGGATTCGGTCAAGCGCGCTTCGAGCTGGCCGTAGATATGCAGATGCGCGCTGGCCGATTCCGGCCGCCGCACCATGCGATCCGCAAAGGCGGTCTGGAATAAGTCGGGATAGTCGCCGAGCGGGACCATCAGGCCACTCGGCTTTTGTTCCGCCAGCAAATCGTCGAAGGCGGAGGCCAGCGCCGATCCCTGGCTTTCCTCAAAGACCGCCGCGATTCCATTTTGATCGGACGATAGTGCGATCAAAACCTCGCGGTGGCGATGCGCCAGTTCGGCAAAATCATGCGACGTCGATGCCGCCACGCTTTCCAGCGGCGACAGCGCTTTCTGTAGCGCCGTGATCAGCAATTGCGCCCGGTCGAGATCGTCGTCGCGCAATTTGGCGCGTTGTTCGGACGGGTGAAGCGAGGAGGTCTCTTTCTTCCTGAGTTTTCCAAGTTCTGTGCGGAAGCGGTCGAAGTCGCGTGCGAGGCCGGTGCTGCCGGCTTGCGGCCGCGTGCCGCGCAGCAGCGCCAGTTCCAGCACTTCGATGGCGTGCTTCAGCGCGCCATGCCCGCCGCCGAGCCGGAACAGCGGATGCTTGAGCAGCGCCAGCAAGGTCGGCGGTTCCAGGCCGTCGGCGGCGGCCTCCGCCACCAGCCGGGCAAAGATGCCGGCGGAAGTGTCCATTAGCGCGTCGCCGCCCGAGTCGTCGAATTCGAGATCCCAGCGGCCGAGCGCGGCCATCACCCGTCGCGCCAGCGCGCGATCCGGCGTCACCAGCGCCGCCGATTTGCCTCGATGCCGCGCCTCGCGCATGGCCACCGCGATCGACAGCGCCTCCATCTCGGGATTGGGCGCCGCGACGACCGCGAGATGGGTCATGCCGCCGGTAATCTTCGCGGCGATATCCGGCTGCTTCAGCCGGTCATGCCATTGCTCGGTCGCGGTCGATGGCCGCATCGTTTCGGAAACCAGCACGTCGCGTCCGTTTGGCGCGGGCTCAGCCAAAATCTCGACGTCATCGCGCCTGATGCCGAACCGGTCCAGCAATCCATGCATCGCGAATTGCGGGTGGTTCGATGCCGGCGGCGTGGTGAACTTGCCTTGCGCGTCGCGCTCGCCGCCGATGCTTTGCCAGGCTTCGTCGTCGAGATCGGTATCGAGCCCCGGCAGCACGACCGCGCCTTGCTTCAACTTGGCGACGGCGTGCAGGAACTTTGCGGTCGCCGGCATCGAACCGGTCGAGCCCGCCGCGATCACCGGTCCCTCATGGTGCGCGGAAAGTCGTGTGGCTTCGGCCTCGATCAGGCGATCGCGCCGCGCCGCCGGTTCAATGCGGCCGATTTCCTGGAGATGCAAGGGCCACGCCTTGCGCGCGATGCGCAGGAAATCCAGCGAGTGCTGCCAATATTGGTCGAGCTGGTCCGGCACCAGTCTGTCGAGCGCATCCCAGTCGACGCCGCGGGTCACCATGTCGTCCATCAGCCGCGCCAGATCACCGGCCAGCGCCAGCGTCGACGCCGGTCCGCCGACCACAAGCGGCGCGGAGACGGGCGTCTTGGCCCACGCCGCGACCAGATGCGCCAGCGTCAGCCGGCGTTCGAGCTCGCCGAGCCGTGGCGGAATGTCGAGCGGCGCCACGCCGCCGAATTGCTCGGAGCCTTCGGCAAACGCCAATTCGTCTTCGTCGATGTCGCCGAGCGCCACGATGCGCGGCAGGATCGCCGCATCGGTCTTCAATTCGTCGAGGAATATCTCGCGCGCCAGCCGGCCGGCGCGCCGGGTCGGCAGATAGAGCGTCGCCTGCGCCAGGTTCAGCGGGTTGTTGCGCGCCTCGAAGCCCTCGACCAAGCGACCATCGACCAGAGCGGCGATGACGGTGCGCAGAAGCGGCATGGATACGGGAACGCTGAAAACGCGCATGGGCACCCTGATTCGAGGTCAGGGCAATATAGGGAGTGATCGCGCTGTGGTCATGGGCGGGTTGGTGGTGACGACCAACTCTCTACGTCGTCCCGGCCCCCGTGCGCAATTGCGCACTAGGCCGGGACGACAGGATGAGCCAGCTCAGGCCACGCTCTCCAGAAACGCCTCTTCGGCATCGCCGACCGCGTCGGGGGTTCCGACATGCATCCAGACGCCGTCGAGGCGAAGGCCGAACAGCCGCTCCTGCTCGTTGGCGCGGTCGAACATTTTGGTCAGCGAAAACTCGCCCGCCGGCGCATCGAGAAACAGCGATGGCGACATGATCGCGGCACCGGCATAGACGAACGGCACCACCTGATGCTCGCGACGCTTGCGCAGCGCGCCATCCGGCAGCATGGCGTAGTCGCCGCGGCCGGCATAGCCGATGCTGCTGGTGGTCGGCGCCATCAACAGCAGGATATCCATCTGCGCGGGATCGAAGGTCTCGGCCAGCCGCGTCAGATTGGGCCGCACGCCGTCGATCCACATCGTGTCGGCATTGAGATGGAAGAACGGCTCCTTGCCCAGCAAAGGCAGCGCCTTGACGACCGCGCCGCCGGTGCCGAGCACCTGGTCGCGTTCATCGGAAATGGTGATGCGGGGCAGGGTCCGGGAGGCCGTGTGTTCGATGATCTGATCGGGCAGATAATGCACGTTGACCACGGCTTCGCTGACACCGGCAGCGGCGAGCTTGTCCAGCACGTGATCGAGCAGCGGCTGGCCGGCGACGCGCACCAACGGCTTTGGCATGTGGTCGGTCAGGGGACGCATGCGCAGGCCGAGACCGGCGGCGAGAACCATGGCTTTGGCGGGTGTGACGGACATTGTGGGAATTTCTCGGGAATCTCGATCCGCGCTTTCGGATCATATCACGGTGATTCGGCTGATCCAGCGACTGTGAGGCCATAGTCGCCGGACATGACGGCTGTAAGACGGCGCTGGCGCCAGCACGGTCACGCGTCGGTAGCCTCGCCGCGCTTGGCTGCCGCCGCTTTCTTCTTCTTGTCGCCCTGTTTCAGGAAATTGACGCCGATCTGGTCGCCATTGACCCAGGCCAGCTCGCAGCGGCGGTAGGCGAGGCCGGTGGACGACAGCAGCAGGAAGAATTCCTTCAGATGCAAACCCTCGACGGAACCTTCGACCGTCAGCTTGGCGCCGGTCTCGGAGACGTCCTCCATCACGCATTCGCGCCGCCAGGTGCCGTCGATGCCCATCATGTGCGCCGGATAACCGCGCTCGAATGTGACGCGATCCCCCCTGCGTCGCTCTGATGTGCCCATGGCAGGATCCCTGGCTTCGAAACGGCCGCTCCCACGCACGGAGCACAGCCTGCGCAAGATTAAGCCAGGACGGCTAACAAGTGGTGAATCAGGGAATCGGCGGCGGCACGTGGGCGGCGTACCATTCGCGAACGCCTGATAGAGCCGGGTGGGCCAATGAACGCGTAAGGTAGGTCCAGATCCGGGGCTGGTGCCGCAGATATTGCGGCTTGCCGTCGCGCCGGTTCAGCCGCGCGAAGGTCCCGAGCAGGCGGGTGTTC
>Ga0307510_10009521_pt1 | contig 11572 bp, 13 predicted proteins | sample 12_EM_MG_FD_207224 | JGI IMG/M metagenome (GOLD analysis project Ga0307510, IMG submission 207224) | Populus trichocarpa ectomycorrhiza microbial communities from riparian zone in the Pacific Northwest, United States - 12_EM | ecosystem: Host-associated > Plants > Roots > Unclassified | place... | reverse complement strand
TGTCAGATCATTAAGTGGTTTTAAGTGACCCCTCAGCTTTCTGTCCATTCTATTCACCTCTTTATTTTCATATTTGTGTCTATTTTATTCAATTTGTTATCACTGTTTTTTCGAAAAACATCGGCTTGAGCAGCAGCAACACTACCTCTGTCTTCTCGAACCCCAAATGGAAAATCTACCTTCCGATGGTACTCACCATCTTCGTACCGCAACCGCAACAATCACAATCCAGGTGGCGGTGGCGTTCCAGGATACCCAGTCGATCGATCCGCGCCGCGCCGCGCCTGTCTGTGTCGCCATAGAAACGCTATTGATGGCGTGAGGTGGTGTCGTATGTAGGTAGCCATACAAGTAGCACCCCGGTGCGACTTGGGAGGAAGGAGAAAGAACGGAAGGGTGAAAGCGACCCGACCTGAGGAAAACGGGCAGCGCGGCCTTTACCTCTGGAAATGTTTACGTATGACGTTGAGAAAATCACAGGGCTTGTCATTGACGTGACGAGAACTGTGGCTCCCATGAATATGTTACTCAACGGTGTCTGATAGCAGGGCCCGCCTCCACAGAAGATGTCCTGGGAATAAAGGTAGGGGTTGGATGGAGATGGAGAAGAACGCAAATAGCCGCGATTCGAGGGTAATCGTGTCTCGATGACAAGCTGCCGAAGCGGCCCGGTTTTCGCATACAGTATGACGTAAACATGCAGACGCAAACATCGATGAGCGGGAGGGGATGTGACTCGACTCCTGCTAAGAGTATATGACAAGATCGTACGATAAAACTAGACGATGGTTAGAGTTGTAAAGTAGAGAAACCAACAAGTGATAAAGGGTAATGGCCAAGTGATCACGGCTGGAGGAGGTCCACTGAAGGACGCGAAGTGGTAACCCAAGGCCCAGAAGTGGAAGTCAGTCATAATATTCCTCCTCCTCCCAAAGGTGGACAGCCACCGGGCGATCTGAAAGCTCTCTCTTCGTGGCAAACTTCCCGATAGCTTCCCGGACACGTGCGCACTCCGGATTGTCAAGTCTCTCTATGAAGATGGTGTGTAGCGCGGGCAACACGTCCCGGGCAGTCGCTACACTTTCCCCTGACGAGAGCTCTCGCAGGAGGGGTGCGACAAGCCACGCAACTATCTCGGAGAGGTACAGACTCTCCACAGCAGCGAAAAGGCGTACAAATTCTAACCATTGGGCGTTCCCTGTTTGGGTCGCCCAGTATGGTATCTGTCCATCCGAGGGCGTGGAACCATCGAAGTGACCGTTGGTGACAAGGGGATTGGCGAACGGATGATGGACCTGGGTGAGAGACTGCAGCCGCCAAACTCTATTGATGCACCTCATCGACAACTTGAGCCACATGCCGCCGGTAGCACCTTTTCTCGAAGAAAGTGTGAGGTTGACGGACAGATCATTCCACCACATATGGGCTTGATCGAACGCCTCGAACGATTCCTTGCGACCGATGAACTGGGAGATTTTTGAGAATTCAAATGCCACGGCCGGATAGAGAAACATTATATCGACATGTTTGAGGAGAGGGGCATCAATGCGAGAGAAAAAGTGATCCAAGCACTCGCTTCTGCCTTTAAAGGATATTGCCGTGAGCACAGGGAGGACAATGCATGTCAGAGGGGGCGGACGTCCGCTTGCTTGGTCTGGACTATGTGGAAAGTATCGATAATCAAGTTGAAGTTTTTCGAGCCCAGTCAATGAGGGAAGGCAATCGACCATCATCCAGGGGGCATCGTTCTGGTAATCGGTAAAATCACAAAGGGAAAGCTCGACAAGGCCAGTGGTAGACAAAATTAGTTTCGGCAACGCCGGGAATTCAACGCCCATCAAGTGTAGACATCGTAGGTGCGGGGCAGATCCACGTAGAAGCGAATCGGGAACGACTGATACTCCATGAAACGATTCAATGCGGAGATCCGTCAGTGCAGGGAATAAGTCCTGGGTCGCTTCCGCCAGTAATTTGAGTCCATGATCTGATGCACCTTGGACATAGATTTCACAGATGCGATCCTTGTGCTCGAGAGCGGCGAGTACCTCATCCTCGATCTCGTCGTCAAGCCAATACATCCAAATGAGGATAGGCAACGCTGGCCAGATCCCCAACATCTTCTTCACAAGCGTTCCACCTGTGCAGACAAGGCGCAGGTCCAGACGAAGAGGAGCCGAAAATACAACGGACCGCCACCTTCGGCACACGTGTACCAGGGTCTCCCATTCCTCTTTGTAGTCAACTCCGCGCATGTAAAAATCAAATATTTCAAGGAGGAGCTCTTCCGGAAGCATGTCGATTGGAACGTTGCCTACGTCACGACGGTCAGCGGGCATTCGAGGGCGCTGCACAAAAACGTACCTTGATCCCGTCTGGTCGATTCCCCCATCCTGTGATGTGCGCGGTGCTCTGCCATCATTGAACCTTCGGAACGGCCAGCGACCTGATGCAACAACTTGATGGTGCTAAGTAGTAGTTGAGTTGAGGGACGTAGTTGGCAGAGACAAAACCAGAGGTGCCATTGTCAGAGGAGATACCCCTATTACCATTACCTCTTACCCACGTAATTACCCATTAACTTCCGCATGTCGCATGTCCGCTTGCATTCCAACAGGGGCACAGTCGGTTCCGGTGAGGTGAGCGCTGGTGAGCGAGGATTTGGTACAGTATCTGAGGGAGAATTGGCCGTATCTAGGAACCATAGAGGCACAGAAGTCAAGTTTACTCACGTATTAGCAAGTTATAGCCACGGGTGGCCCATCCCATTCAGTTCGTCCACACGCACGGGCAATATCAGCATGATCCGGTTTTTGCACCCAAAGACCATGACAACGGCAACTCATCCCCGTAAAACCTTTCATGAGAGTCAGAGTGTAGGAATGTCCTATGTCCTATTGACAGGCTATTGTCCAAGCGGGATAAAATTTTATTGGCAAGTCCGGTTTTTACCGGGTTTTGCCGTGCCGGTGAGTGAGTGTGGGAGCGCCGTCCAAATAGTCACATCGCGACTGTGTGATGCGCGCCCATCGATTACACAACCCCCACAGGGCATAACACAATGAATGATGATACTGTCATATTAATTGTTCTGCCACCTCGGAGGGTGGATGCCAAGATTCTATCTTCACACTCGTCACACTTTTTTCTCCAAGACGCCGAGCGAGGTTCAGGTGTCTTCGGCCCGACTCTCGGCCTGAGAATCAGTTCCTCTCTGCCAGTGATCTTCCATTCAATTAAATGATCCTCGATCGAGAGGGAAACGAAATCACACACCTCCTCCCAATCTTGGTCTGGTATAAGCCGCTCCCGATCAGCGTTTGGGAAACGTGTGGTGTCAAAGCACGAGTCTATTCACCCTTCATCGGCGGCGAAATACGTTCCAGTGTACCAGGTTCATGGCGCTCCGGCCTTCAAGTTCGTGGCCGACTGCCTTCGTGGTGTCACACGGCTGACAGATTATTCAGTTGTTGAAACATGCCACAGCTTCAAGGGACGGGCATCATGGTCTTGTGTTACCCACAGATCATGGAATTCAGGGAGAGCCTCATGCCAACCCATATGAATTTCTGACAGCCCATCTTTTGTTGTTCCCGCTAACCATATGTAACTATCAACAAGTTTGAATACTGATGAACTGAAGCAATAACATCAAATGAACAGTTCCTACTACAGAGGGGTTTATCTTTACACTGGCACGCCGCGCTCAACGTCCTCATCGAATTGCAAACCGTTCGGTTTCCCATGCGTCTGCCCGTCTATGTTACTGCACGAGCCATCATCCCTCGCATGCAGTGTCCCATGCTCCCCGGAGACAATGTGCACCGCAACTTCCATCTGATCCATCTGAACGGGTGTAGAGTTCATCTGCTTAGACCCTTGAACTGGAGGAAGGCCACTGTTATGGAACATTCCATGCGAGCTAAAGCTGAATCGACAACAGTGAGCCGGGCAGTGCGGAGGAGTAAAGAACGTCGTCTTACATATCGGTGGTACTAGAAGCAAAGTCTACCAGTGAGCGGTGCAGCCTGGTTGCGGCGATTGCCATCGTGATCCAAGCCGGCAGGTCGAACATCTGGGTTGAGCACAACAGTAAGAAACTTACCCAATGGCGACAAAGGAGAACCTACATAGTCGAACGGAACTGATATTCCAAGAGAAATACGATTCAATGGACGTTCGCAATAAACCAAATCAAGAAGAAATACCGTTTAAGTCCAAACTAATGAATACCTGGGATACAGCTTTGAATTTAACGAAAAGGAGACGAGCGAGAAATTCGTCAGACTTACCACTGGCGGAATCTCAGCCGCCAAGGCGAGCAGGAGCCAAACGATACCCTTCCCGAAGTAAAAAATGTCAGTGGATGGAAAGAACCACGGCTTAAAAGAACCGGTATCACCTGTCGCCAGAGAAGTCGGCCCAGACCTGCCATGCCCATACCCTCACCGCGGAGGCGAAACAAACCGACGAGCATGATGAGAAGTAACGAGATGTCCGTAACGGGGATTGCGATGAGGTTAAGTTTGCTGCTTGGGAGGTTGGTCTCTGCACATGTTTGTTGGGCAGGTACCCAAGTCGAGCGAAGCTGTGAGAGGGATACAGTAAGTGCATGATCGAAAATCATGGAAATCGACTCGAAATATTTACACGTGCGACAACTGTGACCAAACCACGTTGGTGTTAGTACCCGATAAGCCGTATAACACGGGAGACGTAGCTTACAATAGATGAAGAAAGCAGTATTCGCACCCCATAAGCAGATTGCCATCGCTGTTGCAATCTTGTTTTTGTTCCAAACCGCCATGCTAGCAACCGCAATCAACGTCTGATATGGGAAGATTATAGTCTTGTGGAAGTGTGAAAGAAGACGTACATGCGAAGAACAATCAATAGTGAAGAGGAGGACATCGTCAAGAAGACGAAAAACTAGCATGGAGATAACAATAGAATGTGAGTCGTACCCTCCTCTGGGACGAGAACATGATGTAGGGGAACTCCCGCTGCACTCACAGTTGCGAAAGAGATAGCGACCTTGGGATTGTGTGCGTCAGTGAGTAGATTCAAGGAAGTAGTATGCACACAGACACGGTACCCACCTGGCAGTTAATGTAGTATGTACTATCCAAGAGGAAAAAATCAAATAGGACGGTCACAAGGGCAGAAAGTCGTGCAAGGGAGTAAATCTATCGAATATTGAGGGAACCAATCAGTCGGGGACCTCGATATAGCAGAGGAAAGCAAAGCGATGTGCATATATTTACGGACCCATATCGTAGGCCGGTAAGGAATTTGTCCTCGAAAGACCTTCCACTCATAGTCGAGAGTAGTGACCCATTCCCAGCTAGGAGGTGGGATTGAGTTAGGCATGATACTCTAAGAATACGAGATGGGTTCGGTCTGACAGACTCACATGTAGAGACCGCCGACAACGTGCCATAGCTTGACGGAAGCCACTGTTAAAGGACTCGGTGGGTGCCCTGGTCCGCAGGGAAATGGTTAGAAAAGTGCACGCACGATAATCCTGCCACATCACACGGGGATCGTTGAAGTTGGTCATACTGATTGGCAAGCAGTAGGTGGAAAGTTGGGTTGGGGCAAAGGTCGCATTCTGGAGAGTCCAATAACGAACATATATAGATACCGTTTGCGGAGGATGTCACATCGACGCCATTGTTCTGGTAAGCGCCACAGCAGTTTCAGCATGGCCGTTACAGGATACGTATCGAATCCCAACGTAAGGGCTTTGATCCTTGATGGATAGACAAGCGCTTGTCTATCTCAGCCAAAAATACCCATCATTTGCTGTGAAACGTCGAGGATTTTCTTGGCATTTGTACTGGTGTGTTGGAGCATCGAGTGTGATGATGTGAAATGAGGGATCAGATGTCTTTGAGGTTGTGTGAATGAACGGACTCTGAGTCTTTTAGCGCGTATGGACTTCAGGCAGGAGTACCTCGGGTTTCTAACCAAGGCCGGCTCCGCCACCATGTTTGAACATGAGTACCGTGTGAAAACTATGATAGCCTACGACTTCTACGCCGCTCCAGGGTTTGGCACCTCTCACAAATCCATCATGATGTTCTGGAGTGTGGATAGAATGATTAAAGTCGTTCCTCTTCTTTATTAAAACAAAACAAAAACCCGTGTTGTTTCTCCATCAAATCAAGATAATCAGAAATGAATAGGATTCCCTGATGACCAGTGTAACAATTGCGTAACTCACTTCTCTGCTTAATTCCCTAGGTCGTCAAGCGTCAAGGCTCAGGGCGTATGGGTTGTCCTGCAGTTGGCCATCCTCACCGATTCACAAGTCATGAGTCGGACGGCTCATCTACGGTGCTACATATTACCCGTGGGCAGTGTACAGAATTAGCTGATGACCAGACTCCACACGTGGTTCGAGACAAGTAGTCTACGGTCAATGTCGGTTGTCTATGGATTGGCCTTCAAGCGTTGAAAACACCGACCATAGTAAGCACGGGAAATAACCAAGGAAGAGATGAATGATATGTTGTCCACCTCTTTGGACCAGTGTTGCTGCAGGGCGAGGTTAGGTGGGGTGTTGTACAAGGCATTGAGCATTTCGATGCGACCCAAGGACCGGCGAAGGTACTGTGTGCCAAATATCTGCTGATTGAAAAACGTAATACCGTTCGAGTAGATGGGGACCGATCCTGGGTACTGAGTCTTCTATCTACTCGACAACGCCTTGGGACCAAAAATTGTTGAGAGTGGAGGGAATGGTGGCCTTGGCCGGGGCGCCATCGATGTCTTTTGAGGCGAGCATCGCGTAGAGGGAAGGCACCATCACCTCGGGTGAAATGTAAACGGGATGCGGAGAACTCCGTTTTCTAGGTGGTCCACGAGTGCGGCGATAGAGCGTAGCGATAATGTGATTCGCACCTGCAGCCAGGTCTCCGCTTTAACTCCCCGTGCGGCGTCATTGCTATAGGCGACGTTGGCGAAGCAACTAGCTTCAGCATCTCCCTCATGGCACTTCCAGCCGTGCGGAGAAGTCGTAGGTTCAGGCGATGCGAACACTATGTTTTGCCACCATCAGCACACGTGCGTGGTCGAGTTCGGTTTTGTTCGCTTAGGAAGCGAGTATCTACGGGAGGACATCGTCGGATCATTTTCAGGCCTTGAGATCTTGAGATGTGAAACAACCCTCCGAATCTGCCAGCAGTTCGAGTTGTCGCGGTGAACACAATCACCGAGATGGCGCAGAAGACGTACGTTGGCCCCATGAACCAATACTGAGTGATGCTCGTCACGAATAAGTTCACCATCAACCAGTAAATAGGGACTTTTTGAAATCACTTTTGGCTATATCATGGTCAGACATGATCCGTGCCTCAGAAACGGGGACTTTGGACATACTCTGCGGGGTACTTGGTTAGGCTTGGCGACAGGGGGGGCGTCAACGCCATCACGCAGGGCACGCCAGGGCCGCATCAGCCCCGCGTTTGTGACACGCAAGTGACATATTCGCGTTTCCCCCCGACGTACGCGGCATCGCCCCACCGCAAAGGCACTGATCCAGGTGATGGGGGTGTCGCCGTATCTTCAAGACTTAACCACGTGCTTCCGCACGAGGGTGCATCGGTCGATAGATCCCCGCCGCATCCGTCGGTCTTGCCATCGAAATCGCCGTTTGACGGGGCGCAGCGGTCGAACGCGGGAAGCAGAGCCCATAAGACTCTCAGGTGCATACCTGGGAGGAAGGGAAAAGAATGGCAGGGTGGCCGGGGGAGGTGACTAGGCGGTCCGGAGGGGATGGGAAGAAGGGAGTGTTGTACGGGACGGGATTTAGTACTCGGACATATTTCTGTATTTCGTTGATCTTGACGTCGCATTTATGGCCGCGTATGCATATACAAAGCTTAAGCTTGCTATTGATATGCTATTTTGTCTGTCTCGTTTCAGTGCGTCCAGAAGACTTACGCGACTCGCGACTCACGGTCAAGTCCCCTTCCGCAGCAGTTTCAACACGCCCAGTGTCCTGTGCGTAGAGGATAGGAGGCTGGGTTCAGATAGATAGGTGAGGACGTGTGCATACACGGAGTCGAGGGAAAAGGAAAAAAAAAACAGGGGGTCAGTCACATGATCACACGAGCACGTGTCGAAATCGTGAAATGCTCTGGCCCGGCGTCTGGTTCCATTACCACATTCCAGGGGATTATCACGAGTCCCACGAACACTGTGCTATTTTTGAAGAGATTATACAAAGAAACGGCCATGGACCATGGTTGCGAAAGTACAGAAACGGGGGTCTCGTGAGTTAGCAACGAATGGTACAGGATAAGGGAGGGTCTGAGTGAAGTGATGGTGCGAAATGGGGTGTAGGTGCAGTGATTCAAACTAATCCAAGATCTAAGGAAACGGGACAAACATCTCAATCTTCGACTTCTCGACTCACTTCTTGCATTTGTCCGCTGCCCAACGAAGACTACCACCGGGTGGGCCGCGAACTCACTCGAAGTGACAAATTCCCTTATGGCGTCCTGGACGCGTCCCGACTCAGAATTTTGGACTTCTTCTATGAATACAATTCGAAGCGTGGGCAACACGTCCGGGACCAACCTGCCAGACTTCGAAGACGGCGGGGTGAGAGTGTCTAAATTCAACGTGTTGGAGTAGAGGGGTGGCTGCTATGTGGGCGAAAAGGTGGTTCAAGTCCCGAGTTACGCCTTCGAGGGTAAGTGAGGTGAACACAGGGAGGACAGTGCGTGTCAGAGGAGGCAGGACATCGGGTTTCTTGGTCGGGACAAGGTACAGAGGATTGGAACATAATGTAAAGAGGCCAGGTCAACAAGGACAAGTATTCGACCATCGCCTCGGGGGTAACTTACCCGGGACAAAGGATATCTTCAAGACAAAGTCAGACAAGGTCTGTGGTAGAGATAAGTAGTTTCGGCAATGCCGGGTATGACGTTCTCCTCCGGAGAGTGATCGTAGACGGGGAGCAGATCCGACCAGGAATGAGTAGGGGACGGCCCGTGTGATTTCCTCCATAGAAGGAAGATAGAGATGCATCAGCTCGCCAGATGGAGCTCGCATTGCGAGGTCCGAGGCACCGAGGCAGGCTCGACGAAGATTTCACGAACACGGTCTTTGTGCCTCAGCGCAGAGATGACGTTATCCTCCCCTTCATCAGCATCAAACCAAATGGCCATATGGAGATAGGCAATGCTGACCAGATGTCCAACATCGCCCTTGCAAGTGTTCCGGCTGTGCGGACTAGTCGCAAGTTCAGGCGACGTCGTGCTGCAAACACGATGGGTCGCCGCCTTCGGCACACATGTACCAGCGTCTCCCATTCCACTTTGTTGTCAACCTCGCAGACGGAAATCAAATATTTTTAAGGAGGACCCCATCGGGAAGCATGTAGATTGCAGGATATCCTATGTAGCGATGATGGTTAGCAGTCATTGGAGGCTCCACAAAAACGTACCTCAAACTTGTCTTGTTGGTTCCGACGTCTAGTGATATGCGCGGTTCTGGGACATTATTGAGTTTTCGTCATTGGAAGAAACACAGTGGTTCTAGGAGGTTATGATTGGGTGGTGGTGCTAGTGGGACGTACTGTAGAAAAGGGCATAAACTCGATGCTTTTGCCAAGCAGGCGACGCGACTGTCACAGGGTCACGTGATCAAAAATCTTCACACAAATGCGCGCGCCTCAAGTCGCGAAATGCGATCAAACCCCTTCATCGGACACTATCGACACCCCGACTTCTTCCATTTTTACTCATAACTAGCACTTCGCGAGCAGATAACATGATCGCATGCACATTTATGGTGAGCGAAGTGGCGAGGTTTCCGGTACACAAGATATTATCCGGCAGACAATGTCACGGTGCAGGCACGTCCCGCCTAGTATTCATCAGTATCATCACTGACCACGGCTACGATTTCACCGGCACAGAAACTGGCATTTCATGAATTAGCGACAAGTAGTCACTGGCCGGTGAAGGATGAAGGTGAGTGAATAATAAATGACGGGCCCGGGAATGGTACAAGTGATTCGAGTTTCAAGCGAAAATCAGCCACGAACCGTCGGTCCCGCCGTGCACCCAAAGCCCTGCTGTATCTCCAATCCTCTACAAACGTGTTGTTGCTACGGGTCGCAAACGGCTGCAATATTTCCAACCCTTGAATGTTGGTCATGACGTCTTGCGGCTCAAAGATCATTTATAGTCGTGTGGAATGGTCCGGGTATCTCGTTGCAAATCTAGGGATGCACTCTGTTCCGCGTGCTCACATCCGACAGAACTTTCAAACAAAGTGGCATGGAATGGTTCGAATTCGTCGTCTCGCGTCATTGCCGTGCAGTGCAGTTACTCTACTGTACGGTCCGGTAATAGTATGGCGCCGGGCGGTTTCCATTGCTCATTTACACTTGTGATTGATTGAATCCGTTTTTGGCCATGGTGCAACCTGTCATTGTAGCAATGGCATACCAGGGTAACTATCAACCCGGGGGTATGGGTGGACGGGGAAGAAGTGTGTGTTGAAATACTGTTTCGAGTACCGACTATTGTAGTGTTGTCCATAATTGTAAGTAGGGGATACGAAGGGAAATGTGATGATGGTGAGGTTTTGAACGGAAAAGAGGATCAGTAGGAGCGGGTGTGTGGTCTTGCACAGGAATTGAATTCTGTGGCAGAGGTGGAACAAAAATTAATGACAAGTGGCGTTGACGGGCGCTCCCTCGTGGCCGTTCCGCGCCCACTGCAACTCGAAGACATGCCTCAAACCAAGCGATCCAGACTCAAGAAATGACGCGCGTTACTGTATTCGGCCTAGGTCCAACGACAGGTACTTTCGACTCTGCGGGTGAAAAATGTAACCGAACGGACTCCGAGCTGTCCTCTTAGAGGTACGGCCTTTGACACGTTGGTCTCACATCCAACCCTCTCAAACTGCCGTCACCGTCTTCCCCTTGTACCTCACCATCATGTCTACCTTACCCAGAACTCAAGTGCTGAATAGTTCGACGTTCAGAGCTCCGCCGCTGGGGGACAAGTCCCTATTTCTCCCCGACTTATACGACTGGCAATATCGAAACAGCCCAAGTCACCCGTTCTTTTTGTTCGACGATGGCCTCGGGAAGACCGTAACCATCACTTGGGCTGAAGCTGGTCGTGGGATCCATCGCGCCGCCCACCTTGTTTCATCGCGCGTGTCTGCAGGGGGTGTTACGGCCGCGCTTGAAGGGCCGCGGCACCCCGTCGTTGTTGCCGCACTCGCAGCCGCCGGTCCGTTGTAACCCGCTACTCCATTGTCCCTTGTCCGGCGCTTCCATTGTTGACTAGTTGACTTCCTGTATCCTACAGACACCGCGACCTACGTCACGACCGAAATCGGCGTTTTGCGAGCCGGGTTTACAGTGCCGGACAACCAAACTCAACAAAAAAATATGAATGATTTGTTTTTGTTCAAAATACACAGAAAACACATTTTTATTTTTTCACAAAATATAAAGTTGGCCACCCCTAAAATTTAGGGTTAGCCTCTCAAAGACAGTGAAAATCAACTATTCTTACCATACTGAATTCAATGCTATTCT
>Ga0307510_10009520_pt1 | contig 11573 bp, 9 predicted proteins | sample 12_EM_MG_FD_207224 | JGI IMG/M metagenome (GOLD analysis project Ga0307510, IMG submission 207224) | Populus trichocarpa ectomycorrhiza microbial communities from riparian zone in the Pacific Northwest, United States - 12_EM | ecosystem: Host-associated > Plants > Roots > Unclassified | place... | reverse complement strand
GAGGCGACCGGACGTGTATTGGGAATCGAAAGAGAAGTTTCGAGTAAGTACCAAGGCGGCAACTTCCCCCGGGCGCCACAAATACTTCCGAGTTCACGTAGGCATTTCCGGGATGCAGGACCGGAAGAATCAAGGGAATCTAGAGCCTGGGCCGGGTTAGCAGAGTGTGGTTATGGCGCAACAAAGAGAAAGAGACGCACTTTGTCCAAATATTCGACCAGCCACACGACATCTTCGTCCCGAAGTTCCGGGATGCAGTCTTTGAACTCTTCATTGTGGAGGAGGCTGGTGAGCTGATCTTGAAACTGAGGTGAATTCTTGTCGAGACGGTCAAACTGGAGGAGAATGTCTGGCAAGGGCATGGAGGGCGGGCCTTGCTAAGTAGGGTAAAAGGGAATGGGTTGTTCAGCGCCTCAGCGCCCATGGCACAACGGTAACAGCACAGGGTCGCGGTCGCGTGACGTGACTTTCATGCAAGGGCTTGATTTAAATAATCCGCTTCAAGTCCTCCAAACTTGCTCCCTCTGTTACAATTTCCTCTCTCGTTTCCAGCTCACGGGGGAGATTCAAGGACTACTTTTCCTCGGAAAACCCGGTGCCTCTACCAGATCCGGCAAGCGACTTGTTCCCCACAACCTCATCCTAAAGTGCGAAATTTCACCTGTATCATCCTGTTTTTGTCCTCTCTACCGCATCCCAACCTTGCATTTTCTCCTACTCCTCTCTCATAAGCCGTCCCTTCCACCGAGTGCGGTAGCATCATCCTAAAATTGGCTTATAAACCGATTGTAGCGACGTCGCCTTTCGCGCCGTTTGGACGGGAAAACAAATTGAATCGGGATTATTCTAATCTGATGTTCTTTTGCTATTCTGCCTCGTGTGCTCTCGGCGTGGACGAGATCTGTTGCTCAGAGGCGACAGACGGCGTAGCCACTTGCAGGCTCCTCTTCGAACTGGTCGATGATCGGAGAGGGGAGGCGGATGGAGGATACGTGACAAATGTGTGTTTGAGAATGCGCCTCAGACGATGCAACAGGGAAGACAGAAGTAAATGTACTACTGTTCATCGAATGAATCACTCCTTCAGCGCATCTTGGACGGGAGACGGGGGCAAGCGGACATGGTGTGGTCAGCCAATTGCAAAGTTACAGTGCACACGCGTCATCCTTCAGTTCAATCAACGCGGCATCAAAAGGGCTCAGACCCATTTACACGAGGAGCGCTATGAGAAATTTTCCACTCACCCCTATTAGGATTCGGAACCCTCCTCACAACCCTCACGCCACACAGTTCTCTCGCAGCTACCTCGAGTTATGACCATGGAGGCCGATCCCCAACGATCCAGAGTCGGTGATAATGGTATATCGGCGTTGAATGCGGCCATCGACGATATGGAAGCCTTGAATCTCCCGAAGGAACCTAGTATCACCCCGGTCAAGGCTGCTTTTGATTCCACCAGAGTTATCCTCGCAATGATCAGGGTGAGCCTTCTTCTAGCTTTTCGTTGATCAACCGCAGTCTGAAATGCACCAGGAGGAGATGATCAATCGAGTCGATTATGTCGAACTTGGGTTGGCCTGCGCTGACGTCTGCACCGCCCTCGACCGGGTACTGGACGGGAGGGGGTTGAACGACCTCAACAGCTCCGCGTGCGAGGCAATCAACCAATTCACGGCGTGAGTTACACCAACGACGCACACTTTGAGTAGCCCATTTACGGTGCTTTCGGTCTGACCTCAGAGCCGTGGCGACGATCGAGAGGAAGATCGTCAAGCGGGGAAAATACAATTTGATCTGTAGACGCCTCTTCCCAAAGGACGACAAGAAAAGAATTGCCGCCTGGAGGTCGGACCTCAACAGGATCCTTCATGTCCTTAACGTGCGTTATATTGCGTTCGTATTACAATTGCTAACTCTCTATTTCCAGACCGAACTGACGACGAACACACGTGTAGCCACACCTGAAACCCGCCACGACATCGATCGCACCGTGAAGGGCCAGGAGAAGGACGGCGACAATCTGCCGGTGAGTGACACTTGGACCGTATCCACCACCAAATAATACTCACTGTTGTTCAGACTCAAACCAGGTCAGCAACCTGAACCCCCTGTACACTCACTATCTTATATTTGTGCGTAGAAAACTCGGGGAATCTCCACCCCCGCCACCAAGGACCTTCTTCGGACGGGACGAGTTGATCGAGAAGATAGTTGATCTCGCCGAGAATCTCGTTCCAATCGCCCTCATTGGCCCCGGCGGAATTGGAAAGACCTCCATTGCTCTGGCTGTTCTTCACCACGACCGGATCAAGGAGCAGTTTGGTGACGATCGTCGGTTCATCCGCTGCGACAGATTCCCCGCCTCCCGTGCCAACCTCCTCCGCCGGCTCTCCAACGTCATCGGTGCTGGCGTCCGAAACCCCGAGGACTTATCCTCCCTACAAGCGTTCCTATCCTCGAAGAAGATGCTGATCGTCCTGGATAATGCGGAATCTATCCTGGACCCTCAGGGAACGGATGCTCAGGAGATCTACTCCACGGTCGAGGAACTGAGTCGGTTCAATAATATCTGTGTTTGTATCACATCCCGAATCTCCACCACTCCACCGGACTGCAAACACCTCAACGTGCCAACGCTGTCGATAGACGCCGCGCACGAGACTTTCTACCGCATATACGGCAGCGACGACCGGTCGAACCTGGTCAACGCCATCCTGGAACAGCTTGACTTCCACCCACTCGCGATCACTTTGCTCGCCACGGTCGCACGCCAGAACAAGTGGGACCTGGATCGATTGGCCAGGGAGTGGGAGGGACGACGAGCGAATATGTTGCAGACCGGGGGTACAGCGAGCCTTGTCGCCACAGTCGAACTTTCGCTCGCTTCTCCTCTGTTCCAAGAACTCGGCCCCGATGCTCGAGAGCTTCTGGGAGTTGTTGCGTTCTTCCCGCAAGGTGTCGACGAAAACAACCTCGAGTGGTTGTTCCCCACGATCCCCAACAGAACCGACATCTTCAACAAGTTCTGCATCCTTTCCTTAACGTACCAGGGCAATGGATTTGTCACGATGCTTGCACCGCTTCGAGACTATCTTTGTCCGAAGGATCCGACGTCGTCCCCGCTGCTCCACGCAATCAAGGAACATTACTTCACCAGGATGTCGATCAATATCAATCCCAACAAGCCCAACTTCATGGAATCACAATGGATCACCTCGGAAGACATAAATGCCGAGCATCTGCTCGATATCTTCACGATAATCGACCCGAACTCGGAAAGCGTCTGGCGTGCTTGCGCCTATTTTATGCAGCATCTCACTTGGCACAAAAAGCGACTTGTCACCCTGGGGCCAAAAATCGAGGCGCTCCCGGACGACCACAGCTCCAAGCCAGAATGCTTGTTTGAGCTCTCGCGGTTGTTTTTCTCAGTCGGGAACCGGGCGGAGTACAAACGGCTCCTTACTCGGGCACTCAAGCTTGAGAGAGAGCGGGGGAATGTCCGTCAGGTCACTCGGATACTGAGGCACCTATCCGATGCAAATCGGTTAATGGGCCTCTCCGAGGAAGGGGTACAGCAGGCGAGGGGGGCTTTGGAGATCCTCGAACGGACCGGTGACGTGGTGGGACAGGCCCGGTGCTTGATCAAACTTGCTCTATTGTTACGTGACGACCAACAGTTCGACGCTGCGGAGGAAGCCGCGTCCCGCGCAATCGGTCTCATCCCAGAGAAGGGCAGTCAATCGCTGGTATGCGAATCGCATCGCGTCCTCGGCAATATACACCGATCGAAGGGCGAGACGGAGAAGGCTATTCATCAATACGAGGTAGCCCTCGAAATCGCGTCTTCTTCCAACTGGCACGGCGGGCTGTTCCAGATTCATAACGACCTGGCGGGGCTGTTTCGTGACGAAGGCAGGTTCGACGATGCGCACGTTCACATCGAACGCGCCAAGTCGCACACGGCCGATAGCCCCTACAACCTGGGTTGTGCAACAGAGCAGCAGGCCTGGATTTGGTACAAGCAACACAGGTTCGAAGAAGCGAAGTCCGAGGCTCTGCACGCCGCTGAAGTTTTCGAGAAACTTGGGGCTGCGAAAGATGTGGAGAATTGTAGAAAGCTCCTTCAGCGCATAGAGAAGAAACTAAACAACCCAACTACCTCCGGTCAATCCGGCTTCAGTTGTGAGCTCTTTCAATTGTACTACTTCCTGCGCGTACTAACTCGCTCTCCTAAGCTTAGGGAAATAAGCGATAGCGTCGGTTGTTGTGTTGATTTCTCCATATTTATCCCCCCAAGTCGTGAAAGCCTCGTCCATTCACCCTGCCTTCCCTTGCGTCTCTTGATATCACTGTTTTCTTCATCTCCGAGGAATGGTTATTCAACTCTACGCAGACACCTCAACCATGACCATCGCGAAGGGGAACACGTCGGCCTCCTTGCTATATGTCCCCTGTCCGTTCAAGATCTCTGGTGCAGTCCACCGCGCGGTGTGAGCATGTCCATTTTCAGCGCTCCGTATCGAATTCTAGTCTTGCGTGACCATCGCCCGGCCAAAATCTGCGATCCGTGGGCAGCCGGTGTCATCCACAATAATATTCGGCTATCCAGGTGCCAACACGATCGTAAGATTGGTCTTCGGACGATTACGCACTCTCTTGAGATCCCCGTGGACGGCATCGCGAGAGTGAAGGCAATTCAGGCCATCAGAGATACCAGATAGCTTGGGAGTGCGTAAGCGTTGTCCGGTGCGGGAGAAGGGGGACACCAACAAGAGCGAGCCGGTCCGTGCCCGGGTTATCGGCAGTATATTTCTTCGGTGCCCTCCGGAAATCCAAGCGGAAATGAGTTGGAGGGGCTCGAGAGTGATACCCAGGAGGGGAACAATGTTTTGGTGTGACAAACGCCTCCATATGACTACCTCGCGGTGGAAGGTCAAGAACGCGAGTGGGGAAAGACGACGGGATTGATAGCGTACCTCCTTAGCCGTCCGCGATTCTTCAGCATGGATCCTCAGCCACCTGGCACAAACCCTTGAGTCGTTCAGCCCGTAGACATCACCAGAACTTCCGGAGGCGACCGGACGTGCACTGAGAATCGAAAGAGAAGTTCCGAGTGTTTACCGAGGCGGCAATATCTTATTCCCCGCCGGTGCCATAAATACTTCCGAGTTCACGTGGGCATTCCCGGGGTGCAGGGCCGGAAGGACCAAGGGAGTCGAGAGCCTGGGCCGGGTTAGCAGAGTGCGGATATAACACAATATTGAAGAGACGCACTTTGTCCAAATATCCGACTAGCCACACGACATCTTCGTCCCGGAGCTAATTCTGGATGTAGTTTTTGAACCCTTCCTTGTGAAGGAGGCTGGTGAGCTGATCTTGAAACTGAGATGAATCCTTGTCGAGACGGTCGAACTGGAGGAGAATGTCTGGCAAGGGCATGGAGGGCGGGTCTTGCTGGGATAAAAGGGAATGGATCGCTCAGCGCTCATGCACATGGGTGGCGGAAGGGTCCGCCATACAGTGGGCTGTGGTGGCGTAACGAAAGGGTCGATTCAATCCGCTTCTCCCTACCCCCCTGTCCTCCCTGTCTAAAATACATCCCTCCCGCCTCTGAATTCGAGGCTGAATTCCAGCCTACTTCTCTCAGCTTCTTGCTCCCAAGCTTGTTACGATTTTCTCTCTCGTTCCCAGCTCACAGGGGAGATCCAAGGACTCCGTTTCCTGTGCCTCCACTAGACCCGGCAAGCAGCTCGTTCCTTTCGCCCTGTTTTTCTCCTCTCTCCCGCATCCAAATCTTGCATTTTTGAAGACGAGAAGCCTCCCGAGGATACCAAGACCGTCGGTGTTGATGTCCAGTGGTATATCTAACACACGTTGGTTTAGGACGCATACACACTTCGGCCAAGCTTTCTTACCATACTTCCCGTACCATTGAGAGCGGTAGAATCATCCAGAAGTTAGTTTATAAATTGATTGCAACGACGGCATACGACGTCGCCCTTCGCGGCGTATGGACGGGAAAGCAATTTGGATCGGTATCATTCTAATCCGATGCTCTTTTACTATTCCGCCTCGTACGCTCCCAGCGTGGACGAGATCTGTTGGTCAGGGGTGGTAGACGACGTGGTAATTTGCAGGCTCCTCTTCAAACTGCATACTTTGGAGGTCGATGGTTGGAGAGGGGGGAGGCGGATGGCGGATACGCGACAAACGGGTGTTTTGAGAATGCGCCAGAAGTAAATGCACCACTGTTCATCGAACGAATCGCTTCTTCAGCGCATCTTGGACGGGAGACGGGGGCAAGTGGACATTGTGTGGTCAGCCAAAGTTACACGCATCATCCTTCCGTTCGGTGCAAGGCGACATCAAAGGGGCTTTTTTGCACGAGGAACGCCATGAGAAATTTGCCGCTCATCCATATTAGGATTCGGAACCCTCCTCGCAACCTTCACGCCGCACGGTTCTCTCGCAGCTAACTCGAGTTCCGACCATGGAGGCCAAACCCCAACGACCCAAGGGGCGGGATAGAGATATCTCATCGTTGAATGCGGCCATCGAAGCCTTGACTCTCGCGAAGGAATTCTCAAGTATCGCGCAGGCCGGGGATGTTTTTGGCTCCGTCAGCAATATCCTTGCGATGATCAGGGTGAGCCTCATTCTGGGTTTTTTTTTGACCGATTGTGGTCTGAAATGTACCTAGGACGAGATGAGCAACCAGCCGGATTACGTCAAACTCGGGCTATTATGCGCTGACGTCTGCACTACCCTCGACCGAGGACTGAAGGGGAAGAATTGGGCCAACCTTAGCGACTCCACGCGCGACACAATCGACCAGCTGACGACGTGAGTTGCACCGTCGATGCACACTTTGAGTACCTCATTGACAATGCTTCCTACCTGACCCCAGGACCGTGAGGGAGATCCAAGGGGAGATCATCAAGGAGGAAGAACAAAGTGTAGTTCTTCAGCATTCCCATGCAAAGGGCGGCAGGAAAAGGGTTGCCGCCTGGAGGTTGGACCTCCACAGTATCCTTCTCATCTTTGCCGTGCGTTATATTGCGTCTGCGTAATGACTGTTGCCAACTTTCTTTTTCCAGACTAAACTACCGATAAATCCACAAGCCCCTGACACGAGTACCAACACCTATCGTCGATTTCACACGCCTTCGATTTCCACGCCTCCCGCTTCGTCCGACATCCATAGTCCAATTGTGGAAGGTCAGCAAGAAAGAGTGGGTGACGCTCGTGCTCCGAGTCTAGCCGTCACCAAATAATACTCACTGTTATCCAGACTCAAACCAGGTCAGCAATCTGAACCTCCGGCCCGCCCACTATCTCACGTTTGCGTCTAGCATACTTGGGGAATCTCCACCGCCACCACCGAGGATCTGCTTTGGACGGAACGAGTTGATTGAGAAGATTGTCGATCTCGCCGAGAACCTCGCTCCAATCGCTCTCATTGGCCCTTGTGGAATCGGCAAGACCTCCATCGCCCTCACCGTTCTCCACCACGATCGAATCAGGGAGCAGTTTGGTGACAATCGTCGCTTCATCCGTTGTGACGAATTCCCCACCTCCCGTACCCACCTCCTCCGGCGGCTCTCCAAAGTCACCGGTGCCGGCGTCGAAAACCCCGAGGACCTGACTCCCCTACGAGCGTTTCTATCCTCGAAGAAGATGCTGATCATCCTGGACAATGCGGAATCTATTCTCGACCCGCAGGGACGGTATGCTCAGAAAGTCTACACAGTGGTGGATGAATTGAGCGGGTTCAGCAACATTTGCGTTTGTATCACATCCCGGATCTCCACTATTCTCCCGAGTTTCAACCTCCTCGACGTGTCAACGCTGTTGATGGACGCTGCACGTGATACCTTCTGCAGTATCTACAAAAGCAACGATCGGTCGAACCTCGTCGACAGCATCCTAAAACAGCTCGACTTCCATCCGCTCTCGATCACCTTGCTCGCCAAGGTTGCGCATCAGAACAAGTGGGACGTAAGCCGGTTGGCCAGGGAATGGGAGCGACGACGAACAAGCATGCTACAGACCGACCATAACACGAGCCTCGCCGCAAAAATCGAACTTTCACTTACTTCCCCTCTGTTTCGAGAGCTCGGCCCTGACGCTCGAGGGCTTCTGGAAGTCATTGCGTTCTTCCCGCAGGGTGTCAACGGAAACAACCTCGAGTGGTTGTTCCCCATGATCTCCAACAGAACAGACATCTTCGAAAAATTCTGCACCCTGTCTTTGGCGTATTGGAGTAACGGGTTCATCACTATGCTCGCGCCCTTCCGAGATTACCTCTCTCCCAAGGATCCAAAATCGTCCCCACTCCTCTGCACTACCAAGGAACAGTATTTCACCAGGATGTCGATCAATATTAATCCGAACAAGCCCAACTTCATAGAATCACAATGGATCACCTCGGAAGACGTAAATGTCGAGCATCTGCTCGATGTCTTCACAGCGATCGGCGCGGACTCGAAAAGTGTCTGGCGTGCCTGCACCTGTTTTATCCAGCATCTCGTTTGGCACAAAAAGCGACTTGTCACCCTGGGGCCAAAGATCGAGGGGCTCCCGGACAACCATAGCTCCAAGCCAGAATGCTTGTTTGAGCTCTCACGGTTGCTCAGCTCGGTTGGAAATCAGACGGAGTGCAAACGGCTCCTTACTCAAGCATTAGCGCTTGAGAGAAAGCGGGGGAATCTCCGTCAGGTCACTCGAATACTGAGGCACCTATCTGACGCAAATCGGTTAATGGGCATCCCCGAGGAAGGAATACAACGGGCGGGGGAGGCTTTGGAGATCCTCGAACGGACCGGTGACGTGGTGGGACAGGCCCGGTGCTTGATCAAACTTGCTCTATTGTTATGTGACGACCAACAATTTGACGCCGCAGAGGAAGCCGCATCCCGCGCAATCGAACTCATCACAGAGAGAGGCAGTCTATCTCTTGTGTGCGAATCACACCGCGTTCTCGGCAATATACACCGGTCGAAGGGCGAGACGGAGAAGGCTATTCACCAGTACGAGGTAGCCCTCGAAATCGCGTCCTCTTCCAACTGGCACGGTGGGCTGTTTCAGATTCACCGCACACTAGCGAGGCTGTTTCACGATGAAGGCAGGCCCAACGATGCACAAGCTCAAATCGAACACGCCAAGTTACACACAGCCAACAGCGCACATAACCTGGGTTGTGTGATGGAGATACAGGCCAGGGTTTGGTATATGCAGCACTGGCTCGAAGAGGCGAGGTCCGAGGCTCTGCGCGCCTCCGATGTTTACGAGAAGCTTGGGGCTACGAAGGATGCGGAAGCCTGTAGAGCGCTCTTCCGAGATATACAGAAGGAACTGGACACCACAGTTACCTTCGGTAAACTAGACCCCAATTGTGAGCTACTATAGATGATGCTATTTCCTCCGCGTATTAACTCTCCGTTAGAGCCAAGTGGGGGTATCGATGATTGCGCTGAATTCCCCGAGCACGCTCTCCTGAAAGTCTCCGAAGCTTCGTCCCCTCACCCCCTTCCTTTCGTTCTTCATCACCATTGCTTCCTTCGTCCTCGAGTGTTCTTCCCTTTACTCACTTCTACGCACGCTGAACCTTCTGTATTTGTTGTTCTTAATTGCTCGTCATGGATCCGTCTCACATGTTGTACCCGTCTCTCTTGTTATACTCGTGTACCTGCTTATGATCGGACAGCAGCGAACTAAGGAGTCTGTCGCCGTCCCGCGAAATCTCTCCGCATTGTTGACTAACTAGACACTACCCGACAACAAATCCTCCCAAAGCAACGCAAGATTCTTAACTCCACTGGGGGGTTCAATATCGATCGGACGGTGGGACTGAAGAATAGGGTTGAGACCCGATATCACCAAACCTAGGCCCGCTCATGGAATGTAGTCGACATACTCGGAAAATGGTTGTGGGTTCCGACGGCCCGCTTGAATTGGGACAACGCCGCTTTTTTTATTTTGTAAGGCTATCGGTGCACGCAACCAGTTTTTCCAACATTGAGTAACTCGGGTCGTTGCCGCGACGCGTCATACCCCCACCGTGACACCGCACAAGGCCTTTCCATCAAAACGACGCCTGTCGCGTTCTAACCAATAGATTGTGAGGCACTGGGTGATGATGCAGGGAGAGCTGGAAATACGTACTCTCACAAAGACCAGTACCCTGTGCGGGCAGAAATGAAGAACAACGGATGGGCGGTTCCAGTTCGAGTGACCCCTTCGATGAGCCAACAGTCAAGTATCGACACCGGGAGAGAGATGGGGTATCTCGGGTGTTCGTGTGGTGATTTGTTCTGAAAACTCGTCTCCTCTACGACCGGTTTCGAGTGACCGAGCTTTGTACGTTGAACTGCTACTATCCGGGAACTCGTCGGAATCTGAGACCAAGTAGCTAGGATCGGAGGGGAGGAACACGACGAAAGAGCTCTGGCACTTCGGCTATGTGCCTCCGATGGAGTGCGATCAGACAGCAGGGACGACTCATTGAAACAGTGACAATGTTACGTCGACGGTCGGCGCACCAAACGCTTCTTCAGGTAATTTCGGGAGAGGGATGGGGCGGAAGTGCAGGGAATATTAGCAGCGAACAGAGCTGTCGAGCCCAGGCTACTCAGCCCTATTGATGATGCGGTAGGAGCAGGGGTGAACGCCAGACGAGCACCACACAGGGTCAGTTCATCAATGCTCTGCGGATTGTAGATCCCCCTTGGTGGTTAATTTCGTCAACAGATTCCTCTTGAAGTTCCACGTACATCCAAAATTGCTCGTGAACATTCCCACTATCGCGTCAAGTCCTTGAACGGCTCCGCCTGGACGAGGCGCTGCAACGATTACCGCTCATTTCTCTGTCCCTCCTCACGACCTGTTCGTTTTGAACCGTTCTTTCACTTTCCACCGCTAAATGGATTTTTTGAACCAATGGATCCTAACACCTTGCAGCCGAGATTTCAAGATAACGTCCCCCCCTCTCACTGAACGCAGCCATCGAGACCTTGAATCTCGCTTTTTTGGCGTAAATTTGCGGTACCCCTGAACTACGCAGCATTGTAAATCCACCCTTCGGGGGTTGGATCGGTAGTGTTGATGAGAGCGGAGCCGGTACTGGAGGTCCGGTGTCACGCGAATGGATGGGACGACGAGGGATACCCGCCGCCAGCCGCAGAAACCGTGTGATGGATGCGGCAGAAATGAGTGTTCCGAGAGCGTACCTCGGGCGAGGGTAATACACAGCGTTGCACGTCAGCGGCCAGCCATCCCAACTCTTCCTCTTACCACCATCTGGTGGGGATTTTCCCACGGTGCCTCCCGCGCGAGCGGGACCCGTTTGGGGGCCGCAAGGTCTCCGACACCTCAAGCCTTTCATGTACTCTAGCGACGGGGGGATTAGGGAGCTCTACCCAGCAATGCCTCGAACCGGCTTCGAGAACGGGGAGGGGTAACTGGGAGAGGGCGAATCGGCGCGGACCACACATTAACTGGATCACTTTTTTCAAAGGGTTTAAACGATTGCCAAAAGCCATCGAGCCCCGAACCCCCCCCCTAGCCGGACTCGT
>Ga0307510_10009519_pt1 | contig 11574 bp, 11 predicted proteins | sample 12_EM_MG_FD_207224 | JGI IMG/M metagenome (GOLD analysis project Ga0307510, IMG submission 207224) | Populus trichocarpa ectomycorrhiza microbial communities from riparian zone in the Pacific Northwest, United States - 12_EM | ecosystem: Host-associated > Plants > Roots > Unclassified | place... | reverse complement strand
GCCTTGGGCTGCGGGCGATCGGCGATGTCGCCCAGAGCGGCGACGCCGGCGTCCACCTGCACCGGCGGGCGCGCCGCCAGGCTCCCGGCGTAGCCGAGGCTCTGGACGGCGGTGGGTGCGATCGGGGCGATCACAGGCTTGGCTCCGCTCCATTTCGGCACAGGGCCGCGGATTCGAAGGCGAACGACGCAAATTGCGCACCAGCTTGGCCTTCGCCGCCCGGCGCCTCAATCTGGATTCGCCTGGGAGATTCGCATGCTGATCGTGACGGGGTCGGTGACGGCCCGGCCCGAGACCTTCGAAGGCCTGCTCCGCGCAGCCCTCGACCACGTGGCGCGCTCGCGTGTTGAGCCGGGCTGCCTCAACCACAGCGTCCACGCCGACTGCGAAAATCCGCTCAGGCTATTCTTCTTCGAGCAATGGGCGGACCGGCCGGCGTTGGACACCCACTTCGCCCAAGCGGGCTCGCAGGCCTTCCTGCGGATCGTGCGCGAACTGGCCGCCAGCGGCTCAGGCGTGCAGATCTTCCCGATCGCCGAGCGCAGGTTCCCCCACGACCGGCGCCGCTAAGCCAGCGCCAGCCCGCGGAACCACCGCTCCAGCATCACCGCCTCGCCGCGCAGGCGCGCCGTACGCTCGGCGGCTTCGGCGTCGACGCCCCACTGGTCCTCCTGCCAGGCCTCGTCGAGGCGGGAGAGCTCGAAGGCCTGCTCCCCGGCGAGCCAGCCCCGCTGCAGGGCGATGGCCAGGATCGCCGAGCCGAAGAGCGCCGCGCCGAACGCCAGCCCGGTGAGCGCAAAGTCGTCCTGCGCCAGCGCCAGCGCCTTGACGCTGGCCAGGGTCTCCTGCGGCTGCTCGCGGTGGACGATGCCGGCGGCGCGGACGAAGGCGAGCTTGGCCTCAGCCTCGATGCGCTCCAGCACAGGACTCCAGCCCTGCATCTGGCGCGCAACAAGCCCCTGCGGCGCCTCGGCAAAGTAGCAGATCAGGTCGGAGGCGGCGTAGTCGGCGACCGACTGGGCGGTAGCCTCGCGGGCGAGCGGCACGGAATCGATGGCGGTGTTGGCCAGCCGCGTGGCGTGCATCCCGGCGATCTCCAGGTGGTCGCCCTGCCCGGCCCATTCCTCGGCCACCTGCTCGGCGAGCGCCCGGGTCGGCAGGACCACGCGCCCGCTCCGGGGTCCGCGCACTTTGCGGCCGTCGAGCTGCACGGCGAAGCCTGGGCCGTCCTCGACGACGCTGACCGCCTTGTAGAACCGCCTCGGCTTTTCGCCGGGCTCGCGGAACCCCTTCTGCAACCTTTGCTCTCCGGAAATCTGACTGCCTTGGCAGTGACGTAGTTGGGAGGTGCAAATGAGCCCAGGGACGTCAGGGCGCAAGGAGGCACGAAAGTGACGCTTGCCGATCAGGACTTGAGGGCGGCCATCGCGGCGACGCGGTTCGGGCTGGGCGCCAAGCCCGGCGAGATCGCCGAGGCCCGCCGCGACCCGCAAGGCTGGTTGCGCGAACAGATCCGCCGCGAGGGCGCCGACCAGCCCGCCGGCGGCGAGACCAGCGCCCAGCGGCTGGGCGAATTCCGGGAGTACCAGCAGGAACAGCGCACCGCGCGCCTGCAGCAGACCTCGATGGCCGCCACCGACGCCAATGCGGGGGCCGACGGCCAGCCGGCCGCGATGCCGGCGCGCGACCCAGTCAAGGTGGTCGGGAACATGCTGCGCCAGGACATCGGCCGTGATTTCAGCGCGCGGACCCAACTGGCGGTGACCACCGAGGCGGCCTTCCGCGAGCGCTGGGCCAACTTCTGGGCCAACCACTTCACCGTCTCGGCCACCAAGGTGATCACCGGCACGATCGTCGGCCCCTTCGAGAGCGAGGCGATCCGCCCACACGTCTTCGGCCGCTTCGCCGACCTGCTGGGCGCGGTCGAGAGCCATCCGGCCATGCTCACCTACCTCGACCAGGTGCAATCGATCGGGCCGAACAGCCAGGCGGCGGAATATCTGAAGACCGGCGGACCCCGCGGGTTCGGCGCCGCCAGCCTGCAGCAGGTCGCCAACCGCTCGGCCGGGCTGAACGAGAACCTCGCTCGTGAGATCCTCGAGCTGCACACCGTCGGCATCGGCGGCGGCTACACGCAAGGCGACGTCACCGAGTTCGCCCGCGCCATGACCGGGCTTTCCATCGGCGGGCCTCGCGATCCGGCGAGCGCAGCGGGGACGGCGGTCTTCCATGCCCGGGCTCATGAGCCTGGCGAACGCATGGTGATGGGGGTCCGCTACCGCGCCGGCGGCGACGACCAGGCCGGCGCGATCCTGGCCGACCTCGCCGCCAAGCCGGCGACGGCCCGCTTTGTGTGCGCCAAGATCGCCCGGCACTTCGTGGCCGACGAGCCCTCGCCCGCCCTAGTGGACCGCCTGGAGGCCGCCTGGACCTCGTCGAAGGGCGACCTCGCCAAGGTCGCCGAGGCGCTGATCGCGGCTCCTGAGGCGTGGGCGCCGACCCAGGCCAAGTTCAAGACGCCCTATGAATTCATCGTCTCCAGCTATCGCGCCGCCGGCGCCCAGCCGACGGATTTCCAGCGGATCGCCCCGATCCTGACGGCGCTGGGCCAGAAGCCGTTCTCGGCGCCCTCGCCCAAGGGCTGGCCGGAGGACGCCCAGTCGTGGGCCGCGCCCGACGCCATCGTCAAACGCATGCAGTTCGCCCAGGCCTTCTCGGGCGCCGCAGTGCGCGACCGCGACCCAAAAACGCTGGCTGCCGACGCTCTCGGCGCGCGCCTGACGCCCGACACCGCCAAGGCCGTGGCCCGGGCCGAGTCCCGCGCCGAAGGCTTCGCCCTCCTCCTGATGAGCCCGGAGTTCCAACGCCGATGAACGCCCTGATGACCCCAACCCGCCGCGGCCTGCTGGCCGGCGCCGCCAGCTTCGGCCTGGCGCTCGAGCTGATCGCTGTCCCTGCCATCGCCGCGGATGCCGACCTCGCCCGGCGCAAGGTGATCGTGGTGATCTGCCGCGGCGGCATGGACGGCCTGTCGGTCGCCCCGCCGGTCGGCGACAGCGAGTACCGCGGCCTGCGCGGCGCGCTGGCGCTCAATGACGCCGCCCTGCCCCTCGACGGGACCTTCGGCCTGCACCCGGCGCTGACCTCGGTCCACGCGCTGGCCCAGGCGGGCGAGGCGCGCATCGCGCCGGCCATCGCGACGCCGGATCGCGCCCGCTCGCACTTCGAGGCGCAGGACGTGCTGGAGACCGGGGCGGCCGGGGTCTATTCCGCCGCCTCCGGCTGGCTGAACCGCGCCGTCGAGGCGCTCTCGACGCACCGCAAGATCGATGCGCTTTCGGTCGGCGCCACCGCGCCCTTGATCCTGCGTGGCAAGGTCCAGACGGCCTCCTGGTCGCCCGGCCGCACGGTGGACGCCGAGGCGCGCCTTCCGACCCTCTTGCAGGACCTCTACCGCAACGATCCGCTGCTGGGCCCGGCGCTCGCCCGCGGCCTCGCCACCGAGGTGATGGCCCAGGCCGCCACCGCCGACATGGCCGCCCAGCCGGCTGCGATGACGGGTCCGGCGCCGACCGCCGGCGGCGCGCAGGCGCTGCGCCAGGGCCGGGACGCCGCCCGCGCGCTGGGCGTCTCGCTGGCCGGCTTCATGCGCGAGCCGAACGGGCCGCAGGTCGCCGCCATCTCGCTCGACGGCTTCGACAGCCACGCCAACCAGGCTGGCCTTCTGAACCAGCGCCTGGCCTATATGGACGGCGCTCTGGACGGCCTCCATGCGGGCCTTGGCCCGGAGTGGAAGAACACCGTGGTGCTGGTGGCCACCGAGTTCGGCCGCACCGCGCGGGTCAATGGCACCGCCGGCACCGACCACGGCACCGCCTCCACGGCGCTGGTGCTCGGCGGGGCGCTGAAGAAGGGCGGCATCGTCGGCGACTGGCCGACCCTGAAACAGAACGCCCTCTTCGAGAACCGCGACCTGGCCCCGACGCTGGATATGCGCGGCCTCTTCAAGGGCGTGCTGGCCGAACATATGGGCGTCGACCGCGCAGTGCTGGAGAGCAAGGTCTTCCCGGACAGCGCCGCCGCCAAGCCGGTGCTGGGGCTGGTGTAGGCGCCGGTCGGGGGTCTCTTTGGTCAGCCTCGGCTCCGGCCGAAGGGGTCGGGGTCGGCCTCGCTCTCGGTGAAGCCGAAGCGTTCGAAGCCCGCCCGCATCTCCGGGCTCAGGGGCGCCTCGAGGGTCAGCGTGCCGCGCGAGGGGTGGGCCAGCACCAGGCGGCGGGCGTGCAGTTGCAGCTTCAGCCCGGCCGAAAGCTCGGCGGATTCGTCCGTCGCGTACTTCGGATCGCCCAGGATCGGATGGCCCATGGCCAGCATGTGGGCGCGCAGCTGGTGGGTGCGGCCGGTATGGGGATAGAGCGCCATCCAGGCCGCGCGCGGCCCGGCGCGGGCGAGGGTGACGAACTCGGTCTGCGCGGGTTCGCCGTCGGGGTCCTTGGGATCCGTCGGGATCACCATCTCGCGGTCGCCGACGCCCTTCTTGACCAGCGGCAGGTCCAGCAGGCCTTCGCCAGGCTTGGGGAAGCCCCAGACGATGGCCCAGTAGGTCTTCACCGCCCGGCGCTTGGCGAAGGCGCCGGCGAGCTTGGCCGCCGCGCCTGGGCTTTTGCCCAGCACCAGGACCCCGGAGGTGTCGCGGTCGAGCCGGTGCACCAGCCTCGGCCGCTCCAGCCCCTCACCCCAGGCCGAAAGCAGGCGGTCGATATGCTTGGTGGTCTTGGTGCCGCCCTGGACCGCGATGCCGGAGGGCTTGTTCAGGACCAGCACCTCCTCGTCCTCGTAAATCACCAGCGACTTGGCGAAGGCGACCTCTCGCGGATCGAGCTCGTTCTTGTCGCGCGGCGCAGGCGCGTCCGGCAGCGGCGGCACGCGGATCTGGGCGCCGGCAGTCAGGCGCGTATCGGGCTTGGCGCGGGAACCATCGACCCGGATCTGGCCCGAGCGGGTCAGTTTCTGCAGCTGGATGTGGTTCAGGTGCGGCCAGCGGCGCTTGAACCAGCGGTCCAGGCGCACGCCATCCTCGCCGGTGTCGACAAAGAGGGTGCGGACCTCCCTCATGCGAACAACCGCCGGGCGACGAAGAGGCCCAGGAACAACATCGTCACCGACAGCACGACCGACATGAGACTGTAGCCCGCCGCCGCGAAATAGGTCCGCCGCTCGATCATCAGGGCGGTTTCGAGCGAGAAGGCGGAGAAGGTGGTGAAGCCGCCCAGGACGCCGACCCCCAGCAGCAGTCGCCATCTCTCCTGGTCCGCGCCGCCGCGATAGGCCAGCACGCCGACCAGCAGGCCCATCAAGAGGCCGCCGATCAGGTTGGCGGCCAGGGTCCCATAGGGCCAGTCCATCCCAAGGCGTCGCCCGACCTGCACGCCCAGGAGATAGCGGCAGATCGCGCCGAACGCGCCGCCGAAGCCGACCAGCAGGAGATTCATCGCCCCCTTATGCGACGCCGCGCGCTCCGCCGCAAAGGCGTCAGATGCGGCGGCCCAGCGAGCTGCGTACACCGCGGGCGTCGTAGACGTCGCTGCCCGGCGGCCGGGGGCCCTTGCCCATGACGACTTCCAGGGTCGAGGCGATCTGCGGACCGCCGCCCAGGTTGAAGCTCGTGCCGACGCTACCGCCGACGCCGCTGCGCCAGCCGAACTCGCCGCCGCCGACACCCAGGCTCACCCGCGGCCCGCGATCGGGGCCCAGCCCAGTCATGAACCGCTCCGACACCCGGAACCAGTCGTAGCCGTCGGCGATCGCCAGGTCGGCGGCCCGGAGCAGCGCATAGTCGCCGACCTGCTCGGGCGGCGCGCCGGGCCCGCCGCGGAAGGTGATCCGATAGCGGCCGGGTTCGATGCGGTATTCCGAATAGCCCACGGCCTGGGGACCGGCGGCGGGCTGGTAGAGGGTGGGCTCGGGCGTGGCGCAGGCGGAGAGCGCGAGCGCGGCGAGAGCGGGCAGGAGCAGCTGTTTCATGGTCGCCAGTCCGACGGAAAACCGTTTCGGTTCCGTAACTTCACATGGAAAACGGGCGAATTGGCGGCGCCGTTCCGCATCAGGCGAGTTGGAGAGCCGCGATCAGCTCGGCCATGTCGGCCGGGACCGGCGCCTCGATGCGCGTCTCGCCGCCGGACGGATGCGGAAACTTCAGCGCCGCGGCATGCAGCATCAGGCGCGGCACGGGATGGCCGCCGACCACCAGCGCGCCGCCATAGCGCGCGTCGCCCGCGATGGGACGGCCCAGGTGCGCCAGATGCACCCGCAGCTGATGCATCCGGCCGGTCTCGGGATCGAGCTCCAACAGCGCCGCACCCGCCGCGCGCGCCAGCGTGCGGTAGCGGCTGCGGGCCGTCTCGGCGTCGGGGTGATCGGGCGCGCAGGTGCGCATGAAGGCCTCGCGCCCCTGCTCGTCGCGGCGCAGGGGGACGTCGATGGCGCCCTGCGGCGGTTCCGGCGGCCCGGGCGTGACGATAGCGCGGTAGGTCTTGGCGAACTTGCGCGCCATCATCGCCTTGCCGAGGAACCCGGCGGCCGGCTTCGTTTTGGCGGTGAGGATCACGCCGGAGGTGTCGCGGTCGAGCCGGTGGATCAGCCTGGGCCGCGCCTTGCCCGGCTTCGCGAACGCCCAGAGCAGTTCGTCGAGCGTATTGGCCTGTCCTCGCCCACCCTGGCTGGAGAGCCCCGACGGCTTGTTCAGCGCCAGGATGTCGGGGTCCTCGTAGAGCACCAGGCTTTTGACGAACTTGATCTCGGCCGGCGTGAGCCTGACCGCGGGCTTTTCCCTCCCCTTCATGGGGAGGGTGGCCGAGGCGAGGCCGAGGTCGGGTGGGGAAGTGTGGGCCAGCGCGATGAGTCAGCACTTGAACGCGGGTTCCCCACCCGTCTCGCTGCGCTCGCCACCCTCCCCATGAGGGGGAGGGAAGTCACGACCCGCGCTCCCTGCGCAGCGCCGCCCAGCGGTCGAGGCGTTCCTTGATGCGGGCCTCCGAGCCCTCCCCCTTCGGCTTGTAGAAGGTCTGGCGTTCCATCTCGTCGGGGAAATAGTCCTGGCCTGAGAAGCCCTCCGGCGCGTCGTGGTCGTAGGCGTAACCCTTGCCGTAGCCCAGGTCCTTCATGAGCTTGGTGGGGGCGTTGCGGATGTGGGCCGGCGGCATCAGCGAGCCGGTTTCGCGCGCCGCCTTCATGGCCGCGCCGAAGGCCTTGTAGACCGCGTTGGACTTGGGCGCGGCGGCCAGGTGCACGGTGAGCTGCGCCAGCGCGATCTCGCCCTCCGGTGAGCCCAGGAAGTCGTAGGTGTCCTTGGCGGCGTTGGCGAGCACCAGCGACATGGGATCGGCCTCGCCGATGTCCTCCGCCGCGGCGCGGATCAGACGCCGGGCGATGAACAGCGGGTCCTCACCGCCCGCCAGCATCCGCGCCAGCCAGTAGAGCGCCGCGTCCGGATCGGAGCCGCGGATCGACTTATGCAGGGCGGAGATGAGGTTGTAGTGCTCCTCGCGGTCCTTGTCGTAGGCGGGACTGCGCTTCTGCAGCACCTGGCCAAGGTCCTTGGTGGTCAGCGGTTTGGCCGAGCCGATGTTGAAGAGGGTCTCGGCGAGCGTCAGCAGGTAGCGGCCGTCGCCATCGGCGAGTGCGGTGAGGGCCGCGCGCGCCTCGGGCTCCAGCGGTAGGACGCGGCCCTCGAACGCCTCGGCCTTCTGCAGCAGGGTCTCCAGCGCCTCGTCGTCCAGGCGCTTCAGCACGAAGACCTGGCTGCGCGACAGCAGCGCCCCGTTCAGTTCGAAGGACGGGTTCTCGGTAGTGGCGCCGACCAGGGTGACGATCCCCTCCTCGACGAAGGGCAGGAAGCCGTCCTGCTGGGCGCGGTTGAAGCGGTGGATCTCGTCGACGAAGAGCAGGGTCGATTGGCCCGCGAGCCGGCGGACGCGGGCCTGTTCGAAGGCCTTCTTCAGGTCCGCGACGCCCGAGAACACCGCCGAGAGCTGCTGGAACTCATAGCCGGCCTCCTTGGCCAAGAGGCGCGCGATGGTGGTCTTGCCGGTGCCGGGCGGGCCCCAGAGGATCATCGAAGCCAGGCGCTTGGCGTCGGCCATGCGGCGGATGGGCCCCTCGGGGCCCAGGAGGTGATCCTGGCCCACGACCTCGTCCAGCCGCTGCGGGCGCAGGCGGTCGGCGAGCGGTGACGGCGCCTGCGGCGTCAGGCCCGCGGCTTCGAAGAGATCGGCCATGGGCGAGCATGTAGCAAATCGCCAGGCCTGGCGTTAGGCCCGGACGGTCGCCGTCACCTGCTGGCCGTTGCGCTCGATGGTGAACTGCCAGACTGAGGCGCGCACGGCGACCGCGCCGGTGAGGTCGCGGACGCTCTGGATGGCGCGTCCGTTCACCGCCCGGATCAGGTCGCCGGGGCGCAGGCCGACGCGCTGGGCCGCGCCGTCGGCGATCTTGGAGATCAGCACGCCCTGGCCGCCGAACGGGTCGAGGCCCAGTTCCTCGGCGACAGCTGGCGAGAGGTTGACCACGGTGGCGCCTTGGAAGGGGTTCTGGCCGCTCACCAGTTGCTCGTCGCGGGCCGGGGTGGCGGGCGGAGCCTCAGCGCGCAGGGTGAACTGCTGATCGCCGCCGCCGCGGCGCACGCTGATGCGCAGGGTCTCGCCCGGACGGTGGTTGGCCACCGCATAGTTGAGCGCCGCGGCGTCGACCACCGGGCCGCCGTCCACCGAGATGACCACGTCGCCCTGTTTCAGGCCCGCTTGCTCGGCCGCACCGCCCGGCCAGAGGTCGGAGACCAGGGCGCCAGCGGGCCTGGCCAGCCCCAGCGACTTGGCGATGTCGGGCGTGACGGTCTGCAGGCGCGCCGCCACCCAGGGGCGCACGACCGCGCGACCGCCGTTCATGGCCGTCTCGACCACGCGGCGCACCACCGGCGCGGGGATTGCGAAGCCGACGCCGGACGAGGTGCCCGAACGCGAGAGGATGAAGCTGTTCACCCCGATCAGGTCGCCATCCATGTCGATCAGGGCCCCGCCGGAGTTGCCGGGATTGATCGCCGCGTCGGTCTGGATGTAGGCGCCGGCGTCGCCGTTCGGGTCTGCGGTGCGGTTCAGCGCCGAGATGATGCCGTTGGTCACCGTCTGGCCGACGCCGAAGGGATCGCCGATGGCCAGCACCAGGTCGCCGACCTGACTGTCGGTGCTGTCGTCGATGGTCAGGGTCGGCAGCTTCTCGCCGGCCGGTACGTCGATCTTCAGGATGGCGAGGTCGGTGCGCGCGTCGGCGAGCAGGATGCGCGCCGGGAACTCGCGGCGGTCGGCCAAGGCGACGGTGATCTCCGTGCCGCCCTCGACCACATGGTTGTTGGTGACGATCACCCCGTCGGCGCGGACGATGACGCCGGAGCCCAGAGAACCCTCGATGCGGTTGCGCGGCGCGCCCAGGCCGAACAGCTCCCAGAAGGGGTCCACCTGCTGGCGCACCATCCGCTTGGACGAGATGTTGACCACCGCCGGCGCGGCGCGCTTCACGACCGGGGCGAAGGACTGCTTCATGCCGATCGCGCTGGTGGGCGCGACGCGCATCGCGGGGGCCGGTTGGGCGAAGGCTGCCGGGCCGATGGCGGCGGCCAGGGTCGCCAGGGCTGGGATCAGGACGCGATGGGCGCGCATGGTTTCTCCGGTGAACCGAACGAACGCCACCTTGCCATTTTTTCGGGCGCAATGATGGCGCGAGTTCTACTCCGCTGCGGCTGTCGCGACCGCAGCCGGCGCATGGCCGACCCGCACGGCCAGCAGGAAGGCGACGACCAGCAGGCCTGCCGCGACCAGGATCGGCAGCCCCGGCATGTGCAGCGCCGCGTCGCGCCGCACCGCCCAGGTGAAGGTCAGGCCGAAGATCATCGGGCCGGCCACCGAGGCGATGCCTTGCAGGCTCTGGTTGGCGCCCTGGAGCTGACCCTGCTCCTGCGGCCCGACGCGCCGGGTCATCAGCCCCTGCAGGCCCGGCTGCAGGAAGCTCGCCAGGGCGAACACCGGCGCAGACGCGATATAGGCCCAGCCGTTGGGCGCGAGGCCGTAGAGGGTGAAGCCCGCCGCCCCGCCCAGCGCACCCAGCAACAGCGCGCCACGCTCGCCGATCCTCGCCACCACCCGGCCCACGAAGAAGGTCTGGACGACGATCCCCAGGAGGCCGGTCAGCATCATGGTCAGGCCCACCATGTCCGAGCCCCAGTGGTAGCGGAAGCCGGCGTAGAGCACGAAGACCGTGGGCAGCACGGTGTGGGCCAGCTGGAACAGGAACAGCACCGTCGCCAGCCCCAGCAGTTCGCCGTGGCCCCGCAGGAACCTGAGGGACCCCAGCGGGTTGGCGCGCGCCCAGTTGAAGCGGGTCTGGCGCTTCTCGACCGGCAGGGATTCCGGCAGCACGAAAAGGCCATAAAACCAGTTGATCGAGGTCAGGCCGGCGGCCACCAGGAATGGCGCCCGCAGCGCGAAGTCCCCCAGCACGCCATGCATATAATCGCCGGCCAGGAAGCCGCCGAACGCCGGGCCAACCAGGAAGCCGAAGCCGAACGCCGAGCCCATCCAGCCGAACGCCTTGGCGCGGTCCTTGGGCGCGGTGACGTCGGCCACATAGGCGTTGGCGGTGGAGAAGCTGGCCGCAGTCATGCCGTTGATGATCCGGCCGACGAACAGCCAGGCGAGGTTCGGCGCGAAGGCCATGAACAGGAAGTCGACCGCCAGGCCAAAGAGCGAGATCAGCAGCACCGGCCGGCGCCCGATCCGATCCGACAGCATGCCGAGGATCGGGCCGAAGAAGAGCTGCATCGTCCCCCAGGTCACCGCGAAGACCACGTTCCAGGTCGACGCCGTGGCGGTGTCCCCGCCCACCAGGTGCTTGATCAGGTTCGGCAGCACCGGGATCATGATCCCGAACGACACCGCGTTCATCAGGGCGCAGGCAAAGACGAAGCGGAAGGCGGCCGGGCGACAGGCCTTGGCAGGCGCGACTTGGGGGGGCTGGTCCATGTCCGTCAGGTTCCGGCGCCGGAAGAGCCGCCGGCCATCTGTTCGCGGGGTTTGGGCGCCCCCAACGCCAGGACCAGTCCAAGCGCCATCAAGGCGGCGGCAAGATAGAACGGCGCGCCCGCCGGCGCCCAGCCGCGCCAGGCGCCGATGGCGCGGGCGAAGACCTCGGTGAAGAGGATCGGGCCGATCAGGCTGGCGATGGCCATCAGGCCCATGTTGGCGCCCTGCAGCCGCCCTTGCTCGGTGGCCGAGACGCTGCGCGACATCAGGCCCTGTACGCCCGGCCCGATCAGACCCATCGCGGCGCTCGGGATGATGAAGGCCAGGAACAGCCATCCATAGGGGGCCACGCCATAGATCGTGAAGGCGACGGCCGCCGCGGCGAGGCCTGCTGCGAGCGCGCCGCGTTCGCCAAAGCGCGCGACGAACCTCGGGACCACCAGCGCCTGCACCAGGATCGAGCCGACGCCCACCAGCGCCAGGCTGAGGCCGTTGGTCGCCGACAACC
>Ga0307510_10009518_pt1 | contig 11574 bp, 9 predicted proteins | sample 12_EM_MG_FD_207224 | JGI IMG/M metagenome (GOLD analysis project Ga0307510, IMG submission 207224) | Populus trichocarpa ectomycorrhiza microbial communities from riparian zone in the Pacific Northwest, United States - 12_EM | ecosystem: Host-associated > Plants > Roots > Unclassified | place... | reverse complement strand
GTCCCGCCGGGGGTCGTCCCCGTCTTGACGTCGAACTTCCCGATGGTGGCGGTGGCGAGATAGGTCGCCATCGGCTTGCTCTCACGCCAGTGGGTGTACGTCGAGCCGCCCTTGTCGTACGTCGAGACGAGCCGGCCGTTGGAGACTCCGGTGAGCCCCTTGGGGGCCTTGATACGGATGTCGTAGGTGGCCTTGTCGGAGGGGTGGTCGCTGGACGGGAACCAGGTGGAGGCGGCGTTGGGTTCGCAGGCGACGAAGACGCCGTCGGTCGTCTTCATCCAGCCGTAGTCGGAGCCGAACACGATGGGGCCGTTGAGGGGTTCGGGCACTCCGCCGTAGGTGACGGTGACCGTGAAGTCCCGGCCCTTGCGGAGCGAGTCCCGCGGGGTGATGCGCAGTTCGTCGCCGGTGCGGGTGAACTGGGTCCGTCTTCCGTTCACTTGGACCTTCGTGACCTCCAGTTTCTGGAGGTCGAGGTCGAAGGAGGAGAGGTTCTGGGTGGCGCGGGCGGTGAGCGTCGTACGGCCGTCGAGGCGGTCGGTGTCGGGGTTGTAGGCGACGTCGAGGGCGTAGTGCCGGGCGTCGAAGCCGCCGTTGCCCAGTTGCGGGAAGTAGGAGTCACCGATGCCGTCGGCGCCGGGGGTGGGGGCGGAGGAGGCTGCTATGACAAGAAAAGAGGCCGCCGCGGTAGCGAGGGCCCCTAAACGTGCCGAACGGGAGAGTGCCATGAGTCGTCCCTTCGGGTGCGTTTCCGATCAGTCGGACGCGCTCGACTCTGCACTCTCCCGTTTCGCCATGGTCATGACTTTACCAACTTGTCATGCCCTACTTGGCAGTTGACTCCTGATCGCCGGATTCCGCTTCGGGGGAAGCGGCGGCCGGGGTTTCGGGGGTCTCCTCGGAGGTGGCCTGGGCTTCGGCGATCGCGGGCTTCTCAGCCGCGGCCTCCTCCGACTTCCCCAGGACCGCGGCGCCGACCAGTTCCACCGCTTCCTTCGCGGCGCTCAGCAGGACGGTGTCCTGCGGGGCCTGGTCCGCGAAGTTCTCCGGGTGGTGGCAGGCGACCTGCTGGCCGGGCCGGAGCTCGGTCAGCTGGGGTTCCGTCGTCCGGCAGATCTCCGTGGCCTTCCAGCAGCGCGTGTGGAAACGGCAGCCGCTGGGCGGGGAGATCGGCGAGGGGACGTCGCCCTTGAGCAGGATGCGCTCGCTCTTGGCGCCCCGGCGCTTGGGGTCCGGCACCGGCACGGCCGACATCAGGGCCTTGGTGTACGGGTGCATCGGCGACTCGTACAGCTTGGTGCTGTCCGCGAGTTCGACGATCTTGCCGAGGTACATCACCGCGACGCGGTCCGAGACATGGCGTACGACGGAGAGGTCGTGCGCGATGATCACGTACGTCAGGCCGAGCTCCGTCTGGAGGTCGTCCATGAGGTTGACGACCTGCGCCTGGATCGACACGTCGAGCGCCGAGACCGGCTCGTCCGCCACCACGAGCTTGGGCTTGAGGGCGAGCGCGCGGGCGATGCCGATGCGCTGGCGCTGGCCGCCGGAGAACTCGTGCGGGTAGCGGTTGAAGTGCTCGGGGCTCAGACCCACCAGCTCCAGAAGGCGCTGGACCTCCTTGCGCACCCCGCCCTCGGGCTCCACGCCCTGGAGCCGGAACGGCGCCGAGACGATCGAGCCGATGGTGTGCCGGGGGTTCAGGGAGCCGTACGGGTCCTGGAAGATCATCTGGATGTCCCGCCGCAGCGGACGCATCCCGGCCGCGTTCAGGCTCGTGATGTCCTGGCCCTCGAAGTGGATCGAGCCGCTCGTCGGGTCCTGGAGCCGGGTGATGACCCGGCCCATGGTCGACTTGCCGCAGCCCGACTCCCCGACGACGCCCAGGGTCTCGCCCTTGCGCACCTCGAAGTCGATGCCGTCGACGGCCTTCACCGCGGCGACCTGACGCTGAAGGATCCCCTTCTTGATGGGGAAGTGCTTCTTCAGGCCCTCGACCTTGAGCAGCACCTCACGGTCCTCCGAGGAGGACGCCTGCTCCGGTACGACCGCGGTGGCGGTCTGTTTGTTCGTATCGCTCACAGCTTCGGCGCAATCTCTTCGGTCCAGATCCGCGTACGGTCCGCAGCCGGGAGGTGGCAGGCGGACCAGTGCCCGCCTGGGACCAGCTCCAGCTCGGGGCGCACGGTTCGCGTGACGTCGCCCTTGGGGATGTCCGCGTACGGGCAGCGCGGGTGGAAGGCGCAGCCCGAGGGGACGTTGATGAGGCTCGGCGGCTGGCCCTTGACCGGGATGAGCCGCTCCGAGGTCTCCCGGTCGATGCGCGGCATCGAGCCCAACAGGCCCCAGGTGTACGGGTGTTGCGGCTTCTCGAAGATCTCGTCGACGGGACCGCGCTCCACGCACCGGCCGCCGTACATGACCAGGACGTCGTCGGCGATCTCGGCGACGACACCGAGGTCGTGCGTGATCAGGACGACCGCGGAGCCGAACTCCTTCTGAAGATCCCGGATCAGGTCGAGGATCTGCGCCTGGACGGTCACGTCCAGGGCGGTCGTCGGCTCGTCCGCGATGAGCAGTTCGGGGTTGTTGACCAGGGCCATCGCGATCATGGCGCGCTGGCGCATACCGCCGGAGAACTCGTGCGGGTAGCCGTCGACACGCTTGGCCGGCTCGGGGATGCCGACCCGGTCGAGCATCTCGATCGCACGCGTGCGGGCGACCTTCTTGCTGACGTCGTTATGGACCCGGTACGCCTCGACGATCTGGTCGCCGATCTTGTAGTACGGGTGCATCGCGGACAGCGGGTCCTGGAAGATCATGGACATCTGCTGGCCGCGGAGCTTGCGCACGTCGTCCGGCTGGGCGCCCACGAGTTCCTGGCCGTCGAGCCAGATCTCGCCGGTCATCCGCACGTTCTTGCCGCGCGGGCCGAGCCGGTGCAGGCCCATGATCGCCAGCGAGGTGACGGACTTGCCGGAGCCCGACTCGCCCACGATGGAGAGGGTCTTGCCCTTCTCCAGCGAGAAGCTGAGCCCGTCGACGGACTTGACCACGCCGTCGTCGGTCGGGAAGTGCACCTTGAGGTCGCGGACCTCCAGGAACGCGTTCGGGGCCTTGGACGCGTCGACGGGCTCGCCCACTGCGGCTCCAGTCGCAGACAAAGGATCAAGGTCGGTCACGAGAGCCTCACCCGCGGGTCGGCGGCGGCGTACAACAGGTCCACCAGGAGATTTGCGATCACTACGAAGAACGCTGCGAGCAGGGTCACGCCGAGGATCGGGGGCAGGTCGTTGCTCTCGATCGACTGCACCGCGTACTGGCCGATGCCGTGCAGCGAGAACACCGACTCGGTGATCAGCGCACCGCCGAGCAGCAGACCGAGGTCCATGCCGAACACGGTGATGATCGGCGTCAGGGCGGCCCGCAGACCGTGCTTGACGACGACGTTGCGTTCCCGCAGGCCCTTGGCGCGGGCCGTGCGGATGAAGTCCTCGTTCATCGTCTCCAGCATGCCCGAGCGGGTGAGCCGCGCGTAGATGGCGGAGTAGAGGAGTGCGAGCGAACACCACGCCGGGAACAGCGTGTTGGCCCACTGCACGGGGTTCTCGGTGAACGGGACGTAGGTGCGGCCGAAGATCGGCCACTGGTACGTGAAGAGCAGGATGGCGAGGTTGCCCGTGAAGAACATGGGCAGCGAGACACCCGCGAGCGCCACGCCCATGAAGGCACGGTCGAAGAACGACCGCGGCTTGAGCGCGGAGATCACACCGACCGTGACACCGGACAGCAGCCAGAGCACGGCGGCGCCGGAGGCCAGCGAGATGGTGACCGGAAGGCGGGAGGTGAGCTGCGGCCAGACCTCGACGTGGTCCTTGAAGGAGTAGCCGAAGCAGGGCGCGTCGCAGTGCACCGTGGTGGGGCCGAGGTTGTAGGTGGCGCCCGCCACGATCCCCTTGATGAAGTGCCAGTACTGCGCGTAAAGGGGCTGGTCCAGACCGAGGTTGTGCTTGACCGCGGCGATGTCCGCCGCGGACGGGCTCTTCCCGATGTACTGCTGGGCCAGCTGGTCCGCGGTCTGGCCGGCGAGCCGTGGCAGCAGGAAGAAGATGCCGAAGGTGACCGCGGAGACGACCAGCAGCAGGATCACCGCTGCGACCGTCCGACGGAGAATGTACGAGATCACGGGGATCGGCGCTGGTGCCCGCGGGCCGCAAAGCCCACGGGCACCAATGCCTTCACCTGCCTTCCGGGGCTACGACTACTTCGTGGTGCCGATGTTGAGGTAGTCGTACTGGCCGCTGAAGGCCGCCGTCGACACCAGGTTGCTGTAGTTCGCCGGACGGGCCAGCAGGACCTTGAAGTAGGTCAGCGGAACGAGGGCCGCGTCGCTCATGGTCTGCTTGTCGATCTGGGCGTACATGCTGTTGCGGGTACTCACGTCCTCCGTGCCGATGGCCTTGGAGAGAAGCTCGTTGACCGTCTTGTTGTCGTACTGCGACAGGTTGGTGTTACCCGAGGCGCCGATCGCCGCACCGTTCAGGATCTGCTGCTCGAAGCCGTAGCCGGAGGGCCAGTCGGCACCCCACTGCATCATGATCAGGCCGATGTTCTGCTGCTCGGTGAACTTCGGGACACCCGCGTAGTCGGTGAAGTACTTGCCCGACGGGTACTGCTTCAGGCTGGCGTTGATGCCGACGGCCTTCAGCGAGTTGATGATCGCGGTGGCCGCGGAGATCTCCTGCGGGCGGTCGCTGCGGGCCGAGAGGTTCGTCGAGATCGACGTCTTGCCGCAGGCCTTCAGCTGCTCCTTGGCCTTGGCGACGTCACCCTTGTTGCCGGTGGTGGCGTACTGGTCGGCCTTCTCGTAGCCGGTGATGTCCGGCGGCAGGACGGTGCTGGCGATCTCACCGCGGATCGGGCCGCCCTCGGCGGTCTGCACGGAGACCTTGTCGATGGCGTACTCGACGGCCTTGCGGCAGGCGACGTTGTCGAACGGCTTCACCTTGGTGTTGATCGCCATGTAGACGAGACGGCCACCGAAGGTGTTGTCCGTGCCCGCCTTCTTGTCGGCGGAGGTCAGCAGCTGCGCCTGGGTCGCGGCCTGGACACCCGTACCGCCCATGTCGATCGCGTTGCCCGCGAGGACGTCCTTGTCGATCGTGTCGGCGTTGACCTTCAGGTTGACGACGATCTTGTCCGGGTACTGCTTGCGCAGCGGGTCGGTCTTCGGGTCCCAGTTCTTGTTGCGCACGAGGGTGGCCGACTTGCCGTCCTCGTAGCTGGAGAACTGGTACGAGCCGGAGGACACGATGTTCTTGACGTAGTCGACGCCCGTGTCCTTCGCCTGCGGAACCGGAGCCGTCTGCGGCGCCGCGACCAGGTAGTCGAACTCCTGGAAGGCCGTGTTCAGGTGGAAGACGATCGTGGTGTCGTCCGGCGTCGCGATGGACTTGAGGCCCTCGGCGCTCTTGTCCTTGTACGGGCCCTTGTAGTCCTTGCCGCCGACCAGGAACTGCTGGAAGTAGTTCGGGCCGAGGGAGAGCACGTCACGCGCGAAGTTGGAGCGCTCCACGGCGTACTTGACGTCCTTGGACGTGATCGCCGTGCCGTCCTGGTACTTCAGGCCCGAACGCAGCTTGTACGTCCAGGTCTTGCCGCCGTCGCTGGAGACACCCTTGCTCGCGGCGAGGTCCGGGACCAGGGTGTTGCCCTTGGAACCGGCGGCGGGCTCGAACGTCATCAGCGGACGGGCGTACAGCCGGCTGAAGTTGTACATGTACGCGTAGTACGTGTTGCCCGGGTCGAACGAGTCCGGAACGTCGGACAGTTCGTAGGTGACCGTCCCGCCCTTGTGCGTAGAGGCGTTGACGACGTCCTTGGTCGCTGCGTTGGCCCCAGCCGCCTTCGTACCGTTGTCACTCTTACTGTCATCGGCCTTGCTGCAACCTGCCATGAGCAGTGTCGCAGCGCCGATGGCCGCAACTGCGGCCAGCGCTGACCTTCGCATGATGGTCTGCTTCCTCCATTGTCGGAAACTTGATGGACTCTCGGGTGCGGGCCCTAGCGGCTGCGGGGGTCGAGAGCGTCGCGGAGACCGTCGCCCAGCAGGTTGAACGCCAGGACGGTCACGAAGATGGCGAGGCCGGGCACGATCATGTACGCGGGGTCGACCTCGTAATAGGTGACCGCGTCCCGCAACATGCCGCCCCAGGATGCCTGCGGGGGCTGGATGCCGACCCCGAGGAAGCTCAGGGACGCCTCGAAGAGGATGTTCGTCGGGATGAGCAGCGTCGAGTAGACGATGATCGGGCCGACCAGGTTGGGCAGCAGTTCCCGGAAGAGGATGTACGGCGCCTTGGCGCCCATGCCCCGGGAGGCGTCCACGAACTCCCGCTCACGCAGGGCGAGGGTCTGGCCGCGGACGATCCGGCCCAGGTAGGGCCAGTTGAAGAAGCCGATGACGAAGATCAGCACGCTCAGGTGCAGCGGCAGGCCGCTGAGGCCGAAGGCGCCGCCCTGGAGGGTCGCCGAGATGGCGATGGCGAAGAGCAGGAGGGGGAAGGCGAGGAAGGTGTCCATCAGCCGGCTGATGATCGAGTCGACCCGGCCGCCGTAGTACCCGGCGACGACGCCGAGGATCGTGCCGATCACGTTCGACAGGATCGTGGCGCCGAAGGCGACCACCAGCGACACCCAGGAGCCTTCGAGGATGCGGGTGGCGACGTCCCGGCCGAACTGCGGGTCCACACCGAGCGGGTGGTCCCAGCTCATGCCGCCCCAACCGCCCTTGGGCAGCGAGGTGTTGGCGTCGATCAGGCCCTGGTTGAAGGCGTCGGGGTCCAGCCCGAACACCGACTGGATCGGACGGGAGAGTGCCGCGACCAGGATCAGCAGGACGACGATGACACCGCCGGCGACGGCGACTCTGTCCTTCTTGAACCGGGTCCAGGCGATCTGTCCAAGGGAACGGCCCTCGATCTGCCCCTTATCGGCGCCGACGAGCACAGCCTCCGGCTGCGCCCCGGCTTCCGCCCCCGTGGTCTCGATCGGTGCGGTCACTGTGACCCGACCCCTCTCGCCGGTGGTTACCGGCTTACGCCTGCCGCGGATTAGCGGCTTTGTCGACATGCAGTGGACATGGGTCGCTGGACCCTGTGTCTGAAACGCGAGTCTTCAGCGTGGCTGCGATCACCCGCCAGGCCTGACGGCGAAAGTATGCGCAACCGTGATGCTTAACTAGGGATTCCGTTATCCGAACAGTGGGTAACGGACCCCGGACGCGGGGCACTTGGGACAGAACGGAGATCCGGCGTCTTTTGGGGCACCACGCCGCTATCTACGCGCGAAGAAATGTGTCGTAGACGTAAATCCTGCGGAGAAGCGGAGAAGAGGACTCGCCGGGTCAGTATCCACCACGGACGGGCGGGTAGCCGTACCCACCCGCCTGGGCGGGCGCCGCGTGTGCCTCGCGGTCGTAGAACGGGCGCGCGTTCGCCCGCAGCCAGAGGGCCACCGGGTCGTACTCGTCGGACATCGCCACGGTCGAGACCGGCAGCCCGTCCGGGACCACGCCGATCGACTGCTGCATCATGCCGCGCACCGAGTCCACGGCCGGTGGACTGGTGTCGTAGACGTCCAGACCGATCGCGAGATACGGCGCTCCGAGCGCGGGCTGCACCCAGGCGCGGCGCAGGGCGCGGACCGCCGGGGTGCGGTGGGCGTTCTGTGTGAGCAGTGCGTAGAACTGCGGGATCTCGATGCCCGGCTCCGACAGGCGCAGGGGTCCTGCCGGCTGGCGTTCCAGGCCGGTGGCGATGCGGCGCAGGTCCAGCCAGGGGATGCCGACGCCGCCGCCCGGCGCGTGCGGGTTGAGCCAGAGGCCGAAGTGGTCGGGGTAGAGGGTGCGGGCGACGTCGAGGCCGTCGACCACCTCGTAGGAGCGGTTCCAGCCGCTCGCCGACAGTTCCTGTGCGGAAGTGACGCAGGGGGCGTAGCCGTACTTGTCGACCTGCATGTTTCCGTACTGGGCGTCCGGGGAGCCGGACTGGCCGTGCCACAGGAGCATCCAGATCTGACCGGAGTGGGGGGTCGCGAGGGCGCGCAGGAGCGCCTCGTAGGCGTCGTAGCGCCCGGGCGTCACCTGGCGCAGCATGTGCTCGACCTGGCCGGTCGCGGTGCCGCTGGCGCTCACGTGTCCGCTCCTTTTTGTAGGTGCCCTGCGTTTGGAAACAGCTTAAGCGCCCAATGGGTGGGGGCCTGGGGTGCGTTCGCGAGTGGCGGTGCGTTGTGGCTGAGCGCGCAGTTCCCCGCGCCCCTAAAGGGGCGCCTCAGTGACCCTGCGTATAGAAGGGTCGCACTGTCTGGCGCATCCAGGCCGCCACGGGATCCTGCGTTACGTCGAGCAGGACCAGGTTGACCTGCCAGGGGACCGTGGTGGTGCCCAGGGCTCGGGCCAGGGCTTCCATGGGGGCCGCTCTCAAGTCGCCGTCCCAGTTGGTGAGTTCGACGCCCACGAACATCACCGGGTCGGCGGTCTCGATGGCGGCCAGGCAGCGGCGGGCCGAGCCGACGACGCCGATCGCGGCGAACTCGGCGGAGGCCGCGGCGAGGAAGTCGACCGGGTCGTCCTGCCAGTCGGGTTCGAAGAGGCGGACGCGGCCGCCGCTGGTGGGGCCGTCGAGGGCGGTGCGGCCGATGCGGCACAACTCGGCCACCGCGAGGGGCGGGAGGGGGACGCCGACCATGCCGCCCGGGTTCACCGCGAGGCCGACCTGCGGGGGCAGCCCGCGGGCGAACTCCACCGCCGGCGCGATCGTGAACGACAGATGCGAGCCGACGACCTGGCGGAACTGCTCCTCGGAGCTGAAGACCGGGACGTACGCCTGTCCCTCGATGTCCAGCGTCGGCAGGTCCAGGGGGCCGCTCTGCGGGCCGCCGCCGCTGGGGAGCGGGACCCAGACGAAGCTGCGGCCGAGCACCTCGACGATCCGGCCGCCGGCCGAGGGCATGCCGAGGGACACCGAGAGCACCTCCTCCAGCTCGTTGCCCGGCCAGCCGCCGTGCGGATGAGGGTGGGGGTACGCCTGACCGGGGAAGTCCGCCGGGAAGTCCATCTACCTACCGCCTGCTGGTGAAACCGCCTGCTGTAACCCTGCTGTGGCTGAAAAGGCTAGCGGCTCAGTCCGCGAAGTCGATCCGGCGCAGCACGTCCGCCGCGTCCCGGTCCAGAAGGACCGCCGAGTCGACGCCCCGGGGCAGATCACCGCGCTCCACCGAGCGCAGCAGCCGGGCGGCGGCCCTGCGGTGCCGCAGGAACGCGTACCGCGAGACTCCGCGCCCCCGCTCGCGCTGGCCGTCGAGCGCGAGATCCGGGCTGACGTCGAGGAACACCAGGTGCAGCGCGCCGCCCCGGCGTCCGGCGGCCCGGGCCAGCCAGCCGCGCACCCAGGTCTGCGTACCGCAGTCGTGCACGACGGCTCCGGACGCGGAACGCAGCACGCGGTGCAGCCCGGCGTAGTGCGCGACGCGGACCAGGGGGCGGTAGACCGCGTAAGGAAGGACGCCCGAGATACGGGACATACGGGCGTCCCAGCGGTCGCGGGTGTCCTGGCTGTCGACGCGGACGCCGTCGCCGCCCGCCACCGCGCGCCGCATCAGCGTGGACTTGCCGCTGCCGGGCAGGCCGGTGACCACGACCAGGTCGCGGGGGCCGAAGAGGAGTCCGTGCGGACTGCGGCCGGCGCGCTCGCGGAGATCGCGGACCGTCCGCACCGGCCGGGCCGGGCATGCCTCCCTGGCCGGGGCCGAGGGCTGCTTGGGCAGCGCTACGGCCGAGGTCGTGGCGTACACCGTGGTCCTTGTCACCGTGATCGTCCTCCCTGCGGGGTCAGGAAAGGTTCTCCCCACTGAACGTAAAGAGAAGGTAATGCACGGTGTCTCGCGGTTCCGTTCGCGTCCGGCCACAGGCCTGTTACAAAGCCTGTGCGATGATGTGGCCGCCAACTGCATACCGGCCGCTTGAATCCGCGCGGGAGAGTCCCCAGTCGTACGGCTCAGTCGTATGTCGTCTGGGGCGCCGAAGGAGCAAGTCCCTCCCTTGAATCTCTCAGGCCCCGTTACCGCGCGGGCGAGGCACATCTGAAAAGCGGGCCGCCCTCCCGGTGGCCCCACCCAAGGTGCAACCCATGTCCCGCGTGCGGTCATGGCGAACCTCTCAGGTCCCGATGACAGATGGGGAGGAACGACCTCGCCGTCATGCCTTGGGAGACCGACCGATGAGCAGTACCGCCCCCCGTCGTACCGCGCTCGACGCGCTGCACCGCTCGCTCGGTGCGACGATGACCGACTTCGCCGGCTGGGACATGCCGCTGCGCTACGGCTCGGAGCGTGACGAGCACCTCGCCGTCCGCACGAAGGCCGGCCTCTTCGACCTCTCCCACATGGGCGAGATCACGGTCACGGGACCGGACGCGGCCCGTCTCCTCAACTACGCCCTCGTCGGCAACATCGCCTCCGTGGGCCTCGGCCGCGCCCGCTACACCATGATCTGCCGGGCCGACGGCGGCATCCTCGACGACCTGATCGTCTACCGGCTCGCGGAGACCGAGTACATGGTCGTCGCCAACGCCTCCAACGCCCAGATCGTCCTGGACTCGTTGGTGGAGCGTGCCGCCGGCTTCGACGCCGTCGTCCGCGACGACCGTGACGCGTACGCGCTGCTCGCCGTCCAGGGCCCCGAGTCCCCCGGCATCCTCAAGTCGCTCACGGACGCCGACCTCGACGGCCTGAAGTACTACGCCGGCCTGCCCGGCACGGTCGCGGGCGTCCCCGCGCTGATCGCCCGCACCGGCTACACCGGCGAGGACGGCTTCGAACTGTTCGTCTCCCCCGCCGACGCGGAGAAGCTGTGGCTGGCGCTGACCGAGGCCGGATCGCCGGTCGGCCTGATCCCGTGCGGGCTGTCCTGCCGGGACACGCTGCGCCTGGAGGCGGGCATGCCGCTGTACGGGCATGAGCTGTCGACCTCCCTCACCCCGTTCGACGCCGGGCTCGGCCGGGTCGTGAAGTTCGAGAAGGACGGCGACTTCGTCGGGCGTACGGCCCTGGAAGCGGCCGCCGAGCGCGCCGCCTCGCAGCCGCCGCGCGTCCTGGTCGGACTCGTCGCCGAGGGCCGCCGGGTCCCGCGCGCCGGGTACCCCGTCGTCGCTGACGGACAGGTGATCGGCGAGGTCACCTCCGGCGCGCCGTCCCCCACGCTGGGCAAGCCCATCGCCATGGCCTACGTCGACGCCGCGCACTCGGCGCCGGGTACGGCCGGTGTCGGCGTGGACATCCGGGGCAGTCACGAGCCGTACGAGGTCGTGGCGCTGCCGTTCTACAAGCGCGAGAAGTGACAGTCGTCGTAGCGTCACGTCCGTGACCCGGGGCGGATCGCCCCTGCCTGCCGATGTCCTCCGTAGTCCCCCATTCATCAGCACTCCCCCGCGTACAGGAGAATTCAGGCCATGAGCAACCCCCAGCAGCTGCGCTACAGCAAGGAGCACGAGTGGCTGTCGGTCGCCGAGGACGGCG
>Ga0307510_10009516_pt1 | contig 11575 bp, 11 predicted proteins | sample 12_EM_MG_FD_207224 | JGI IMG/M metagenome (GOLD analysis project Ga0307510, IMG submission 207224) | Populus trichocarpa ectomycorrhiza microbial communities from riparian zone in the Pacific Northwest, United States - 12_EM | ecosystem: Host-associated > Plants > Roots > Unclassified | place... | reverse complement strand
AATTACAGAAACGAATTATATATATATATATATATAAAGAAAAAGAAGGAAGATGCCACGAATGTTTGAGAAAAGGGTTTATCTGATTGCATAGCAGAAATGCAATCTCTCGCATGCATTTTTGGCTAGTGGTAACTCTTTTTATCACGTGGAATGTGGAAAAAGCAGGAATAACAATCAATCGATCAACATTAAGGAATAATTGTGTTCATTTTTACTGTAATTAGAGCATAATTCTCAAAAAAAGATTAGATAGAGCATCTTTTTTATGTTCACTGCACTTAAAATAGTTAAATCATGAAAAGACTGTTCGAATCTTGGAATGTTAAGGGAGAAACAGAAACAAAGTAGGTGAGGGTTCACAGAACTTGTCTCGACAATCTTACAAGAATCTCAGAAGGGACAAGGGGGGTTAGTGAATTCAAAAAATTTGCTACATGTAATATTTGCAAAGAACAAGGCAAAGGAGACATGGCAAGATTGGATTAAAATTATAGGGCAAAGGACGGACTTGCTGTGATTTCTTTAAAAATCAGAAGAATTTGCTGTGATTTAACAATGTTATGTATCAAGTTTGACTGTCCACCGATTTAAGAGCAGGATCTTCTTAATTATTGAAAACAAATCCCATTAAATTTGAAAACGAGTTTTCATCCAGTTCAGTTTGGTTTTAGATTGCTCTATGGGTGCACGTGACGATTGACATAGAAGATAAATGCTTGTAACTCTAATCAGCTGGTAAATGAGACATATCCCAAAACTAATATGTCTCGCTCTCTCATGAGCTGTAAAATATTTCTGGCAATCTTATGCTTGAAGGTTCAGGCTACAGAATTCTGGGTAGACAAAAGGAGTAGAGTTATATTCTTTCTTTCGGAAATAGTATAACCTGCAAGTAAGGTTTCCAGCCTTGTGATTTTGTAACAGCATTCGGAGCAGAAGAGCTCAGTTGAGGGTCCACATTCCACAACCCGTGAAACTAAAGGATCAAAGTCATTGAGAAGTCAGGAAAGGACCCATTATCTTCCAGGCAATCAAGATTTGCTGACTACATAGAACATAAAAGTAATCAATTCCAGCTAGCCACCAAAGTTGCCTAATAGAATGACTTATCAGCTATCAATAAAGAAATTTTCAACAGATAATGCTTCTATCAATGATAGCACTTCTTACCATAATATCATGCTGGATGAAGTGGTAGTAGCTTCCCCATGTTACAGTTTCATAAGAATCAAGTTAACCAAGAAATGCATGTGAAGGTCAGCCTAAAAAATATGCAATCAGGAAAGTTTGCAGATGGGGAAACTGTAGAATTGTTGCAAAGTAAATCATAACCAAACTAGTTAGGAATCTACCGGGCTAGTGCTTGCAGGTGTTCCAGGGGTTAAGCATTTAGGTACTATAAAATGTGAAGAACAAGGGGGTGGAATTGGGAAATTGGGTTTGACATTATTGGTGCTCTTCTTATGTTGGCAAGTATTTACTTGTGATACGCTGATGATGGAGACCTCCTAAAGGGAAACGGATGCAGTCCAATTTGACTGGAAAGCATATACGTGACAAGCCACTTCAAGAATTTGCATAAACATGTGAGCTATTGTTATATTAAATTTCATAAAGGTCTTGAATGGACTTCTAATCCTTTTTGTTTTTGATTGGTTACAACAGCTAAATCATAACCAAAATAAACCTCTAAAAGGTTCTTAATCTGTGCTCACAACAAAAGTTTTTGATTTTGTGCTTATAAAACTCAAAAGGAAATCCTGCATGTTACCTTCCAATATTCACCCACCAAAACAAGGCGAGAGAGAGAGATTCCCTCCAGCTAAAAAGAATAGATCAATGATTGGTCTTTTTCTTGCATTGTTACCTTCCTTATCCACCACTCCAGCCTGATATCCTGCGAGGTGTGAGAGTCATATATGCATCGCCAATAAAGTGGCACCACTAGGGGAAGTTCCAAGAAAAAGCATTTCTGTATATTTTGCATACATCTCAACTAACAAATCCCCCCTTGCCAGTCTCTTGATTCTATCTCCCTCTCTAACAATAACTCAGTTTCAATATAAAATAACAGCAATTAGTGATAACAATTAACAGGGAGATAGATTAATTAATCAATGCCAATTGGGCAAATCAGATGCGTGTCATGATCACCCCTCGTGGCCTAGTTAACAAAAAGTAATGCCCTTCACTAGAGTTTGTATGGCAGACCCCAACCTCCCCATGTTACAATTTACACTTTATATGTCCCCACTCCTTCCCTTTTTTATAACCTCACATCCCTCCCCTTACCTCCTTCAATCTCTCATCAACTCTCCCTTTCCCTCCTTCATCAACAATCCCTCTTTGTTCCAATCTTTTCATAAGCCCTCTTGTCACATACCACTCATACTTTACACATTAACTTGGCTAAAAATCCCTGGAACACATTTTCTAGAAAAATGTGCAGCTCTAACGCTAAGGTGACCACAGGAGTTGAAATAACACCAGCAGTGGCCAGGATCAATGGCCGGCCAGTCCTTCAACCTACATGTAATCGTGTACCTACGCTTGAAAGGCATAATTCTCTAAAGAAAACAGCACCAAAGTCTCCTCCTCCTCCTCCACCGCCACTACCTCCACCAACTTCTGCTAATAAGACCAACAAGGCCTCACCTCCTTTATCCCCAAAGTCAAAGTCCCCCAGATTACCAGCTATTAAGAGAGGGAGTGATGCTAATAGCTTGAATTCAAGTTCTGATAAGGTCGTGATTCCAAGAAGCACTGCAAAGACACCGATTTTAGAGAGAAAGAAGTCGAAAAGTTTCAAGGAAACTAGTGTTGGGAGTGGAGCACTTTCTTCTTCTATTGAGGCATCGTTGAGTTATTCTTCTTCTTTGATCGTGGAGGCACCAGGGAGCATTGCTGCCGTGAGGAGAGAACAAATGGCACTCCAACATGCACAGAGAAAGATGAGAATTGCTCATTATGGAAGATCGAAGTCCTCCAGGTTTGAAGCTAAAGTTGTTCCTGTTGATTCTTCAATCAATGTGACAACAAAGACTGATGAAGAAGAAAAGAGATGCAGTTTTATCACAGCAAATTCAGGTAAGGAAAAGTATGAAATGAGTTGACCAAATGTTTGTTAGATTCCTGTGGTTGAATTTGGTGAAAATAATTTTAAACTTGAATGAGACATCCTCTAATTATGCTCCAAACTTCCAACGTTTTTGTGCTTAGATCCCATCTATGTTGCATACCATGATAAAGAATGGGGAGTTCCAGTCCATGATGACAAGTAAAGACTCTGCCTTGGCCTCTGTCCCTTCATTTCTCTGTCCAGTTCAATTGCAAACGAATAAGTTTTTTAACATTCCTAAATTTCTTACAGGATGTTATTTGAATTGCTAGTTCTAAGCGGTGCTCAGGTTGGCTCGGATTGGACTTCAATCTTGAAGAAACGCCAAGATTTCAGGTGGATTATTTTTTTAAAAAAAAAGCCACTGAATTCCTTTGTCTCATTGTTTCTCAGAATTAGCAAAAGCTAATGTTTCCTCTTCTGCAGGGATGCATTTTCAGGATTTGATGCAGAAATTGTGGCCAACATTACTGAAAAACAAATGATGTCAATCAGTGCAGAATATGGGATTGAGATTAGCCGAGTCCGAGGTGTTGTGGACAACTCTAAAAGAATTCTCGAGGTAACTAATAAATCTAGCATCGAAAGTCGCAAATCATTTCGTCCTTTTCATAATCCGCTCCGGTCCCTTCTTTTCATGGCACTCCTGTTGTATATAAAAACGTATTCTTGATTATTCAAACTTCAAAAGAACCTTTTTTATTCGGTTTAAAAAGAACATGTTTAAGAGTTCATGATTAAGAAAAGATGCAATCTCTTGATTAATGTCAACAGCTTGTTAATTAGTCTTCCCTTTTTCCTCTTTTTTTGGTGAAAAGTAGCTGGCAAGCAAGCTGCGATCCCTTCCTGCTTTTAAATTCATGGCGTGCCCCACATTTTCTGTTAATAACCATGCAACGAAGGGACCCGTTGTTATTTAATTAGACCTTGTTTTATTTGAAAATTTATAGTCTCAATTGCTAAAAACCATGTGGTTGCTAATGTTTCTTGTAATAAACTTTGTGTCCTTACAGATCAAAAAGGAGTTCGGGTCATTTGACAGATACATATGGACATTTGTGAATAACAAGCCTTTCTCCAACCAATACAAATTTGGGCACAAGATTCCAGTTAAGACATCAAAATCAGAAACTATAAGCAAAGACATGGTTAGGAGGGGGTTCAGGTTTGTTGGTCCAACCATGGTTCACTCTTTCATGCAAGCTGTAGGGTTAACCAATGACCACTTGATCACCTGCCACAGGCATCTTCCATGCACCTTAATGGCAGCCCGCAGGCCTACCGAGGCACAAGCTGATCAATAGACTCAAACTGACATTAAAAGGGGGGACACAGAAAAATTAACAAGACATAAAGAATATATGCTATAATGCATGTGTAGTTAAGCTCATTCTCTGACTTGGAATGGTTGTGTATAATATTAGATAGGAAGAAATATTAAAAGGGTTTGTGACTAGTCACTTTGTGAGATGCTGTGAGATTTTTCTTTTAAATTTGTTTCTAATTACAGTTTGAGTGCGCGGTGAAATAGATTAGAGAGAGGAAAGGTTGGCATAGTACTGTTGTGGTGGAGGAGACAGGTAGCATGTGCAATTGGGAGGTAGTGGCATGTGTGGGTTGCCAGTCTCTTTTTATTCCATGTGACCTCTCACACTTTACCTTATTCGAGGGGTTTTCCTTTAACAGGCTGTGTGAGATACTCGTTGAAGGAGGGTAGGGCCACCTACTATCATCCCCACCTCCCTCTCTTTCTATGTGTTTTGAGCTATAATTCTCCTGTATTTTTAACCTTTTTAGCTTCTGAGAGAATATTATACTCCAAATGTGAAATGTATCTTTGATTTGGTGTGGCATTTTCAGTGTTCTTCGATGCATTTGTCATGTGCTTCCCTTTAAAATTTATCTTTCTATAATTTCTAGCCATATATGGATTGGATGAGATATCTTCTCCATGTGCCCACTGTCTATTTCATACGCTCTAAGTTCTATCACAGAAACGCATTTTGCTATAAAATCAGACACCAGCATAATGCAGAGAGAGAAAATACGACGTAAGATACACCAAGCCATTCTTGAATATAACAGAGGAAAATTGATGGATACAGAACAATGAGCTAGGCCCTCGTTTATTACAAGGAAAGAAGCAAGATTGTGCATGATTTTAGAGTTTCAAGCTTCAACATAAACGATAATAGATGAATTTAATGGGTTCTTGGTGAGAATCTGACTCGTTCTCTATACTCTAGCATCATATAGAAGGAGAACGATGCGTCAGTCCGTAAACATTTACTAAGAAGTATGTAATAAAACACTTCTGCTGAAATAGTTGAATACTTTGCAATATAAACTTTAAGAAGTCAAATCGATGACTAATTCATGTGACGAGTAAGAATATGTTCGACACGGTTTTTGAATTATGACATTTAATTTTAAGTCATGTATAATTAACTTGAGAACTTTCTGTACTCGAGATGTCATTGCATGAGAGCTTCCCAGCACCATTTTTTCATAACCACCTTAGTTTCATAAGTATAATAATCTGTTAGTTGTAATCTAAAACCACTATTCTTGTTGAGTTATAGCCCAGAATTGCTATAAAACAGTCACATCCTTCTTGAGTTAGATCTTATATAAATATAAACCACGCATGGCATGAGGTATTTATGACTATAGCAACAAGAAAAAGATGTAGTTCTAACTTGCAAGATCAAAGTACGGGATCTTCACCAGAATACGCATATACTCTGTTTCATATAGTCAGTGGCGGAACCAGGGGGAGGCTGGCAGGGGCCCGGGCCCCTGCAAGGAAATTTTTCCCAGTCTCTCCCTTTGTAAAATAATTAAAGTTTTATTTTTTTTAAAATATTTCTTTTAATTTGGCCCCCCTTATTTTTTTCTTCTTGCTCCGCCCCTGCATATAGTAGTCACTGATTAGCAGCAGAAAAGATACTGGGTTTAGGCTGTAGTCGTAACTAAGTGTTCAAAGACAAAGGGTAAAGCTGAGATCAGCGAATGAGCCGCATCCCAGATAGCCAAATCTGGCTGTTCCCCAACTTGTTGAAAAGTAAACGAGTCAATAATTAAGCCAGCAGTTTCCCAATATCACAGCATACAGATTTAAGCAAGATATAAGCAATTTCTTCTGATTCCATGCATAAAATCCGTGGCCTGCAAAGACTTTGAGCAAAATTGCCTGACGAATAATGCCTGGTCACCCAAGCTTTCTACTTTGACCCACTTTGGGCAGCCACTCATGTCCAGTATGAATACCTGAAAACCAGCAGTTCTTCTACAACCATGTCTATTGCCTCGCTACAAGACTTCGGCATTCTCATGACCATTGGAATATCACCGCATGACTCAACTAGATAGCTAGTTGCATAAAATTCAATGATTTGCCAATATCCAAACCCTTGTCTAACTTGCTGCCACTCTCCATTTCGAGGTCATATACCCTGAGTAGTCAACACATAGAAACATGCCCTTCGATATTATCATGTCTGCAGGGCAAGCGGGACAATCCTTGACGGGTGTCCAAAACAAGTCCTTCGGTCTACAAAACAAAACAGACCCCCGAACAGAAGTAGTCCTTCAACTGTGAGGAAGTCCGACGAAGGCTTGATGAACTTGAAGGCAATTTCAATAAAAACGACTCGTGACATTAAATCTCTATATTTTAGGAGTGAAATCACGTCCCCAGTGAATGGATTGTAATCGTACATGCAACTGTAATTATCCGAGATTCACTTGAACTATCCTCTAATCCAAGCCAAGCGTAATGTGGAATGACAAGTTCATAAACTTTCCTGTCTAGGAGATTAAAAAACCGACCAGCATATGGACTTTGTATCACCATAAGCAGGTGTGCGAAGTTCAAGAATTCGAGGTTCTAGATCAGGAAACGCTACTATGGCAATATATATACATGATGCACAAACAACACCGAACCAGAGATTCTTAGGCAGTAGCAGTTATATGTTGTTTGATTTATATTTTACTGGTGAGACAGCAGCTATTGCCAACACAGAAGTAGATGCGTCAGAGCTAGCTAGTTCCAGTGGAGCAGAGGCAGAAGCGGTTAGACAGGTATCACCTGCAAGTAACACCTCTACTGTTGTGAATTTAGCAGAGAAAGCTAGGCAGAGGGCTATGCTGAGACACGGTGGAGGTGGAGCTCCAACAGCGCTTTCTCCTCAAAACACTAGGCCGTGGGAGAGTTCTACGTGGTCGACCAGGACGTCGACAAACTCCTAGTCAACAGGGTTAATTAGGATTTTTCACGGTTTTATTAAACCCGAGCTTGCAGACTTTTCTTTTTGGGAAATTATTCAGCAAGTACATATGGCGTGGGAATTTAGACCGAAGCGAAAGTGCACAGAATCACATAGCCCTTGGATAATTTTGTATGAGTAGCAAGCGTGAATAGAAAAAAAATAGCATCAATATAGAAAACTACTCGCATTTTGGGAAGGATTATCAGGTTTAGCCACCACCAGAAACACCCTTATTTCTAGTTTACAATTTCTTTTTTTTTTCTTTTTATTAATGTAATAATCAAACCTAAATAAAAGCCTACCCAACCCTTCACCTCTTAGGAAACAAATCCCAAGGGCATAACCACATTAAGAATTTCCACCATTTTACAGAGGGTAGAAAACCCACGAAAGAAAGGGACAAAAAATCAAATTGAAAGGAAAAAAAAAACAATAAAAGAAAACTACATGATACCCCAATGTTAGTGGGGGGGATGGGCTTTCCCATATGATACAGAAAAGGAACCACTTCGAGTGTCGCCAAGGCATCCCCCCCTTGAAAAAAATTTACTCCCAGTACCTCACAACTAAGGATCTTCGTTTTTTTTTCCCCCCCTGAACGTTCCCCATTCAGGTGGCTTTTGCATCAGCAGCAACAGCTGTATTTCCACAGCTCCGAATTCAACTGCTGTTTTTAGGAACAGGGTTTATCGGGATTTTAATCCGTCATTCTATAGTGTTGTCTCCAACCCGAGTGTCCACCTTGTTTTTTGTAGCAGATATATCTATCGACTGAAAACCAGTAATCAATTCATTTGTTTTCTGCTGCCAAATAGATGAGAAAATCACAAAATTAATAAACCACCACTATATCAAATAAAAAATCATGTTAGAATAATACAACAATAAGCGAGAACATGTGAGCATGTCTGAAGGAGAGGAAAAACTTGGCATGATTACAACACTTTTTAAGAACAGAATAAAGCCAAATCCCAATTTCATATCTTTAATGGCATAACATTGTCCACTATCTTGTTGTATGGAGAACCATTCTTTATCCTTTAGTATTTTATGGGAAGAGAATCAAATACAGAATCTTAAGATGCAACAGCTTCACGCCATTAGCCATTGATTTTGACAGCAAATATGATTCTCAGTCCTCCAAAGATTATGATGACAAGATGGTCTACTAATGAATGCACTCACCAAAACAATCCATAAGATTTGAAGGGAGAAAAACTAAAGAGAATCAATACACAAATACGTAATAAAAAAAAGAAGGAACAACGGTAGGAAGCTAACCTGTTTGTGATCAAAATGGGATATCAATGACCTTGGTCTTCTCTCATGCATCACCTTCTGGCGACTTTCATAAAAATCGAAGTCATCCAATATTGATGTCTTTGAAACATAGTTCTTGAATATGTTCAGAATTTCAATACCTTGAGGAAATTTTACCTGAAATGGGAGAGATGGTTAAAATTGGTTCAAAGAGAGCACAGAATTCTCACAAGAACAAAAGACCAGCAGCTAAAAAATGGTTAGTCAAGCACACCTCCTGTGTGTCTCTGCTATTTGTCACCGGCTTGTTCTCATTATTTTCAAGTATTATATGTCGTAGTTGCGGGTTTGGAATATCTTTAATGATATGCCACTTGACTGGGAAATAACCATTCCACTTCTCCTGTTGCCAGAAATCCATGTTTTTATTGAAATCAACACGACCAGTCATTTCTGCAACTCCACAGAACTGGCCACTTGCATTTACCTAAATCAGCCAATAAAATTCAAATAGAAATGCATCAGTACATTAACACGGAGAAAATAATGGAGCACAGTAGGTAGTGCCTGAAACTCAGGTGCCAAAATTATAATAAAATTCAGGTGCGTACCGAAAAGAAAAGAAACACAGGGCAACTGCAGCCTATCTGTGCTATCTTCTGTTGCGAATCTAGATATGCACTATCCAGCCTCTTATTTCCATTAGGAGTACTGGCCCACACATTGTACTTGATGCTTTTATGAATATCATCTTCACTGTAAGATTTGATAACAAAGAAAAATGCATGATCGTAGTTGGTTGGAAAGTCAGGAAGGTTATATTGATCCCTGCTAATAACTGAAGTTATGCTGTTACTGTTTCCGTTCCCACCAGGAGCCAAAGATTCAGCAGCATTACCTCCAAATGCCACAGAACCTTTTGCATTGGTTGTCCTGGGACCATGATTCTGCTCATTAAGCAATGCATCATTGATGCCATTGGTCTTGCTTCTTGTTTTCAGCTTTTCATTGCTTCCCCAACCCCTTGCATTTGCCTTAATAGTGTTATTTGGATAGAGCACTGCACCCTTCCCTGGATTATAAGATGGAAACTTTGAAAATGGAAAATACCCTTTGCCCAGTACATCTGACTGGAATGGAGAGACATGCTGTGAAGCCTGAAAGTAGAGGGGAAAAGAATCATCAAAACAACCTCTAAAGGAAAAGACACGAGGACATACTGCAAAGTATAAAGAACTGAAATACCTTGCCCGGTAATTTTAACTGGTTACGCATGCCATGACCAGATGAGACATCCAGTGCTGGAAGGGAAGTCTTAGTTTCTAACGATTTGCTTAAGTCAGAAGGCAGTGCCTTTTTTGATACAGGACCACGAGGGTTACTAGGTGAAGACCTGTTAGGTTTAGTTCTAGGAGTTTCCAGAACTCCGCTGTGGCCATAATTCCCTAATGTTCCATGCCCAGCAAAAACAGATGGGTCCCATAGGTGTGGTAAAGACTCTCCATAGGGAACAGGAGTTGGAATATATCCAGGGGAAGGAATGGATGGTTGGAACATGGAGCTTGGTGAATATGGTGATTGAGCAACAAATTGTCCATCAACGCCAATCATGCTTACAGGCACATAAGTGCCGTAAGAGCTGTAATTATGGTGTATCCCTGGCATGAAGTACATCAAAGACCCATTATCTGCTTGCATAACCTAGGGGAAGCAAGCGTGAATGTCAGATAACCTGCTTGCATGATTTGATAAAAAAACACGAATGACACATTTGTTGCCATTGAAATTATGCTTTTTATGCTCAAAAGATTTCCAAAATTCAGTTAACTACCTTGACAGTGACTATCAAGTAGACAAAAATAAAAGACCTAATTAAAGAAGAAAAGGAATGATTGTTTCCATATCATTAATGACCAGTACAAAGATTAAAATTCCTTACAGGGTATTGAAGTTCTGTTCCATCACCAGCCACGTAGTATACTTGGTCATTAGACCCTCCTCCAAAAGTAGCATCATAACCTGGTAAAAAGCTACTGTAAGAAATGAAAACATTGATGCATAATCAATAGACATACACAAACAAAAACAATTGATCGTACTTCTTCATCTGTTGAAACAAACAAACCTGGATAGTAATATCCGTAGTAGTAGTTCTCAGCTGGATATGGCAAGGCCTGATCTGTAGTCAGGGAGTCATGATCGAACACATCATCTTCTTTGACACTCCCAGTTGCATCTCCTGCCGAAGAAATACACGACGTTGCATCTGATGGGCTCCCATCCTTTGAAGGGACCTAAATTAAAATAAATAAATAAATAAACAGATTCATAAATTAATTATTTCGATCGTTATTTATACATAAGAATTCAAATTCAATCAATGGAAACTAGGGATGAGTTTATAGGCGCTAAATTACCGTATTAGATTCGGAGAGTTCTAGAGAAGGATCAACCTTAAGATTCCTCATCATTTCTTCTATTGCTGATAATCATTAATTAAAAGAAAGAAAGAAAAAAACAAAACAAAGTCAAAAATCAAATAATTAACCACACAGCAATAACAACCAAAACTATATAATAAAAAATATATATATCTGCAATATCAATTCTAAAAAAAAAAAGAAAAAAAAAGTACTCAGATCTGCACAATTATTGAACACGTAAAAAGGTGAGAAAAAACACTTAATATCCAGCAGGCCGGTTATTGCTGTATTCAATAAGTCTTTTAAAAACAACCAAATAACAGAAAACAAAAAAAAAAAAAAGTATATCAAATTCATAAACTCGTTTTAATTTTTTTCTTTCTTTCCGGACAAAATTAATTAAAGTTAAAACTCATAACTCTATCATAATCCGACGAATAATACAATACACACATATAGAGAGAGGATTACGTTTATGAGGAGACTGTTGTTGTTGT
>Ga0307510_10009515_pt1 | contig 11575 bp, 12 predicted proteins | sample 12_EM_MG_FD_207224 | JGI IMG/M metagenome (GOLD analysis project Ga0307510, IMG submission 207224) | Populus trichocarpa ectomycorrhiza microbial communities from riparian zone in the Pacific Northwest, United States - 12_EM | ecosystem: Host-associated > Plants > Roots > Unclassified | place... | reverse complement strand
ATGGCTTCGGCGTGGTGGCAACAGGATTTGCGATCCGCATGATGGGCTCGAGCCCAGGTCGCCTTGTCTGTGGCGCCCTAGCGATGCCTACTGTCGCACGCATGATGGGCGTGATACTCCTCCAACTCTCGGACGTTGTACCCTGGGTGCGCATCCTTACCGCCTCGCTCCCGCCACCGCTGCCGCCGCCACTTCCCCTTCCCCTTCCCCTTCCACTTCCACTTCCACCGCCAACCCCCGCTATCGCCGTTGGCGGTCTACTCGGGTTATGGCATTGCACCCTAGGCTGCGCACGCTCCGCATTGGGCCTCCAAGTCTCCGACCATGACAACGCGAGCACAGTAGACATCCCTATTGTCACCGGAGGCGACGATGACGGGTCGGGTGAGTTCAGTACCACGATACTCAGCAGGTTCCTTGCAACAAGTCAGGAATGGGCAACGAGCGATCCCGTTTGGTATGATGTTTTTTTCTTTTAGTTCTTTTGGCTTATTAATAGTTCACTAACGGACGAACTACTACAAAACTATAGGTGGAGAAATGCTCTCGGACTTTGCGTTTTCCTCGTGGTCAGTTTATTTGTAATTTCCTTTTACTGGCGTCTGGAATTGACGCATCTCCGTGTGGGACCTTTTTTAAAAATTACGATGCGGATATTTTAAGGTGAAAGACGCGTTGCAAATCCTCCATTTGCGAATGGCAAATGCCCAGTTTGAAAGGCGAATCAAAAGCAAGCCATTTTCTGGCGTCGACTTGACGAGGCTTGACCTCATCGAGCGGCACACGTAGAAGCATATGAGTCGTATATGTACCGGAGGAGAGAACGTCCCCCATGGCATCTCATCAGACATTCCTGCCATCTCTCGCTTACTATATTCCCATTCACTAACTCTTTTTTTGCCTCTGCCACTTTGTAGTCATTTGTATTTAGAATTTTCTCACCCGTGGCCCATCCATTGTTTTGAATCTTCATTCATCATGTCTCGAGGAGAGGAAGGGGTGTTGAGAAGTCCCCGCTGGCGGCCACTTGTTCCCATAAATTACAAATCAGAGAGGGACAAACTGCTAATCGACTCGGACGTCTAACTAACACAGTCTTGCGTTGCACACCCCGGAAGAGGTAGTGGCCAATATCGAATTACTGCTATACAACGACGAGTACAAGTTCACCTAGGACATACCAGAAGAGGATTAGTACATATTGCAGAAGATGACAAGTAGCCGGTGCAGGTGTCGACGGCACCAAGGTGACCCGTGGAGGCCCGATTGTAGGTGGGCATGCGTTGAAGCCTCTGACAATCATTAATCATTGTGAGATCGTTTTACTTTTCTGGGCACCAAGTTCCGACAGTTGTTTGACGGCTGTACTCGTGGGAACCAAACTACTGCGCTCAACCCTTTTTGGGAAAAGATACTTTATGTAAAAGGCCGCTCAAAAGGGCCCAAGCCTGCTGGAAACGTCTAACTTGTAACGCCCACAAAGTCACCCCTCAATATGCATCAGGTATTGTTATCGCCAGCTTCAGCAAGTATGTCGCCTAGACTTTCTCGCTGGAACACGTCTCATACGCATGATACGGTGAGTATTAGTGAGTGATCAATTCACTGATCATATAAATACGACCAACTTCGCTATGGAGTAAATAGTAATATAGCTCAGTTAAGCAGCAGAAAACTACGCTACCTCGTTGGCTCGAGAGAAAGACGAAAAATATGAGAAACCGAAACCAAAAGTAACACCAGAGTGTGAGAGTCAGCGATTAATTTCATTGTCACGTTGCCCGTGGCCGTGTAATGGAGGCTGATGCACTCAGTGATGTATAGCGCTGATACGTCGGTCGATATCGGTGGCTGTGCAGAATACACAAATACAAACGACGCATGGAAAATACGACCTCGAGGCTTGGATGATCGATCGCCTTGCTTCATCCGCTCTGTCTCCAGATTGATTCGGCCCTCACCAATGTCTATCCTGCCCCCTCGAAACTTGAAACTAAACCCCCGTCTCATCACCAACTATCCGTCCGGGCCGTCCCTCCACGCATCGCTGATGCAGGCCGTCAAGGATTCCAAAGGAGGAAACCATGTTGCACGCCAACGAAAGGCGTTGTGGGTTGAAGAAGGCCGAGGTGAGTGACGAAAAGTAGGTCCCTTGTAGGTGACTGGTACTGAATTGCAGCGGGCGGTACAGCTGGTACAGACCGGCTCCGCCCACAGGTGACTATCAGGACACTCCCCGACAATGTCCTCCTAGAAGCATTCGAGTTCTATCTGGGTAAAGATCGTGTCGATGAAATTGACGATGAACATAATTATGATGGATGGCAAACGCTGGTGCACGTGTGCCACAGATGGCGATGTATCGTGTTTGCCTCACCACGTCGCCTGGATGTCAAACTTTACTACACTCGACAACGATCAGTCAACCCGAAGATGCTGGATATCTGGCCACCATTGCCTATTGTCATACTTGCCGAGGATACGAAGTCCAAAGGGGATGTGGCTAACGTCATTGCCGTGCTCAGGAGTCACAATCATCGAGTGTGTAAAATCTATTACCACAGCAGGAAATTTCAAGATACCTTTTTGAAAGAGTTTGCGGCAATAGACGAGCCATTCCCTGCGCTGAGAAGTCTAAATATCTTCTCTTTCGCACAAAACGTGCCAGTCCTTCCCGATTCGTTTTTGGGTGGATCTGCCCCACTCCTGCAATCACTCCACTTAGATGGCGTTCCCTATCCATCAATTGGGAAATTATTTGCGTCTACCCCTAACCTTGTCCGGCTTTCCCTTGGCTGTATTCCTCATTCCGGATATCTTGCACCCGAGACGATCGTCCCTTATCTGTCCATGTTGCCCAGGCTCAAATCACTTGCTCTTGGATTCCAATACCCTCGATCTCGGGCTCATCGAGCAAGCCAACTTCCGCCCCCACCCACTCGTGTAGCCTTCCCCGATCTCACCTATTTAGGCTTCCACGGCGATATCGGGTACTTGGAGGACATCCTGTCTCAAATCGAAACACCCATACTCAATCGGAGTCATTTTCGAGTTTTAAATCAACTGATATTCGACACTCCACAACTTGAGCCCTTCATCCGTCACACGGAAGCATTCAGGACAATCCATACAGCACGCATAGAATTTTCCAGTTTCAATGTCAGGGTCGCACTTTTGGGACGAGAGGAGATGGCTAATGACAACAGGGAAGCCCTACGGTTGGACATTTCTTGCAATCCGTTGGATTGGCAGCTTTCTGCTGTTACGCAGGTCTTGAATTCATTCTTGTCTTCCCTCCCAACTTTGCATAGCCTCGAGATCGCAGTATCTCGTAAAGACTGGCAATGCGAAATTGAGGTCATCCAATGGCAAGAATTTTTACAACCATTCACCTCTGTGAAAGATATGACCCTAGAATTCAAGAGTTCGGTGCGGCTCGTCGCACCTGCTCTTCAAGAGTTTGCTGGTGAAAGAGCAACAGAAGTGTTACCTGCTCTACAAAATATTTTCTTACAAACACACGACTGGCAGCCATCCGGACCTGTCAACGAAGCCATCAACCAGTTCATCGCCACACGACAACTCTACGGTCGCCCTGTAACTGTTGTAACTGTCCTCTACTAAGCCATCAAGGTGAGGGGTATGTGCGTCGGGGGGTCGGTGATCGGTAAGTGTTCTTTGCTTCCCATCCGTTTCATGTTTCGTAATATTTACTTACCACCATTTTCCTCTACCAATATCTCTGAACTCAGTGTGTAGTATGGGTTGTGATGACCGGTATATCAGGACATTTATCTCGATTTCTGTGAAATGCGGTGTTATGTCGCAGTACATTTGATGTAAGCTTGCGATCGATTTAGGGTCAGAATTGTCTGTAGAAGTCGCACTCGACTCCCTAGCATTTAACCGAATGGCTTACCGTATATCCGATGTTCAAAGTACGTTTGGTTCAAGTTTGTGGCGCCTTGTGATGCATGTGATGGGTCGGCCTCATGTCAGTCTTGCGCCTTGCGAGCTGGGCATTACTCATACAGTCACCCGAACCCAGCATCACCCTTGCCGGGATGTCAGTCAAAAATGGTTAGTACGTCACTGAACGGCTCAGCTCAAGACACACTGTACGGCATTGTTCGGCTCATGAGCAATTCCCGAGCCACGGTACTGTACTGTAACCGAACCATCACAACACTACCAAGGTAACTAAGGGCAACTCTGGCCAGCTTCCTGGGTAAGAACACAGCCTCGGTCGAGGTCTTGCATATTTCGGGATCCTTGTTGTTCAACCAACTTCCTTACATTGCATTGTTTGACATCATGACATTGTGGCAACAGATAACAGGCCAGCAGTAACCCTCGGCCAGCGGGTCCATGCTGCATTTTCTGGGGTACCTGAGGCCCAACAAGAAATGAGTCGACACTATGTGACTTCATTCGATGTTATGTGGCTCACCAAGACTCTGATCAGATAGTGTCGATGGAAGCCAACGTTTGGCAAAAATCTTGTTGCTTTCTGATGTCATATGATCTTGGCTTAATGGTGATTCTTGGTCATTTCCCGCCCATTGTTGTCAGAAAATACTGGTATTTTTTGATGCTATGTGACTACAAAACACCCCACCCTTCCTTTCCATACCCCCGGGTCCTTGATTGTGTCCACAGTCCACCAAGTCCCCCGCGTCCACAAGTCCACTGGACCACTGCATCTGCAAGTCCCCTGCGTCTGCAAGTCCGAGTCCCCCGTGTCTGCCACACCCACCGCGTCCGACCTTGAGTTCAGTGTGGCAGATCGACAATGTCCAGCGGTTCGAGTACAATGACTTGTGGATGGACGCAGCGCGCGTTAGAGAAGGGGGAGGTGGCTCTGAGAGAGTGCGGCTCAACAGCATTGACAAACTGGAACTGTGTTGGGAGCGTGTCGAAGCAGTAGGGCACACCTGAGTTGTTCCAGGCGATCTGCACAAGGACGTTCTAGCTGTGCTGCGTTTTGTAGTTGAAGTGGGTGTCGTGCTCCTGGTTTGACATGTCCTGTCCTCGTCCTTGATTGTCACAACCCCTCCATGCTCTAAAAGGATTTGTGTGACGTCATTGTGTCCCTGTTGCAATGCCAAATCCAGTGGAGTCTCCCCTTCGTTAGCTTTGGCTGTTGCGTGCTCTAGAAGATGTGTGACAACTCACCAGGTAAAAATAGTGTTTGTCGTCGAAGGGAAGGTAGCTCAGCCTCGAATGGTCTTTGCGAGGCCGAGATCGAGACGGGGAGATGGAAAATGCCAATGATGAGAATATCGCAGTGAAATGCCAGGTTTGAAAGCTGGTGCTGACCGTCGTTCGTAGCCTTGTTTGACAAACCGAGCGGTGGAATGGCCGCACTCACGGGGAGCGTTCCCTGTGTCATGGAGGCTTCTCTGAGAGCGAATTGGTCATTCGCTGGGTGCGGCTGACTTCACTTTCTAAATCAACCACACCCAGTCCTTGTAAAGTCCTAACAAAGCAACGCGGTGCCCCAAAGACACGCGCAACCTTCTTGTCTGCGATACTGACAAATCACAACGGGTCCAGTGAGATGGCGCCAAGGAGGTCATAACCATGGACCTGCAGATGTCCTACTTCGTGCCATGACAATGTGAAATTCTCATCGCCTTTCTTTTCTGGGATGGCCGTGTGTATGCGAGTGGTTTGGTCAGACCTGAGAGCTTGTTCAGAGGCCCTTAACTCACACATTTCGAGCCGGTGCAATGCCGTCAGAACGAAACCATAACCGTCAGCACCTAGTTCATCTCTGAGTTGGTACCAGTGCACGAATTCGGGATGGAGATGATGTCCGTGCGGGAAATGACACGAATACGCTGAAGCCCTCGTGGTTATGCGATATGCTGAATAAGGTGGATGGGAGATAGGCGGATGATGGGAAGTTGCGTGCAAAGGGGAAGTCGCGCGAGCCTCGGGTGGGAAGGGCACAGATGGGGAGCTCGTGGTGGGACTCGGGAGGCGATGGGGAATCTGACGATGACGACAGGGAGAGATGTGAGTTCTGCAAACTGGGATCACTCACCGCATCTGCTACGACCACTGTGTCCGCCACATCCGCTGAGTCCACCACATCTTTCCTTCGACCCTCGCCAAGGCCTGCAGCCATCCGCAGCAAAAGACAGATGTCATTCAAGTTTGAGACGATAAATGAGGCCCAAAGTTATCTGTAAAGAGTGAGGAACTGCAAGAGAAGTGAAACGTACGCGTCGGCAGCAGGCTTGAGATGAGGCGAAGAGGGTCTTTGAGGGTCAGAGGAGGGGTAGCAAAGGCAGGCGACGAGGCGATAGAGGCAACGTGTGCAATGGTGGTAAGGTGTGCGATGGTGGCAAGGGTGTTGGCATAACTGCATAAGTGGAGTCACGGTGGTGGTGTCCATCAGGCCAGCATATATGCCAACACAGGATTCAGTTGATGCGAACATCATTAAGGTGCATGCAAGTCACAGTGGATCGACTTCAACTCAAAGTTACATTGAATAACTGAATAAGTACCAAAGGAAGGGAACGGAACAACATGAGGAATGCTCTAATATCAACTGGCACCCCTCAGAGTCAGTTCTTGCTGACACATGAGGAACGCTCCGACGAGGCTAATCACATGGCACCCCTCCAAGTCAGTTTTTACTGACCAAGTCAGCAAACATTGACCTATGCCACATAGCGTCAACGCATTTCTCGTAGGGCCTGAGGGCCCTCTGCCCACTCCCGAAGTACGCCATCCTGTCCATGCCATCCGCTACTATCCTTACTTTCGTACCCATAGCTATAGACCTTTTGCTCTCTCGAACTCTTTGGGTGCGCCCGGACCTGGTCGTAAATGAGGCCTAAAGGCCTAATGACTCGGAGGGTTCGGAACCAGTCTGATTGATTGTTCTTCGGGTCGCATGGTCTGTCTGCATACCATACTGTACCGAAGCATTCATTGCCTGGTTCGACTTCTGCGCCTGAGGCCTGAGGAGTCCCAAAACCTTGATGAGAAGAATCAATATTAATCAATAATCACCCTAAGTGTGGGGTCTTCAAAGCTTCAAAGTTCGAAGTTCGAATTTCCCAGTACGTCAACCCCTACCCAAGGGGGTCCCGGAATTGCAAAAAAAGACCCGGGGTCGTTTTTTACCGAAATGACATTTGGCCTTGAACTAACTAAGTATGTAAGCGGGCGTCTATCCATATATGGTAATGGTATTCCCATATTTGTATGATAAGAATGTTGAAAGAGGTCCAAACCTGCATGGTTAGAGTATTCTAGATATAACACTGTTAGTGATATACTACTGCTGCTGTGTCTGAGTGTGCATGCCCCGCAAGTAGGCAACGGCATGGGTAGTGTAATGCGTGCATGCATGCTGGGCTTGGAATGCCCAACACAGTTCCCGTCGAGGTGGGGAAAAAACCCATCTGGTTTAAATGGGAAGTGGCAGGGACGGGTAGACTTGCATGTCCCCCGCTATATTGCAAGGCATGGGATCTGGGAGAGGCCGCCTTTCCGAAAAATCGAGAGCGCACAAGGGGGAATCATTGTGGTTGTAACAAGAAGCTTGGGGTGAATGTGGGTGCTATCCTTGCTGTTGCTGAGCTCATTTGCATGGTGCGAACCTGGAGAAAGGGTGAGGAGTGTAGTCAGTATCCAATGTACCGATGGTCCCTGACCCTCTTGTGCTTGATGGCACGGCTGTGAATGCCCACACAGATACAAGGGAAGTGAAACCCTCGGGCATTGACATGCATGAATGAAGGGCGCTGCACCTTCCATGGCCAAGGGCACCGCCAGCGTTGAGTATGCTTGCAGGGCTGAGAAAGCCGCCGCTGCATGGCTCAAGGCGTTGGAGCCCTGGGCATAGGGTGAGGCAGGGAGCAGCCGCAAAAGGGCGCGGCCAGGGACGGAGTTGGGAAACCGTCACGATAGGGCGAGGGAGCGCTCGATGCGCCAGAAAGAAAGAAAGCCACCGGGCACCATGAGTTGATGACTGCATGGGAGACTTGTCAGGGCGCCGAAAGAGGGTGCAGCAGAGGGAGAGACATGTCAGGGTACAGAAAGGAAGGGACCGAGTAAGGGGCACTCACCTTCTGGGGACCACTGACAGAGGGACAGCTCAAGATATGGAAGGAAAAGGGCCGAGTGAAGGGGGAACGGAACCGAGTGAGGGGAACAAGCTGTGGACCACAGAGGGGGGAGGACAAGTGAGGTCACGGAAAGAGAGCGACCGACTGAGGGGCACCTACCCTCTGGAGACTGCTTATGGAGGGACAGGTCAGGGTCAAGACACGAAAAGAAAGAGACCGTGTGACGAGCAAGGAAGTGCAGAGGGAGAGACAGCACAGAAGAAAGCGACCAGACTCACAAGCCGGGAAACCTTTCGATTGGACTTGATGTGAGATCGAATGGCATGGACGATGAAGGCGCTCGATATCGTGCACGTGTGTGGGCAAACATCTGGCGAAGGTACTTGAACGAGGGTGGCTCTGGAAAGGGGACTAGTTAGGACACAGAAAAAAAAACAAGCAAGAGAGTGGCACTCAATCGCTGGAGAGGGCAAGGTGGCTCGAGCGCGTTGCCATCGTTTTTGTGCGGCGTTTCTTCAGGGCTGAGCGTGCCGACGGCATTGGGAGGTATGTGGGCAAGAGGGGATTGGAGGTGCGAGGTCAGAAAGCGAGCCAGTGCAGGTAGAGGACAGGACACCCACTTCCTGAAGAGGGGACTGAGAGAGGGGACTGAAGAATGGTGTGGCAATGGGGACGGAAGCGGCCAGCTTTGGTGGTTGTGACATTGAGGGACTTGTCAGGACACGGAAAGAAACCATGTCATGGCAGGCGGGGTATCCGTGGTAGGATGGCGGGGAGCAGGACCCAGGTTACCCTAACCCCAAGCCTAACCCTAAGGGCAAAGGCTTGATCCCATGGGGATGGGCGCTCGCGAGACGGACGGCAACGCAGCGGTGCTGCACGCCGATTCCGCAGAAGGATACTTGACACATGTTCCACTTTGTCGTCGTGGGTGCATTGACTGCGAGCAAATTTTCGCTGTGAGGCCAGACCCAGAACTAGCGAGTTAACGCCGAACAAAACAGAGTGGGAAGGGGGAATGGGCAGACCAATTTCCGCAGAAACCGTGCCCTGGAGGTGAACCCTCATCCATAGGCCAAGCGTGTTCTGGATCCGTCGTTGGGTCGGGCACTGGGTTTGGGCATTGCCAGCCGAAGCGATTGCCAGGTAAGCAATGTGGACAGGGACGCGCAAACTCGCCACTTTGAGGGATCGTTGGGTCTGGCGACGCCTTGCGGGGAGTTGGTATCTGCTTGTGCCGACTCGGGTAAGCCATAGGCTTTGGCTGAATCAACAAACGACTGCATTCGTACCCGGAACGAGACCCCCGGTTTGTATACTTCGTCTGCTTGTTGCTTCTCCCTGTCTGTTCGTGCGCAAGATGGATCTGCGCGATGGAGTATGTCAATCATGACTTGAAGGATGCGAGACGGTGAGACGTTGGTCGAGATGGTTCGGCATGCCGGGCAATTAGTGCCACCGTTCTGCGAGAAGAATCAAATCGATTAGCAACAGAGCGGACGCGTTCGAATAGTAACAAATTATGAAATCTCCTAAAGAGCACACTGCCACGAGTGAGAGACGCCCTTGCGCGTGTCGATCGCAATGGCGTCTTGAAAAACACAAAGGCAACTTGGGGCAAACAAAACTTACACAAACCCAAAGTAAGCAGCAACTATTGGACGAGGTCAACAAGTTAGCACATTGTACGATGTACCCAGAATGGTCGACATCACCTGCCACAGAAATAATGCTGGCATGGGTAGACGATGACTGACCAATAAAGCAAGGCGGAGCAGCAGCCACAGAGCAGCTCTTGCTCGAGGTCGTCTGCGAGCCGTCTACCCGAGATGAGAGTGGGGGTTTGTGCATCCGCTGCCTTGTCAGGAGGAATGTCCTCTTTTAATCGCTTGCGGGAGTTGTTGCCACGGACATCAAAGGTGGGAGAGGCTCTTCGCTTGAGTGTGCAGGGCGCTTCGCTTGACTGACCATGGGGTAATTCTGCCATTGTGGGTAGATTGAAGTCGAAAGGGTGGCCCATGAGATGACTTGTAGGTCTGTACATGGTCGAATATGGATGGAGGGGTAAGGAGTGGTCGTGGTGGAGAATGGTGCTGAGCTAGAGGGGGGATTGTCGGGGGGTTGTGGTGGTGGTAGCGATGGTTGTGGTGATGGTAGGTGTATTAGAGATTTACAGCCCCTCTAAGAAAGGATCCGAAGAGGTCAGAGGTCAGGCCGGTCAGGACGCACAAGTTTGATCAAAATCGCTCTTTTTACCTCAGATTTCCTAATTTTAGGGGGGTCATTTTTTATCATAACGTGGTCGGGGACCGGACTAACTATCTAACCCTATATCCCGGAATCCCGGTCCGGGAGCCCCTTGCCCCTACCTCCACATTGGCCCCAACGTTCTCGGCATTTACCGAAAGTTGGCTGAATTGCCAGTGTCACCGCGTGTCACGGTAGACGGCCGTAGATCTCCAGACGCTTGGTGTAATAACCACACCGCCCCTCAACCATCTGCCGTACACATTCTTTCCAGGACATGAAGAGCGGGTACGCGGGACAATAACTATGCTAACCATCGAACGTGCGAGGTAGAGACTCGACCTCTACGGGATGGCCAGGAAGTTTGAAATTACTTTGAATCAGAAAGTGTCGTCGGTTCCCTACTTGTTTCCGACGCACTGATCAAGAGGGCGAACTATTAGCTAAATGTAGCCAGCTAACACGAAGATTTTCTGGAAGGAGAAGTCTTTCTTGAAAGTGACTTTGGGGCCCCAGTCCCGTACAAAGGGATCGGCAATTCCAGTCGTAGAGTTTGTACTGCGTTCAATCGTGCGGGGACCACAAGGGCATCGCCGGGCCGCCGGGTACCCGATGATCGCACTTCAAGCTTCAAGTCCCACTCCAAGGATCAATGTTGAACCTCGCAGTCGACTTGTTCAGTCTGCAAATCAACCTCACTCATCATGACCAGATTCGGTCGAAAGCTATTTAAGCCCCCCCCCCAATATCTCCAGTCCAACGTGTCGTGGCTCCACGCAGTTCCCGAAACATTCTTCACCGCACCTTCTATACACCGTGCTTCACTACCACTGCTCCCATCCTCTGACTCCTTCTTGTTGAACACTAGTAAGTCCCTCGCCACTCCGTGTCGCTCCTGCCGAGTATCACCAGCATTGTTATTTCCATCCTCCTTCCGTTGATCAACGCGCCCTCCGGACTCCTTTCTGTTTGCCTACCGACGTAATCATCAATCCGGTACCATGTTAAGTTCCGCCATCGTCCACTGCCATCGCTGCAATTTAACCTGGTCTATTCTTGGTAGTCGGACATGTATAAATACACAGTCTACAAGCCCAGGGGCGGCGATGCTCGCATCAAAGCTGGCCGCGAGCGTCTCTATTCCATCAGCGGAGAGGAGGCTCTGAATGCCGCGGTCGACACCTATCTCGTCGACATCACCTGGGTCTCGAAGATGTCCTGGAGGAACGATACTGCCG
>Ga0307510_10009514_pt1 | contig 11575 bp, 8 predicted proteins | sample 12_EM_MG_FD_207224 | JGI IMG/M metagenome (GOLD analysis project Ga0307510, IMG submission 207224) | Populus trichocarpa ectomycorrhiza microbial communities from riparian zone in the Pacific Northwest, United States - 12_EM | ecosystem: Host-associated > Plants > Roots > Unclassified | place... | reverse complement strand
ATTTTTAATATTCATACTATTAATTATAATAAAAATAATAATATTAATAACACAAATAATACTATTTTTTATATGAATATTTAGAATTATAATAAAAATCATAATATTTATCACAAATAATTATATTAAGAATTCCAAGGGTAATTATAACACAAATAATAATATTTTTTATATCAATACTTTGAGTTATAATAATATTTATAACACAAATAATAATATTTTTGATAGGAACACTTTGAGTTATAAGAGAAATAATAATATTTGTAACACACATTATTATATTAAGAAAACCAAAATAATATTTATAACACAAATTATTTGGGTCCTCACGAGGACCCAAGCGAATTGGGTCCTGAGGTAGGACCCATTAGACTTGGGTCCTACGCAGGACACATTGCCATTAGGTCCTGTGCTGGACCAATTGCATTGGGTCCATCACAGGACCTGGTCGTGTCCAGACCTAACGTCGGGTTGGGTGTGGACGCGTCCATGGCCAACATGGAGTTGGACGCGGTCGCATCCAGACCCAACATGGGGTTGGGCGTGAATGCATCTAGGTCCAACATGGAGGTGGACCTGGACACATCCACACCCAACCAGGTTATTAGGCTCGGGGCGTGTCCGGACCCAAGTTGGGTGGTCTTTGGGCCGTGGACGGACCCAAGTTGGTTGGGGCGTTGTTCGGACTCAGGGGGTTGGGTCGATGCCTGGTCCCATGGGGGTGGGGTCCTTGACCTCACCAAACAAGCTTGGGGTTTGGGTCCGTGGCCGGACCCAAGGGGGTTGGGTCCATGCCGGACCCAAGCAGGGTGGGGGTATGGGTCCGTCATTGCCCAGAACCAAGGGGTGATGGGCGTTGTGTCTGCCTGTGCGCCTTGGACATGCCAGCCCCAGCACCACGTGTGCGCTTGGGTGTGCCCTGCGCACAGCCAGGGCAGCCTTAGCGACATGTGTCACCACGTGGGGCGCATGACCTAAGCAAATTGAGTCCTGACGAAGGCCTATTACCATTGGGTCTTGACGCAGGACCATTTGAAGGGTAAAAGTATAAATTATTGTTCTTATTATTATTATTGTCATTAATACATTTGAAATAAAATATTATTACCACTAAAGAAAAACTATATAGTTGATTTGAAGGATAAAATTAAAAATTATTATTATTATTATTATTATTATTATTAATTGTGCCATTAATATTATCATTTTTATTATTATTGAAGGTATTAATATTAAAAAACTATTATTTGTGTTATAAATATTACTATTTCTATTATAGTTCAAAGCATTAATATAAAAAAATATTATTATTTGTTGAATATTATTATTTGCGGTACAAATATTTTTATTTTTATTATAATTGAAAGTAATAATATTTATATTATTTGTGGTACAAAGATTATTATTTTTATTATCATTGAAAGTATTAATACTAAAAATAGTATTATTTGCGGTACAAATATTTTTTTTATTCTTATAATGAAAGTAATAATATTAAAAATAGTATTATTGGTGTTCTGAATATTATGATTTTTATTATAATTCAAATGGTCTAACCCAGCGCATAGGCAGGGCAGCCCAAATGCCAGGTCTCGCCATGTGGCGCGCGGGTGTGGCCCGGCGCAAGCGCAGGCAGCCCAAGTGCCGGGTGTCCCCATGTGGAGGCGCGGGCCTGGCTCATGTCCAGGGCAAGGGTAAGCCAGCCCTAGTGCCATGTGGCGCTCAGGTCTAACCCAACGCAAGGGCAGGTCAGCCCAAGCGCCAAGTGTCCTCACATGGGGGCGCGGGCCTTGCTGACACCCAGGGCAGCCCCACCAAAACTTGAAGTGATCCTTTTCTTCCCAAACATCCATTCAATGTCAAATGCATCCCAGTGAAAAGACAACCCTTCCCCTCCCCCGCTACCCTTGCAACTCTTTGTTGTAAGGGATGAGTTGCCAATACACTACTCCAATCTACAGTTGTTTGAGTCTAGGTAAATAGTAAGAGGGACGCTGAGCCCGTTTAGTATATTGTATAATTTGAAGAAAAAATAAAAATTATTCTAAAACTCTCTAATACTTAGACATTGATTTCATGACTGCATAGTACTTAACACAACAGTTTTATGGCTCTACCATTATTTGTCTAGAAAAGAACCCTCCCTCGTCAAAGAAAAAGAGGAAAATTAAGAGAGATATTTCCATTCTCTACATTCTCTAAGATTAGGGATCCCCTTGTACATGCATACAAACTTCTAGTTTTAGATAAATTTTATGACAATCAAGTTCTTAAAGAGTTTTTTTAACCCAAGAACCCTCAATTCTTGTATAATTTATAGAATGTATTTTTAGAATATATTTTTTATTTAATAATATGATAATAAAATAGATATTCATAGAAAAGATAATGAAAAGATTATGGAATAAATAAAAAAAATAAAAAAAATCATGTATTGATATTTTTACTCACCTATATAAAAACAAAATATAAGAATAGTAAATTTTACAAATTTATATAAAACATTTGCATTAAGAAAATGAAAAATAGATATTTTATTCTTATTCAATATTAATGAGAAAATTATTTTAAATTTTTTGCATATTAGGCTAATACATAATTATTAATAAAGCAATCACTAATATCATTATAAGAAAGCCATTATCTTCTTAAACACAATGATATAATTGGATAATTCCTTGTATATTATTTTAATAAATTGATTTAAAGAGTTTTTTTGTCAAAAAGAAAAAAGAAATAAAGGGATATGTTAGAAAAAGCCAGCCCAAGAAAAAAAAGTCTAGGCGCATATGAGTTTGGAAGGCTTGGCCTATGTGTCTGACTTTGTTTTTAACACGTGACGACACAAGTCTAGGCATACAACGTATTGTCTTCTAAATAAAGTTCTAGCCACCTCTGGTAATTGAAAAATCTAGGTATAAGTTTTTTCTATCAAAACAATTTAAATTTCAACTTTTTTTCACTTAAAAATACCTCCAAGAACTTTTATAAAACCATTTCCTACCCCAAACTATAATCACTCTAAAACAAAAATCCATCCAAATCAAAAACAACTTTATGAGTCTCGATCTATTTTTCTTACAACATGTTCAAAGAACAACACTACCTTCATTGAACTATCTATCCAAGAAAAATCAATTGACACCAAAATAAATTCTTTTTATGATTGAAATATGACCAACCAAACACTTTCTCTCTTATCTCTCTTTATTCAACGACTTTTTCCCCTCTAAAATTTTAATGATTGAAACTTAAAACAAATGAAGTTCAGGATTGAAATGTAAAAGCCTCAATGATATTGAAACTAAAAGTTTTGATGATTTTAGTTTTTTTATGGATTAGAATCAACCATCAAAATTTGATAAGGAAGAAACTCAAGATGTTATTAAGCTTGAGGTTTGTAAAAATCCTAAAACTTCTATAAGTTGGAACTACAAGGATTCACTCATGAAAGTAAATGGACCAACCTATTGTTGATAGCCAATAATCAATTATTCAAAGTTGATGCTTGAAGAATTTCAAGGTAGTTTTGGTGTTGTCAATAAAAATGTATTGCTAAAAAACAACATCCTAGTTGTTATAAATGAAAATAATGTTATGCTGGATTTTGAATTCAATACTCGATTAAGAAATCTATGCCTGCCACATGTAGTAAAGAATGAGAAAGACTTGGGTTGGCCAATAAGAAAAAGCATTATCTTTAGTGTTGCACATAACTTGGAGTATCTGTATAATCATATTGATAATAGGTATTATATTTCTAATAAAAAGGTTGAGCATGTAAAGGGTTGGTAAATTTTGATTAGACATCTATGAGATTAAAGTGAGAGAAGTTTGAACTCGAAGACGAGTTCTCTCTAATTCAGGGAGACTAATGCAAGAGATTTTTTCCTAATGCACAACATTATGTTAATAGATATACATTTTAATTTGATTGTTGAATCAGGTTAAGATTTTGCTAGGAAATTCTAGAGGCCCTATTTCCTATAAGGTTAAAATCTTATAGCCATCTAAGGTCAGAAAGACATTCAAATAAGGCCCATAAGTTATTGTTCAGAAATTACCATATTTTTCAAGTTGATTTATAACTATTTTTCCTTTTTGGTTTAGAACATTTTTTTTCAGCTTTACTTAGAATTTTTTTTTCTAATGTATAAGCTACCTAGTATAGTATAGCTGCACCCCCCTATGCCTTCTCTCTCTCTCTCTCTCTCTATTATCTCTAGGCTCTACTCTCTACTGACTGAATTTGATTGATGTTTAAAAGACTTCCTTGTTATAAAACCTCAAAAAACATGAACTAAGAAATTTAAAAAGAAAGAAAAAGGAAGATGTTGTTTCAAGTAGGAGAACAAGGGACACATCTCATCTTCTTCGAGATGGCTACCTCTCAACAACTTCTCACATGTCCACATCTATTGTTTTATGTATAAGTGTTTGCCAACTTAATTTTTCAAGTTTTTAAGGATACAAAACTTATGTTTTTATGACCCACTTGAGATTTTCATTTGGTTTTCTCTTAGTTCTCTCATTTTTATTTGAATTTGGAAAATTCATGTGTTCAAACCATTAGCTGCACAATGCATGCCTATGGCTAGATAGTAAATATGGCTACCAATTTGGTATTTAACCTGGAAGTGGTGGGTGAAGATGGTTCCTAGGAGGATTAGGCAATTAGTCTCAAGAACTCTATCTAACTTGAGTTCTTTCTTTGTTGGATGTCGCTCCATGTTAAAAGGAAGAGCTTATTAAAGTTATTGAAGACATTGATGAAAATATTGTTATTACTAATGGAGTTGATATTGGGTCCATTTAATTAATATTTTTTTATTATAGGCCCTGGTTTTTTAGTAGTGTTTGTTGAATCTTGAAACTTGACAAGCAGAAATATGTTTTCATTGCTTCATCTGGGGTTAACTACCTTTCCTTTCATTTAAAGATTCAAATGGAACAATTTAGGCAGATATGGGAAATGTTGGGAAGTTTGAAGGCTCTAATGGTATTGGATCTCCATACTTCAATAAAAAAAAAAACCAACCTAGACCAAACTGAACAAATTCGGTTTGAACCAATTTTTTATTTGGTTTGGGTCAATTTTTTTATAAACTAAAAAATCTGATTCGGTTGGATTTCAGATTTTTTGGCATAAACCAAACCAAACCAAACCAAACCAAACCGAACCGAACTATGAACACATCTAGCTTTATTAAAATTGACATTAATTAGAACTGTTAAGACTGATAAATATTATGTTCTTTTTTTATAAAAAAAAACCAGTTGTTCTTATAAATTAAGGTATGAGGGATAATTGAAACTAATATGTAGGTGATTATTAGATGACATGTGCACTAAAGTAACATGTATGAGGATTCCATATGGAGATATTACTTATGTTTATGGAAGACTCACATGATATTTGTTTAAGTAATTCTTAGACTTGAGATCACTAAATTATCTTATATAGAGAATTATGTGTTTTGATCATGACTACACGTTATTGAGAAATGGGTAAATATTAGGTACAATATAAACTATATGAAAAAAGGTATTTGAGTGATTAATAGAGGATTCATCATCCTAGGTGAATTATGAAAAATATTTCATATGTTCTCGAATAATATTGATTGTGAAATATTTGTTCATGGTGGAATGAGATTTGAAAATGATTTCAAATCTTATTCAAAGAACCAATGACTATAGTATTGAAAAGAAATATGATTTGACAAAACAGACACACTTCATACTCAAATATCTAAATTAGAACATTCATTATCATGGGATAACAATTACACCAATAAACATCACTGAAAAGTTAAGTAAAATCATATATAACTTTTCTAATATTTGAAGTATTAGGACTATGGTAAATGTTGTTTTGATTAGGATTATGATTTATATTTAAACCAATATTTTAGGAATTATTGGTAAGAAATTAAACTAGGATGATTTATCAAGTGAGACTTAAAAGTAAATAAGTTTTTAAAATGAAGGATAAAAATGTAATTAGTACAATGAATTTATAATTTTAGAACTAGAAAAATCAAGTAGGGACTTGATTGCAAGAATTTCTAAAACTGTATATATATATATATTCAAGAATTAATAGAGTTATCATATTTTTCCTATAAGTAGAATAATATATTGATCAAAGAGACACCTAAAAACACATAAAAGAAATAATTATCAATTTAAATCATAACAATCATTATCTTCTAGGAGACTTCTGATTTGGTGATTTATGTGGATTACTATTAGAGACCAAATAATTGGATGATTTATGATAACCTAGCCTTAAATAGCTAAACAAACCCTAGAAACTAAATTTGATATTTAGGTAATCTTCGATAAAACCCTAAACAACCCTACGTTATTTGACAAGATCTTTGGGACTCTTGAAAAAAATTAAAATTATTTTTATTGCTATTTTTATATGTTATGGGAAAACCAACAATTTGATTCTAACAAATTGACTAGACTAAACTTTTTAAACTAGTACCAAAATGTAAGAATTGTTCTTAAGCAAAAATAGAAGTTTATATGTTATTTAAAATTTGATTCATTTTGTACCTGATGATATTGATGATGAAATAAAAAATGAATATCAATGTCATATTGATGATAATGAACAAGTTACATGTTTGATGTTAGCTAAACTTCAAAGGTAACATGATAATATAGATGGCAATATTATACTTATGCATCTTAAAAAGTTGTTTGATGTGGCTAATAAGATTAAGAGATATGTGACCTCTTAGAAATTATTGTACTTCATGATTATAGAAGGTTTCTCTATGAACACCCACATTCTAAAAATGTTTGGTTATATTAAAAAATTAGGCTAATTGAGCTTTATCATAAACCTGAGTTAAATATTGATTTGGTTTTGTAGTCCTTACTTTAAAGCTTTTTTAGTTCATTATAAACTATCACATGAATAAGTTGGATGGTTTGTTACAATAATTGTTTAATATGCTTAAAATTGATGAAAGGGCCTTTAAGAAGGAAAAATATTTTGTTCCCCTACTCTAGTCTTCTAAAAAGCATAAGAAGAAGAATAAGAAAAATAAGGGTTTTGTCTTTATAGTATAGAAGCCTATTAGGAGCATAAAAAAATACAATGGTGTTTGTCATCATTATGGAAAAAAATCCACTCGAGGAGAAACTACAAAAAGTATCTTACAACTTTGAAAGCTAATAAGCTAACCAAAGCTTTTACTTTATGAGTGTTTATAATTGAAAATTATCTTTCTACTTCACATGATAGTTCTTGTGTATTAGATATCAAATATGATTTTCAAAATTGTAAAAATATGTAGGAACTAAAGTAAATTAGAATATTGCATAAAGGTGAAATGGGCATATGAGTTGGAAAATAGAGCAAGAATTGTTGTATTAACTATAGGAACTTATTATTTAAGTTTGCTTAGTGGACTGATACTAGAACTTCATAATTGTTATATTTATTTCTTTTATAATAATGATATTTATTATGGATCTGGTATTTATACGAATAGTTTGTATATATTTTATTTAAATATGCCTATATTTAATATAAATAGTAAGAAGAATAAATTAGATAATCAATATCCATAATATTTATAAAGTTATAGATGAAACCATATCAATTAAACAAGAATTTTTAAGTTACATAAATAAGGATATTTTGGTAATTATGATTATGAATTATACAAAACTTGTGAAGCTTATTTATTGAATAAGATGATCAAAACACCTTTTACTGAAAAGAGTAAATTATCTAATGAATTGTTAGGTGTAAAACACACATATGTATAAAAAGGTTAATGACGATTTGTGCCAAAGGTTGATAAACGTCTCCTTACATTTGCCAATGACCATTTTAGATATGATTGTTTGTACTTAATGAACTATAAGTTTGAATCATTGGAAAGGTTTAAATAATTAAAAAAATAAAGTTTAAAAACAAACTAGAAAGCGTAATAAAATATTTTAATCAGATGAAGATGGATAATACTTTAGCCAAGAATTTCAAGATTATCTAAAAGTGAATGAGATTTTATCATAATAGACACCTCTTAGAACACTATAATATAATGATGTTTATAAAAAGATAAATCATATTATATTGGATATGGCATGGTCCATGATGAATTATACAAATCTTTTGTATTTTTTCTAAGGCTATGCTCTACAAACTGTCATTTCTCTTTTAAATAGAATTCCAATAAAATCTATTGATAAGATTGTATATCAGATATGGTAGGAGACCAAACTTATTATACTTAAGGATTTAGAGATGTGATGCTTATATAAAGTGTATAGTATTTGAAAAGTTGAGAGCTAAATCAAATAAATTGTTGGGTATTATTTCTACTTTCTCATTGAGCAAATAAAGTTTATCTTAAGACATGCTATCTTCTAGAAAAAAAAAATATTATTTTTGAAAGGAGAAGTGACAAGAAAATAGAACTTGAAGATGTTCAAGAATCACAAACTAATATCCAAATAGAACTTGAACCTGAAGCTATAACATTGAATGTTCAACCTAAAGCTTAAGAAACACAATAATTTTATATATATGACATGACATGTACTAATGAGATATAAACTTCTCGTGAAAATTGAAAATGATGAGTTACTCATACTTGATGAGTCTGCCAACTAAATGAGAGTAATATTTAATATTTATTCTAAAAAATGGCCTAGGTCATGAAATTTAAAATGGATTCTATATACATTTATTAGGTATGGAGCTTGATTAATCCACTTGAAGAGATAAAAACATTGGATTGAAAGACTGACATGAATGACAATGTACAAATATACAAGGTTATACTAGTTATATAAAATTACAGATAAAGACAAGGAGTTAACTTTGATGAAAATTTATTGCTGGTATCTATGCTAAAATCCATAAGGATTATAACAGTGTCATCGGACTCATCCAAGCAAGTCAACTTTGAAACCTCTTGACATAATTCCTTGCCTAACCTAAATTTCAAATTAAATCTTGTGAGAGTTGACTCGATGTGATCCGGTCGACTTCGTGGGTTCAAAGATAACTCGAAGAACCGGTGAAAACTCAGTTTGACTTAATAAATTCAAGATAATATTATGTTTCTAAAATATTGAGATGAAGACATCTTAGATCGACCCGACTCAACTTTGACTAACCACCCAAACCTACGACTTGAATCATGGACCCGACTGGGTTTGATAACTTCATCTTCTTTAAAATATTTTTTTTATTTACTTATAGGATAAAAAAGTAGATGTTTGCACAAAAGCAACCGGATAACATTTAAAAAAATAATCATGATGGGATGCACTAAAAAACATTTTCTAATATTATAAAAAGATTGTTATAATCTCATCTGAACTTAAACTAAATATTGAATGAAATTTAGTAAAATAATATGTACAACATATACTTAATTAATATAAGAATTAAATAAAATAATATATTTAAATTGAAGGGAAAATAAATTTTTTTCAATTTAAAAACAGGTAAGGCGCATGTGTCTGGGTAGCTTAGCATGTCTGGCCCATCATAAATCAGCCTAGACACTTTAACATGCTAGGCTAAGCCTACGAGATAAGGCTTTTTTTTATATTATTTTTAAATGGGTGGATAACACATCGTATGCCTAATATGAAAAAAATACAACAAATAACACGTCATCTAGAAACGTAGTTTTCAACCACAATTTAGGTTAAACCGAATAGTGCTAACTCTCAATCTCCTCTATCACCACTATCTTGTTACTTGTTTAACCATCATTGCAACCACTAGTTTATTTCCATTGCTAACCCTACCATTACCACCAAGATTATATTTGCTACTATCAACACAACCACTATTATCATATAACAACCATAAATACCATTGATAACAACACCATCACTATCATTACTAATATCACCACCATCTCCATTATAACCACCACTGCCACCTCTTACTCTATCATACCATTACCACTCTATTGCCACCATCAGATAGCAAACCACCATCATAATCACTATCACAACCACTAATGGTAACACCATCATAACATCACAACCACTACCATTATCACTAATAAAAACACCATCTCCACTATCTTATTATTATTCTTTAAGAAAAATATCTTTTAACCGAACAATGAAAAATAATATCATTTAAAAAAATATTTTTGAAGAAAAAACACACTTTGAGGTTCAAATAACTAATCCCTTTAATTTTTTTTTATTCTACATGATCTATTGTGTCCTTTTGATTTTCTCTCTCAACCTCTATAATTACTTTTTTCTTGCCACAAGGCCATTGTCCTAATCTTGGTGTCTATTAAAGTTATTTGTTGTTGTTGTTATTTGTGTTATTATTGACTAGTGATGTTATGAGAGAGAAAGAAACAATAGGAAAAGAAAGCGAAGTCATCTTATGAGAGAGAAAGAAACAAAAGGAAAAGAAAGCAAAGTCACAATGTCTTGGTTTCTTTTCTACATTAGAAATTGAATTCCATATTTAATTTATGATTTGTTTTTTACTTTTTTGGTGTTATTTATTATGTTTCATTTATGATTTTCTTATATTTTCTTTAATTTGAATATAAATAATAATATTAAGAAAAAAAACAAACATAAAATTACAAAACATAACCTAAAAAAGCAACTCTTTATGTTATAGAGGCGAACCAATGTTCCAATTAAACATGATACATGCCTCAAAGTATATGAAGTTTAAGTTTGACAATACATGATTAAGCTTATAGATGATGGGGTGGATGGCATTTCTCACATAAATTTAAAAGACTAAGATATCTTCTTGTCTTATCACAAACTGTAATATAACTACTAGATGTTGATCCAGGCTATGTTGCAGGGGCAGACTATTATTTTTTTTATAAAAAATAATATTCAAAATAAGATTAAAATTCCTTTTTTTTTTAAAAGCAACCCCATAAAAAAAGTCAAACCAACCCGGGTCAACCCACCAGATTTGCAGCTTAGGTCATGAGATCAGTATAACCCAGTAGAAAAGAAAATGAAGAAAACTACAAAGCCCATTGTTGAAAAAAAACCAATATGGATTGATGAAATCAGAAAAAAAATAAGTAAATAATAATAATAATAATAATAAAAGATATCAAGCCACATTATCTTTCAAAACCCATTAATCCAAGTAATTAGACCGGAAGCACCCCACTTGAAAATACCACGAAACTCAATTCTCAACCAATAAAATATTGAATGATGAAATTGAAAAAAAAATACACAAAAAATCCAAAACAAAAAAATTCCAATTAAAAGAATGAGGATCAACATTGAAATAAAAAATAAATTAGAGGAGAACTAAATGTTTTTGATTGAAGGGTGAAATTGAACTAATCAAATGTAGAAGGATTGAATTAGAAATAAAAAAGTATACAAAAGAATCCAAAATAAGAATTAACAATTAAAAGAATGCAGATCAACATGGAAATAAAAAATAAATTAGAGGACAACTAAATCTTTCTAATTAAATAGTGAAATTAAAAATAAAAATCAATTTAACAAATGGACAATTCAAAGTATGAGGATCATAATTGAAACAAAAAATAAATAAGACGACAACTAT
>Ga0307510_10009512_pt1 | contig 11578 bp, 12 predicted proteins | sample 12_EM_MG_FD_207224 | JGI IMG/M metagenome (GOLD analysis project Ga0307510, IMG submission 207224) | Populus trichocarpa ectomycorrhiza microbial communities from riparian zone in the Pacific Northwest, United States - 12_EM | ecosystem: Host-associated > Plants > Roots > Unclassified | place... | reverse complement strand
AAAAAATTCTCTTTTTTTGTGGCCTGCTCTCTGATAAAGGATCATCATGAATCCAATAAAATATAATAAAATGATAAATGTGATCAAAGCGTACTTGGCCGAATACATAATATTTCACCTCTTAAGCCCCCACTGCGCAACCCCCGCTTTTCCTCCCCGTGTCGTAGGCATGGAGCAAAGGCGTGTTATATTAAGGAGAGGAGAGGGTCTCAGTCGCAACGTCACTACGTAATCCTTGTATTGTATTCTTAGTTTTGTTTCGTGACAGTAAACGGAGCAAGCTGAGATGGCGTTCATTCATTTTATCATAACAGGCACTGTCACACTAGTTAACATCATAAGGCGTTTTACAGCCAGTGAGGGTAGGTGCCCAGCAATCTTCGGCCACACCATAAAATGCATCATAGTAACGAAGGGCGGTATGCCGATAATCTGGGGACTGCATGCCTTCGTGTGCTTTGGGTGGGGCAGGACCACAGCATGTTACAGCAGTTTGCTGCATGGGAAATTGACCAGTAACGACACAGTCGCTGAGATGCTGCGTAACTGGGACCTTATAAAAGAATGGCCGAGTTCCCACTATCGTAATACATGGAATTGTCATCATATCGAGAGTAGGAAGTCCCATTTTGGCGCGGTTTCGATTGTTGTTCTGGAATGCAGCAATTGCTGACGCAATGAGGGGAGGCTCAGGGCCATTTGACCCGAAGGCGGGTTTGTCCCGTTGAACAAGGAGGAGGATCAATGGTTTGAGATGGCAAGTAATAAGGGACAAATCCGGAGTTGCATTTCGATTGGTGTCCCCACATATCGCTAAAGAGAGGCCGCGTAGCGTGACAATGAGGGTATCAACCCGCCGTTCGAAATCAGTGACTCTGAGGACACTGCACGTAAAGTCGGTGATTGTGGAGTCTGAGTCTGGTGTATCTGGATGCGAAATCAAGGCGAGGTGACTGAGAAAGCTCATGGTCTCTATGGAAATTCCAGTGGGAGGGGGAGTGGAAAGATTGGAGGAAAGGAGGATAGGGTCGAGATGGTCGGTGGAACATAGCTCATGACGGAAGAAGTCGACAACACTTTGCGTTTGAATAGTTATGTTATATGCGGACAGTTCGTTCGTCGACCATTCGCTACCTGGTTTTGCGGAGCGGATGATATTCGCCATAGCAAAGGCAAGAAAAGAAGTACGACGAAGATGAGAGGTGACGAAACTCGTTTACCCCTAAACGGCCTAAACCCTACAGAAGTCAGGAGAGACGGGGGCGTAGTGTCAGTCTAGTGTTGCCGCGGTCCGGTGGTCCGGTCCGGTCCAGTCCGCGGTCCCATATCCATATACTATGCTGGAGCCACATGTAGGATCGGGCGAAAGCAGGGGAGGTGGAGACCAAAGGAGAATAACAGTGAGCAAGGGAACAAGTCCAGTCGGAGAGAGTGATGTGCGCCATGTTGGAGAAGAGAGGTAAGTGATGGTTGAGGTCACACAGAAGCCCGGTGACAGCGGCACTGTCGTTAAGACGGGCCATAGCAGGGAAGTCGAAGCCATGGAGGTGAAGTGGAAGGGTGAGGAAGGTCGAATTGAAATGGAAAGGAAAACGAAGGTAGTCATGTATCTTATGTGCAATGGCGGTGTCGAGAGAGTTGGCATCGGCACGCAGCAAAGACTGGAAGGCGAGCCGGGGGCGAATGCGAGAGATCAAGCTCAACTTCAACTGCTCAAGCGTTGAGCGACAAGGCGGCACAGAAGGGCGAAGGGTAATCGGCGATGATGGTCGGGGAACTCGAAGGCGTCGATAAGATCCCGAAGGCGAAGGAACTACTGATGAGGATCATTTATGGCAACGCGTAGAAACTCCATGTGGCCAGAGACGACGTTGACAGGCTGGAGAACAACAGAGCTGGACCCCAGATCAGCGGGGTCGACGGACGGAATCAGGGTGGAGGGCGGTGGGTGGGAAACGTTAAGCATAAGGAGAAGGGATTTAGACCACAAGGTAAGCCAGCCGTATGTCGCCTGGAAGCGTTCAGCAGAGAGTGCCAGGATGTGGAGGCAGGGAAGAATCGTGGCGAAAACGGCGGAGTCATCCATTGGCCCCACCATGGTGGCCGGCAGATGTAGATGGTCTGCCGGAATATGTGGTGAGCCCAGACGAGCTTGGTGTGTCGAGATGATGAGGGCGCCAGGGGTAGACGAAGCGAGGTCAGAAAGCCAATGGTGGCCAAGGCTAGTCATCAGGGTGGACATGAGAGGGGATAAGGGGCCACCCTGTTTGGTGACGCCTGAGACCAGCAGAGGATCAGTGTGCCCGTACGCTGTCTTGATGTAGTATGGCATCCTTGTTTGTGCAGAGACGTCCAGCTGAATAAGGGCGTTGGGCAGCCCATATGCATGTACAGCGTCGTAGTCTACTAATGTGAGACGGGTCGGCGGGGTGTTGTAGGGCTAAAGGGGGTGAGGAGCGGAGCAGAAAATACAGAACTTTGGAAGAACCTCCCAGTGGAACCCGGTTGATGCATGCGCCCATTTTCCGGGCCGAGAGCACGAGCCTCGGAGCGCTCCTCCCAGTAGCGGAGTTTGGCGAGGTTTCGGCCGATGAGAGAAAGGAGATGTGGGAAGGAGGAGTCGGACGAGTCGGCAACCAGAGAAGGATGAAAGGCACGTAAGTAAGGAGGAGCCCAGGCGTAGCGGAAACAGAGGGACTGGAGGGTGGTAGGCCCAGCTTTGGCAGCAAAGATGAGTCGCCCGAGACGCCGGTTTTCGTGTAGAAGCGGGCGAATGGTCGGATTGCAGAGGCAGAGTGGCTCCCATGAGTCCCATCCCTTACACTGCAAGGTTGCGATCGCTTCCGCAATGACTTGCGGCTCAGGGTTATGGCGACTGACCATGGTCTTATCTTCTTGAATCACCAGAAATATCCTGGTATCTTCTCGGAGGAGGCAGACGTCCACAGATGCGGCCCTCTTGTTCCCGCAAGTCGTTAACGGGACGCGGCGCCGAACATAGTAGACAGATAGGTCAAACTCATCGTCGTCATCGAAGCCAAGGGTCTCCATGATGCGTTGGACAAAAGTGTCGATTATTGATTCCTCATTCTCTGTCAAGGCCGAGGTCAGGAAGTTGAGAAGCCGGTGGGTCGAGGAAGTCCCAGAGAGAGTGGAGAGCGGAAGGGTGAGAAGAGGTGTGGGTCGAGGCCGTCGATAGAGAGCACGTGATGCTCTCTGAAGAACTCGTCGGCACCTTGACTCTGGATGGTGATGTTGTATGCACGAAGTTCGTTTTCTGTCCACTCACTTCCTGATTTGGCCGACCAGATGAGTTGAGCCATAGGTGAGAAGAGCTGGGGAGAAGAGGATGCAGACAAGAGCGCGAAGGCAAGAGACCCAAAAGCATGCCAGTAAGGCTGTGCGCATTTGATTATTATGTTGATAAGTTGCTATGGCCTCCGCAATAACTTGGGGTTCAGGGTCTTTGTGGCTGATGGTGTTGAAGCCTAAAGAATATGGCCAGACTGGGGGTTGAGCACAGGCTTCCTGAATATATACCAGGTGCTCTTCCAACTGAGCTACCTAGCCTGGGGAAACAATTGGGATGGCCTCTCTTTTTTCACTTTGAATTTATGAAGAGATTGCATATCCAACAGATGGCGCTCTTGTCTTCTTGCATTACCAACAGAATAGTTGAGCGTGAATGCCGAAGACACACGTCCGCGCATGCAGCCCGGCTGGAGTCCCCGCATATGGTAAGTGGGATGTGGTGTTGAACGCAAATGGCCGTGCCAATCTGCCGGTCGAAACCAATAACTTCGAGGATGCTTCTGGCAAATTCATCGATGACTGATTCTTCATTTACCCGTGAGGCCTGGTCCAGCCTGTCCAGGTATTGGAAAATGCGCTGGGTTGCTGGGGAAACCCCAGGGGCAATGGAAGTCGGAGGAGATGCGATGAACCTGACGTTGGGGTCAAGGTGGGCAATAGGGCTAACTTCCGAGTCGCCTCACTCGCCTGAGTCAAGGTGCCAGTGATGTCCGAAGAAGCACTGCAGGCGGCGCTTTGACTTTGCACCGTGATGTTATATGCAAGAAGGCCATGTCTTGTCCAATCGCTCCCTGATTTTGCTGAACGTATGAGTCCTGCCATAGCTAATGGGTTGCTTTGAGAAGAGAACGGGTGCCAGTGAGAAGGAGAGCACGCAGATGACAGACGGGAGCGCAAACTGAAGGCAAGAGTCCCAAAAGCACGCCCTTATATCCAGTGTATTACACCGCTGTCCGTCTGCAATTGCAATAATACCCGCACGTGAAATAGCAGCCAACTTACAAAGTCGGTGCTGAACCAGGGCCAGTCGGCCAAACAGTAACAGAGAAGGGGGCAGGAGCACCAGTTATAGCGAGTTTTGCTCTGACGATCATGATGTTATTCGAGGGCGACTCCGAGTCAGCGGCCCGAGGACGCCACCTCTCAGATTCACTTCGCTGCAGAGTGTTCATCTAGTGTTGCCGCCCCATCATGATGGCATTATCCTCTACTGCTATTGTTTCAAAGTCCGTTTGGGTTATCAACTGGACTTCAATTGATGAGAGCAAGTCTATGACTAGTAAGACTGCCGTGGCAGTCACTGTAGCGATAAGATATCGCTGGGGGTCACACGTGCAAGAAGATGAGAGCGCCTTAGCGGACGAGGTTTGGGGATGGGAAAAATGCCCCACCCGCATGCTCACGCACTGTATATCTGCGTATGCTACTAATATATATAGAAAGGGATTACTCAGAGTGGCCCGTGCTTCACTGCCAGTGTACTAATGAAAAGTTAATAGTAATAGTAGGCCCGCATCCATGTAAGACTGTAAGACAACATTTACAACATAGCGATGACCACCGTACTGTACAAATGTTTAAATAATTGGAATATTAATACTGAATGCCAGCCTGCCAGTGCCAGTGAGCGATGCGCAACGATTCATCCCATTCCCATTCGGGGATTGGACAAAATCCCCAACACTCGGCGCTAATATCAATGCCGCCCGTGCTGGCCTTCCTTTATTAATATAATTCGGAAGAAACGGCTGGGTTGTTTGGGGTCATGACGGAGTGCGCATAACGAAAAGCATGACATCATCGATGCATCGTGCATGCATGAATCGTCTCGTCTGCTGCTCGGTTACCTATTCAGCAGAACCTACGTAAAGTAACAGCGACAACCCATCAATCATACTGGGGGGTCGTGCGATGTGCGCATGCTATGTGAAGCATGTGAAGGTCTGTTGCTCCCCCAGAGATCCGCCAAGGGGTTTCCTGTACCGTACCATACCCGCGACTGCTAGAGTTTTTTTCCCCCTTTTCTAGCAGAGCCCATTCTACTACTTCCGGACATGACCTTGGCGCGCGAAAGGAAAAAGGCCGAGAAGGGCCTCAGTCAGTCAGAAGAGACGGGGGTAGTGTCACTGACCGGTTTCGTCTTCCGTCTTCCGAGTCGAGTCCCGGCCCGGCCAGGTCCCGTCTGAGCCGCACGTGCACGATTACGTCCAATTCCGATTCCGAATACGAATATGCGTGTGCGTCACGTGCGTGGACACGGGCCCACTCGGACCTCGGACACCACCTGACGACTCAGTACTCAGCTCAGGACTGACTGTAACAGAGAGACAAGGGGATATGATGTGTTTGTGTGAACTGGAGCTTTTCTGAACACGCCTCCCCAGTAAAAAAAAACATAGCGGTCGGCGTAACACTCTGTATCATACGGCCCCCCCAATACTGTCGATGCGGTAATAAGTAGTCCAGCCCCAGCCCACGATCGAAATCGAAGTCATACTCATGGATGTTCTTCCCACCTTTTTTTTTTTCTTTCCCAGCTCAGCTGACCTCACCTTAGCCGAGCCGGGGTTCTACAAGCGCCTGCCATGGGCTGGGGGTGAGCCACCTGGCAAAATGCCAGGTCAGGCCAGCAAGCATCCTGTAGTTCCTGCTATGAAAAAGAAATCGACGACACACGATGTTTGACATTCTGCTTTGGCATCGCACGAGCATGTCAAAGGTACGATGATTCGCGCGCTCACGAGTCTAAGTGAAATCGCTGTATCGGAGATATTAGAACTGGCCCCGGCTACTTGACAGTCGTGAGCTATGAGCTGGGTGTGTTTGACCGGTTGTACGTGTTACGGCCATCAACGCATCAATGCATCAACAGCTGATGTCAGGGCCGGGGCGCGGTGGTGAGAGCACGAAACCTGCGTTGCGAACGCGCGAGAGCGGCCAGGTGCAAGCGTTTCAAAAGGACCCGACCCCTAAAACTCCGAGAGGTTTGTTCCGGAGAGGACAGGATCGTCGTTGTATCACGCGCGCGAGGGTGTCTCTGAAACCATGTGGGAGGGAAGGATGATTTATATAGAAAGTACACTACGGTAATTCCAACGACTTCGACAAAAGAAAACAACATAACTGCGAACAAGAATGACGTCCCAGGAATACATGTGGTGAGATCGATGTGTATTAAATAACGGATAGTGAAGGGGAAAGAAAGCATGGCCGGAGAACAAGATGACGCAAAACAGGGTGGGAGAGGGTATGATGACAGCGCCCCGAGGCCGAGATGTTGAGGATAAACACCTGCCTCCAGGATTACGCCCGGTAAACGCACGGTCGGAGCGATCGCTTCACCTCGGAGCGAGCATGAACCACTTGACCAGAGTGACGAGATGCCAAGGGGCGTAATCGGTCGTGAGCGGCCCCGAAGCACGAGGTTCGCAGACCGGGGACACGCCATCAGCGCCGTCCGAGGGGGTATTTGTGAGGTGGAACAAGAAGCGGGGTACACACGCAAGCCTAAACAATCCCCCCCCTTGTCAGCTCTAGCTCCGCATACCCAAGACCTCGGAAAACTCACTCTTTCACATCGGGACACTAGAAGGAGCAAGAATGAAACGGATTCGAGAATAGCCCAGGTGATCATAAAAGTTCCTTCACGCTCTCCAACAGCACCTTGGGCTTGACCAGCAACGTGGTCTCCAACAGGTTCGCTTTGCTTCGCGTGGCCCCTTGGTCGCCCTTCATATCTAGGTAAGCGGGTTGCTGGTCCCTCCCAGCCTCCCCCTCTTTTCGCCGTTTGACAACAGACAACCCGAAGGCAACGGTGCATAGTACTCCGCACTCCTCGCTCCCATAACCTGCATACATGTTCTCCATCGTTGCGGGGTCGAACGCCTGACTGCTGGGCCAGATACCCTCACGGCCCTTGCTGCGAGCCAGGGGAGTAACCGAGGGGCGCTCGACTACAACCTCGAACCATGCGCTGCTCACGCCCTCGCGAAGTATGCGAGCGAGCGCTTCCGTCCGCTCGGTGATATGTGAAAGCTTCTCGCCGAAGCGTGCCCGCAGTGGCTCATTATGCACTCCACGCTCGTCGGTGCACCCGGCAAGGGCAAGAATCGCGAGGATGCCACTGATATGACCCCCTGTTCGAGCGGATGGATCACCAAGCGAGCTGGCAGACGCATTCGACGGTGTTCGCGAGCGTGGCATGGGGAGTGCGAATAGTCGGTGATCGGGAGTGTTATTGGCTGTAGAGCCAGGTGTAGGATATGGGGGAAGAGAGATGGGAGAGATCAGGGAGGATGACATTAGGGAACCAGGATACGCTGGCGCAGGTGCGTTGTAATTTGATGCTACACCCCGAGCATACATATACGTAAGGGTTCGCCAGCGAGAGGTCGTCGCTTGTGGTTCTGGTGCGTGGTTACAAAAATCAGTATGGTGGACACAACGCGCGATACTAAGAAACGACTTACCAGAGGATTGCATCTCGCGGAAGACGTCATTCAAGAAGCGATCCACTTCGGGCGGAGTTCCTGCACAGAAAGAGTCGAGAACTTGACGGCAGCACCAGACTTCCCACGCTTGGATGGCTAGCTGCACGACAGTGGGGTCATCTTCGTGATCGCCGTCGCGTAGAAGCGCAAGCATGCCATCGCCAATGGCCTCGCGGATAAACTCGCAATGGGATTCCTTCCACAAGCCTGGTGAGCGACGAGTTAGCGGGAATTCGTCGCACACCGCTGCCGCAAGTTGGAGGATCTCCGTGTTGAGATCGTGCACGGCTTGGATTATCTGCTGGCCGGAATACTCGTCCGTCTTTGTAAGGAAAGACTTAAGGGACCGAAGCTCCTCGCCATTGGACTCGAGCGATCGGACGGAATTTGCCAACTCGACGTAGGAGGTGCGAAGTTTGTGGACCTCGTTGGCCTGGGCTTGGCGGGCGGCGCACGCCTGTGCCAGTTCTACAGAGAGCTGGCCCTTCTGGGATACGAGAAGGGTGTTGGTTGAGCGCTGATGATCAAGCTCCATTTTTGTGCTCGAAAAGTCGGCGTGGATGTGCTCGAGCTGGCGTTGGAGGGTGAGGACTTGCTCCTGAAGCCGATTATTGAACGTCTCGAGCTGCTTTATTCGGGTATGATCGGCATCGGTGGGGCGCGAAATCGTCCGGTCGTGACATTGACCGAGCTTGGAGGGGGTTGGGAGGGTCATGGAGTTGTAAGTTGTCGTGGGGAGGAGATCGTAGGATCCGTCGTCGCTTTGTTCTTCTTCGTGGGGGTAATTGTTTCGGAGGTCGGTGTATATGCGAATGGAAGGCAGGTATAATGCGATGAAATTCCACAAAGTGTTCATTGTCTAAGGATGCGGGCTAAGCGGGGTTTCACACGCCAACCAAAGCTCCAGAGAGCATTTACGTTCTGTAAATTTGCCTCGGGCGCAGGAGGGGAAATGTGGTGGAAAATTGAGCGAAATTTTTGAGAGGTTGAACGAGATGACTATGAGATGGAAGGGGGCTGACGTAGGAGATAGTGAGAAGGACGAGGATGATTGTGTTGTTGTCAACTGTTGATTCTTGGTTGCTTGCTTGCTTCAAAGGGCAGGGAACCAGAACGCGGACGGGCGTGTCAACCTCGTTGCACCCTCGTGCCCCGTGACACAGTTCGCCCATTTTGTACTTGCAGTTTCCCACAGATCCCGATATCCTTACTGTCTCGCTGGCACCAGCAGCATGAACTACGACACACATACCTATCTCGCCGTCCTTCTCACTCCCTCTTCCTCCCTTTTGGCGGATCCCTCCAGAGTTCATCCGGAGCTGAAGCACGTCGGCCCAGTACGTCACGACATTCTTCCAAACATGATCCGCTCAGGCGTTCACGCAATGCCGAAAGGCCGGGGCACTGCCTGACACTCATGTGTTCTCGGTGCCAAAATCAACATGGGTACACTCATCAGCAGCCATAGTCCACGCGCTGCGTCAGATAGACGGTATTCTCAGGGTTGATGTCCAAGAACCCCGAACGCGGGCAAAGAGAGGTGAGCCCTTTGCCCTTGCACGATGTCGACTTTGCCTATCGATGATCCCAAAAGACGTGCAGGACTTTTGAGGAGCACCACCCCACCGATATCGAAGTGACTTCTCGTCCCACGCATACGTAGGTGCCTATCGATCGTGCCAGACGCTGTCTCGGCGGTGTGGCGTACAATGTGGCATTCTAGAACGCGTATACTAATGGCCGCAATGGCCTTCTCGGAGCTGTCACTGTTCGGCCAACGCCACTAGTACAGTCGATAGTGGCTTTGGTGTGGCCCAGTCGAGTTACACTAGATGACTATGGTATTTAATACGTTCCGTGTGAGGAGGAGTGGTGATCAGGAGGAGCATTGATCAGGAGGAGCGCCTTCAATTTCCCGCATTTTATTTTCTCCATTTATTTGTTCCCTAAACTTTACGATCGCCTAACATACACTTCTTATCTTCTTTCATTCCACATGTACACTGGTGCCTCTTCACTGTCATGAGGAGGAGTGTTGAGACGCACTGATCATGCGTCAAGTCACAACATGGCTTCGGACACCTCGGACACATGTGATGATATGCACTCCATAAAACCATACTCTTATGCATTCTTTCCCCTCAGTATCAACCATCTTCTTGGTACTGAGGGGTACGTACTCTCGCTACATGTTTCCTGCTACTGCAACATCACTAAAATATGTCTCAGATCGTGCTAGGTACATCAATATAATTAAGTACAGTATCAACCATCAAAAAAAAAAAAAAAAGAAAAAAAAAAAAATGGATGTGCAATCTGTTCATGAATTCAAAGTGACAAAGAGAGGCCATCCCATTGATTTCCCCAGGCTAGGTAGCTCAGTTGGTAGAGCACCTGGTATATATTCAGGAAGCCTGGGTTCAACCACCAGTCTGGCCATATTCTTAAGGCTTCAACAGGTTATGGGCCCTGATTATGAATGCCAATCTATAGATGGTCCAGATTGGGGGGTGTGTTGGATGTGCAATCTGTTGGCAGTAAAAGATCAGGGGGTTTGATGGGGGTGTGCACATGAGGGAATGGAGCAGGATTGACCTACTCGCTTACTCAGGGTCTTATCATTGTATGGTACTTATATATGAGTCTCCTTAGGAGGTAGGAGCTGCTGTACAGTATTATATGATCCATATAGGGGCGCGTGCCCGATTGTCCGACAGTGCGGCCTAAGTCCCAACACTCCCCCTCAAGCGGAGGTGAGTCCCATCTTGATGGTGTGTTTGGTGTGTTTCTGCCAAGGTAACACTTTAGTGATGTAACGGTGGGATACATGCTGGCCTCGGAATGGGCCAATTCCGACCACGTGACATCTGCCCGAGCATCGCCACACACCGTCGCCGTGTTGAATGTAACGCCACCTTCCCTTCTATCATCCTTGGCTGCCACTCATCACTTTTCATCGATCTCTTGTATTTTCAGTACCTCAGCTTTACCCTCACCACGCCTCAAACCCCCTGACGACACAAGTTGGACCACTCAAAACTCGACGGCAGACACCACAAGAGTGTGCCTCGTCAAATCGCCTGTTAGTAGTAACACCCATGTCGCATGCGACACCTTGCCGTTCAGAGAGCCAGGCTGAAACACCTTGTTGGATATGGACAAAGATTGGTTATGGGTTAAATTCACCTGTTTTCATACGCTCCCTTATTCTCGCTTTCGTTTTAGACCTGCCGCCTTTTACCAGACTACCTTTTCCCCTACGACGCCATGCAGACTGTCGCCAGCATTACTTCTGATTCGCCAACCTGTTTCTCTCCGCTTTTCAATCTTGTAGCATACCTTGTGACTGAAGTCTGAACATCAATAATAACCCGGACCCAGCCTTGCAGAAACGCAGGCAATCATTAGGCCCACTTTTCCCCTTTATTTTCGTGTTTCTCGACCCCACACAACAACAACGACCACTCGAGCCGACGAGCCGTTCATCATTGTCTGTTCTGCGCACTTGGACGCACTCATTTCTATCTCTCTTCAGCAGCAGGCAGTGCCTAAACCCGGATTGTATTGTTATTGCCTGTGCTGTCGCTTGTGCTCCACCTCTCGTTTGCATGTTCTCATCTCGGGAACGCAGCCTCGGATCACCATCACACACACACACACACACACTCTCTCTCTCTCTCTCTGATTTCAGACCTCTTGTTATATCGAACTCACCTGTGGACTTCCCGTCCTTGCTATAGTGAGGATGTCAGCTGTTTGATCAGGATCGCAGCAAG
>Ga0307510_10009511_pt1 | contig 11579 bp, 16 predicted proteins | sample 12_EM_MG_FD_207224 | JGI IMG/M metagenome (GOLD analysis project Ga0307510, IMG submission 207224) | Populus trichocarpa ectomycorrhiza microbial communities from riparian zone in the Pacific Northwest, United States - 12_EM | ecosystem: Host-associated > Plants > Roots > Unclassified | place... | reverse complement strand
TCGCGCTCACAATAGCCGAGGATCAGACTACGGAACGTCGACGACAAAAGCCGCAGCCGATGTTGGGCATCATCAGCGACACCAGTTCAGTCAGGTAGAGCTTTTACCCTAGTGCACATCATCGCTTTGATGACGTCGGTTGTTTGTCACCTCCGTTAATGTTGATCACTTGGGTTAAGACGCGCCAATCGTGCTGCAAGGCTGCAGGAACGACCTCAGCGGAGCCGTTCGAAGTCCTCGGGTTTTCGCTCTCGATCTGGTGACCCTCGAAATCGGAATAGCCCTGCTTTGGTCGACACGATATCGCCGGGGCGAAGGTCATCTTCAAGAACCCGTTTGGAGGCCGCTTCAGCTATCTCATCTTGGGTAGGTGGCGGCGCTACCAGGCTTTTGCGCTCTCGCCGCATCAGGCCTAGCCGTTCGCGGGAGGCTTTGACATGAGCCTGCCATTCCTCCCGGCTCATCTGGGTTGTATCGGCTGTCGCGCTCTCCTGCGCGTAGCAGCCGATTGAAAGGCTCGCGGTCAGGCTAACCGTCGCAATAAAGAGAAAGCTCCGACGCATGCCTTCGATATACTCGCAATGTGAGTGCGCACTCTTCAGTCCGACTATCCTACCACGACTCGTAGTACCCAGCGACCACCCTCAGTCCCAAGGGATTGACAATTTCCGCTGCGGCTACCGAGACGCTGAGATGTGCCATGATCCCGCGATCCTGGTCACGGCGGGCCGGCAGCCTCACAACCGATGGCGTTAGCCGTCATGCAACCGTCACCGCCATTTCACAACGGTAAACGAAAATGAAATGTCGCTGAACAATGCGGCTGGGAAAGCCTCGGTTGAAACGAGGCTCAGTTTATCCAGGAGTTGTAATGAACAGTATCAAGCGAGCCGCGGCGGTGGCCGCGATAGCCTGCGTCGCGGCGCTAGGTGCATCTTCCGCATCGGCTGATGTCATCAGCAATCCAACAAACACCGACAGCTTTGTGTATCTTTCCGGCGCTTTGCAAGGTGGTCAGCAAACACAGTTCGTGGGACAGACGTTTTCCGCCTCAACCACCGGCGCGCTTACGGACTTTCAGTTTACCCTGAATAGCTCGACCATCATTTCGTTATATGGGGCCGTGTACGCGTGGGATGGCTCCATGCCGTCCACACTGCTCTGGCAAAGCCCGGTGATGTCCGGAATTGGCTCCGGAAAAAATGGAGGCGGTCTTTTCGACTTCTCGCCCACGGGGGTAAACGTTACGCAAGGCATGACCTATGTGGCCGTTCTGAGCACTTACGGGATTGCAAATAACAGCGGCTTGGCAACCGTTGCAGATTGTTTGCCTTTTGCCGGCTGCAACTCCAACTCCATCCCCAATCTCGGCAATATGGCGTGGGCCAATATCCTTGCTGACGGACCTTCCTGGACGTCAGTGACGTTTAGAGACGCCACATTTTCGGCGACGATCGCAAGCCCTGTCCCCGGCCCCATCCTTGGCGCAGGGCTACCCGGTCTTGTGATGGCGTTGGGCGGGCTGATTGCTTTGCAGCGCCGACGGATGGCAATTTCGACGCGCTAATCGGGTCAGAGACCGCCTTCGGGCGGTCTTTTTGTTTGGCAGTTCCAGGTTTAACTCGCGGCGCCGACATCAAGCTTAACAGGCGATTGCCCGTTGCGACTTCATACAAGTCAGATACGCATCATCCACCGGGGCAATTTTTCCCAACGTCCGGGCCCACACCGGCGATTCAGGCGATCATACTCCGCTTGCCGGCTTTGTTTTAGAGCACGTACAAATGAACCATTATCGCGTCGTGACAGTTGATTACGATGGCAAGTTGAGCCGGCACCGCGGCTTCGTTTGCGACAATGACGACGATGCAATTGTGTGGGCCAAACAATTAGTAGATGAGGCGCCAGTTGAGCTTTGGAGCGGCGCTCGTTTCGTCACTCGTCTCGAACCACGATCCAATGCGAAGGCCCGATAAGCGCGCGCGATTCGCGGTTCTCTTCCATCGTCGCCTCCGTTTACGTTGAATGCTTGGGTTGCAACTGCTTCACAGCGCGGGACCGCCACACCTCGATTGTGGGACACGGGCCGCCGGCTTCTTGTTGAGGACGGGAGGTCGGCGGTCCACGGTCCACTGCACCACTCCAACGTTGGATAGTTGAGAGGGACGATTGAAGTCGGTCACGGCGTCACCCCAACCCATCCGATAAATTTCCGCGAGACCGCATCGCATAAGCGACCTTAAACTCCTCCGGCGTCACCGCTTCAGTTCGCCCCATCGCAGCCTGCAGCAGAAGATCGGCACTCGAAGGATGCGGCAGGCCCAACTTGCTGCTCATCTTCGCCAGCGTGAAGGCAATACGGCGCGTTGGCCTCGCGATCCTCAGAGAGGTCAGAAGATTTTCAGCCATCCTCGCCTCACGCAGCAGCGTGAAGCCTCAGGCGTGAACCGGCTTTGCCTGTGTTCCCGAATTAACCCGCAACGCGGACGTCAAGCTTAACACGCGAGTTTCGTTGCAGCCGATGCAAACAGGTTTAGCGTGACATCAGGTCGCGCAGATGGCGATTAGTCCCCGCCTGACTACTGCGCGACTAGGGGCCGCTTCGTGCCCTAGAGGCGGCCCCGCCCCCCATTTGGCACGGGCATTGCTAAATATCCGGAGACTGGGATTTCAGAGCCTCAGTCTGAGACAAGGCGCCGCCGGGACAAGGCATTTCGAGCCCGGCGGCGTATTTTTTTGATACACGCGCACCCCTGCTCCAACCATCGTTTGACTGCGCCGGCTGATGCACAACCTGAGGCGTGGCGCGCCCGGTGATCTTCGGACGTTGGACCAGACATCAACGACGCATCGAGAGCGACACCGGTCTCTCATGCGAACAGATCAGGCGGCTTGCCGGTCCGTAGTAGTACGGTGGCCCAGACGCTACCGATGGAAGCGCCAAACGGCTACTCTCGCACAAACCTGCGATCCGTTTCGAAATGCCGCCTCCTGGCGGCTTTTCCTTTGTTAAGTTTTTCATTGCATTATGAATCATGTCGTTGCCTGGGACTGGCTATGAAAGACCGAGAACTGGAGAAGATGAAGCTCGATGACCTCTGGGACCTGCACCAGAGAATCATCGACGTTCTTGATCGGAAACTGGAGACCGAAAAGCGCAAGCTTCAAGACCAACTTGACGAACTTGGTCGCAAGTTCGGCGGCTCTCCCAAAGACATCCCACAACGTCGGCCCTACCCCAAAGTCGAGCCGAAATTTCGAAACCCGAACGACCCGTCAGAGACGTGGTCAGGCCGCGGCAAAACCCCGCGCTGGATGATCGAAATGATTGCAGACGGCAGAAGCATCGACGACTTCAGGATCCAATAGCTCACTGACAGAGACCGCCTTCTGCAGGTTGGATTTTTGTCGCCGCTATTGTCATCCTGTGGATTTCGGCAGGCCGCGCAAGCATCCGGAATTTTGATATCGGTTCGCTCGCTGGTTTCATGACCATCGGGAACGGGAACCCCTACGACCGATCGCCGTTAGAGTCGCGGACAGCAAACCAGCGAGGCTGCGATGACGAGACCAGCGATCTTGCTTGGCGCCTTGGCTTTCTTAATCCTGCCCGCTCTTGCCGGCCCGGCGTTGGCGCAGCACGTCATTACCAATCCAGGCTGGTGTGCCCAGTTCTATCCGAACGCAAATTGCCAAAACTACGGGCGCGGAAACCCCTACTCGAGCTATGGTTGGCGGCGAGCCGGACATCGTTACGACGGGGGCTATCGCCATCACCGCCGTCATTGGCACTGATGCCGGCGAGCGAGCCTGTCCAGACTCTCCCTCGGCTAAGAACAGCCGGAACTAGCAGGCAAACGCGGGTTCAACTATGCGATTGGGCGATGCTTCCACCGCTCTCGCGCGCAGTGACTTGTGGCAGGGCCAGGCTGAAAGCATCGATCAGCCGGCGTCGCCAGGGTTGCGTCAGCATCGATAGCTTGCCTTCGAGCAGAGCCGCCCTTTCCCGGGCGCCCATGCCTTCCGAGGTGGCCTTGAGCAATTCGGCCAGCAGCTTGTTCGTACGCTCGCACTCCCTCTCGAAGTCGGCCCGATGGCCGCTAGCGATAGCCTTCGCCTCGAGCAATTCGGCCTGCAAGCTCTCGATTTTCTGCTTCAGGGCGGTGACCAGCTGTTGACCGGCCTGCGCTTGCGGCGGACGGGAGATCGGAGAATGGCTGATTTCGGTCAGATCGACCTGCACAAGCGTCTTGCCGTCGTTGGAACGGGAACGCGGCCATCGGTGTCGTTTTACCAGAGCCCGGGCAGCCTCTGGGGAAATTTTGAGCCGTTCGCCCAGGTCGGCGTACGTCAGCATTTCGACGGGCATAGTATTCGCTCCCGCTTAGCCGGACGATCACCACCCGGACGCAAGCGAATGGTACCGATTCATGGTTAAGCGTTGGTTTACCGTGGGGTGGGCTCACCTCAGGCGCGCGTAGCGACCTCGTGCCGGCGCTACTCGCGACAACGGTCCGCGTTGAACCAGAACTACCCCTATCCTCTGCGGCGGCGCATCCCGAACAGATCGAGGCCCCAGAAGGCAATGAGGATCAAGGCGAAGGTACTCACAGCCAGCAACAAGACAATCGCTTCCAGCATGACCGAATCACTCCGCTGGTGACGCAAAAGCATGCGCGCCTGCCGCAAAATTGTCATCATTCAGTTCCGGCCAAACGTCCGGACGAAACCATTTTCCGGGGCCGACGAAAACATCCTGAAACAAAGGGCCGCTTAACTGGTTGTCAACAAAACAGGGACGGCCGACATGCAGCTCATATTCGACCTTATTTGGAACCAGTCACGCACCAGATTCCTAGCCACGATCGGTGAGCAGGAGGTGGGGCAATGATTGAGTTATCGGCAACTATCCTCGCCCTTATCAGCGTGGCCATCTTCGCCGCCCACGCGCTGGATGCCTACCGCACCGGCTAGCCTGCTGCGGAGACGGCATCAAAACGAAACTTCGCCTCAAGGCCGCAGGCTCGCCTCAATGACATTCGTCTGACGCAGGCGGTGCATCGTCGCTCTTGGTCCAATTAAGATCCGGGAACTCCCGAGCCGTCGCCTGCGATCGCGCCTTAAGTGGTAGTCCCAGTTGGTGCGCCTTGAAGGCCACCCCACCCACGGTTCGGTCAATCTTTTCAGCAATCGCTTGAACTGAATACTCTTGAGCAAGCGTCTCGAGGTCTCTGATGTCCTCGGCACTCCAGCGCTTCGCCATATTACCGCTCCCTATTCCCGGGGTTTAAATCGGGAAAAAGCGGGAAGTTCCCTCAAGCGGTTCCGCCCGGCAAATTTAACCCCTCATAAATTTAACCCCTCATTATGCCGATCGACTCCGGCTTGACTGGTTTGCGGGTTGGAAATAATCCGCCAGAGACGGTCGTAAGACCCCGATCGCGAGACCATCGCCTTTCCGGAGGGGCGTTTTGGTGATGTCTTCAATCATGGAGCGATGCCTCATGCATACGCGACCTAAAAAGATACCTCCGGCGTGACCACGAGCGCACACCCGAAGCGGAGATCGGCCGTAGGGGGAAATTCAATGTTCACCAAAGGGACCGATCGATGATCGCGAGCATTGCCGGCGTAGCCCTCGCGCTACAACTGGGACTACCCGCCCACCCGCTGAACGAAAGCATCCCCCTGGTCCAGGAAATACGGTACCGCCGTCACGGCCGTTCTCCGCCATGCGGCCACGGCTACGATCTCGATGAGCGGGACGACAAGTGCTACCCGAACGGCACGGTGCCTCCGCGGTTTCAATCGGGCCGGTATTATCCCCTGGAGTATGGCGGCGGCCGGCGGCCGGTCCCATGCGGTCACGGCGCTGACCGCGATATTCGCGATGGGCTCTGCTACCCGAATGGCGCGGTACCGCGGCAGTATCAGGAAGGCCGCCCGGGCTATCACTATCGACGAAACGGCTACTTCGAAATGCGATAGCGCGGCGATGCTGAACATCGGTTCGCCGAGCAGGTGATATCCCGTGGAGGCCGTTGCAGGGATCTGACTTCCGATACTCGAAACGCGTTCATCGGATATTCAGGGCGCGTTTTGATATAGTTGATGGATGCAACAGCAGCTCGTCGATCGTGGTCGGACGACCAGTCAGCGCGTCGTCGAGACACCGGAAGCTACTGGTTTGATCGGAGCAGGACGATGATCCTCAGCATTGCCGCCGCCGCTGGCCGTTCAGGTGAGCATGATGCCTGGAAGCGCTGCTGCACCTGTGTTGCCTCAAGCCGTGCAATACCGTGTACCCGCCCATCCGCCGCCATGCGGCCATGGCTGGGATCTGAGCGCGCGCGATGGCCTTTGCTATCCGAACGGCTATCTGCCGCCGCAGGACCAGGCCGCAAGACAATATCCGCGTTACGATCGCGGCGGCCGCTATCCCGTGCCGTGCGGGCATGGCGCCGACCTCGATGTCAGGGATGGCCAATGTTACCCAAACGGGATGGTGCCGCCGCAATATCAGCAGGGGCATCAACAATATTACGGCGAACGGTACGACCGACGCCCGCCTCCGGGCCGGTACTACTATCGGGACTGAGCTACGGCCGGCGCAGCTCCGCGACAGCCTCGGCAACCACCGCGACGAGCGAAGCCATGGTGTATGGCTTCGGCAGCCATCCGAGCGGGGCATACGGCTCGGCGCGTCCACGCGTGCGCGCATCGTCATGCGCGGTCGCAAAGATGCAGCGAATGGCGAAGTCCTGATACAATTGCCGCGCGGCGTCGATGCCATCCCGGGTGCTGGCGAGACGAATGTCCATCACGGCGAGCACAGGTTGCGCCTCGCCGGCCAGCGCGACGGCTTCCTCGGCGGTCGTGGCCGGGCCGACCACTTCGAAGCCGGCTGCCGCCAGCGCGATTTCGGTTTGCATGGCGATCAGAAAATCATCCTCGACGACGAGAACCCGCGGCGGGCCCTGCGTGTCTTCCATCCGCCGGGCCTCTTCCGCGGGCGGCGGCGGGTTCCGATCCGGCCCGGGCTGCGGTGAAAAAAGCCCTGCGCGCTGCTGCGGCGTCATCGATGACCGCCTTAGATTTTCGCGGCGGGAAAATCGAGGCACGCGCGCGAGGGGTTTTTCGTGACCGAAAGCGTTCCGTGCAGCTGGCGTGCGAGACCGAGCACGAGCTGGAGCCCGGATGAGTTCTTGCGGACCTCTTCCAGGTCGAACCCCTCCCCGCCATCCTCGACGCACAGCGCGAGCCGCCCGTCCCGATAGGTCAGGCTGACCCGGACGCCCTGCCTCGCTTGATCCTTGACGCCATGCTTCACGGCGTTTGTCAGCAGCTCGTTCAGTATCAGCGCAAGCGGCATCGCCACGTCGTTGGAAAGCACGCCCTGCGCCGCGCCGCATTCAATGCGCGCATCCGGCGGCAGCAATTGCCGGATGGTTTCGCAGACCGCCGGCAAAAATTCTTCCGCCGCGAACCGGGTGGCGTCACTTCGGCCGTACAGCACACGTTGCGCCGCCGCCATCGCGGCGATCCGCGCGCTGGCTTCGTTCAGGACTTTCCGCGCCTCCTCGCTGTGCGCGGTTCTGGCCGCGGAGAACAGCAGCGATTGCAGCATCTGCATGTTGTTCTTGGTGCGATGATTGAGTTCATCAAGCAGAAGCCGCTGCTGGGTCTCCGCCTGCCGCCGCTCGCTGATATCCACCAGCATGTTGATGGCGCCGTTGACCCTGCCGGAAGAATCCCGCAGCGGCGTCGGGAACGGAATAAAAGGAACCCGCGTCCCGTCCGGCCGCTCCGCGACCGCTTCGGCCCCGCGCACCGCGCGCCCTTCCTTCAGCGCCACCGCCATCGGGCACTGGTCGTGCGGAAGCGGCGTGCCATCCGGCATGAACAGCTTCCACGTGACGCACCATTCGTCACTGCCGAGCACGGGCGTGCGGCCGGAGAATTCGACTGCCGCCTCGTTGAAGTAGGTAATTTTCCCCTGCGCGTCGGTCGTGTAGATCGCGGCCGGTATCGCCGCGAGCAATTCGGTGAGACGCTGCTCGCTTTCGCGGAGCTTGCGCTCGGCTTCCTTGCGATCGGTGATGTCGCGGGCGATCTTCGACGCGCCGACGATGCGTCCCTCGCCGTCGCGCACCGGCGAGACGGTCAGTGAAATGTCCAGCAGGCCGCCGTCCTTCCGCCGGCGAACGGTTTCATAGTGATGGATACGCTCGCCGCGCCGGATGCGCGCGAGGAACCCCGGCTCCTCGTCTTCGAGGCCTGGCGGAAAAAGAATGGTCACGGGTCGGCCGATGGCCTCGCTGGCGGTATGGCCGAACAGCCGCTCGGCGCCCGAGTTCCAGGTTCGGATGATGCCATCCAGATCCTTGCTGATAATCGCATCGTCGGAGGATTCCACGACGAACACGAGCTGCTGCGCACGCTCTTCGGCCGAGCTTCGCGCCTGTTCCGCCCGCAGTCTCGCGACGCCGAAGCCGAGTTGCCGCGCAAGCGTCAGCGCGACGTCGATCTCCGGTTCGGCGAAGCGATGCGGCTTTTCGTAGTAGGCCATGAATTTGCCGGCGAGCCGGCCGCCGATCATGATCGGAATGAAAGCAACCGCTGCGATGCGCTCTCGCGCAACCGTTTCCTTGAGGGCATCGGCAAGACCGGACTGGCCAACGTCCTCTAAATAGACCGGCCGCGGATTTCGTTCACTCCGGTCCCATGGCGAATGGCCCTCGACGGCCTTGCGGTACCCGTCCGACAGGCCCCGCCAACCGACGAAACGCATCACGTCGCTGTCGTCAAACAGCAGAATGGAGGAGCGCTCGCAGGCAAGCGCGGCGAGGATGGCGTCCAGGCCGGCCTCGTAAACGTCGGAAAGCGACGTGGCGTATTGGAGCTTTTCGGAGAAGCGGAACAGCGCCGCCTGCTCTTCGCTGCGGCGCGCCAGCGCCTGTTCGGTCTTTTTGCGGGCGCTGATGTCATGCTGAACGCGCACCGCGTATAGGAAACTTCCCGACGCATCACGAACGCTCGAGGACGTCACCTCCGCCCAGAAATATGAGCCGTCCTTGCGGGCGAGACGCTTTTCAATGGTGTAGCGATCGAGTTCGCCCGCGATCTGTCGCCGGAACTGCGCAAGATCCTGCGCGAGATCCTGTGGCGAGGTCTCGTCAAAGATGCAGCGTCCGATCAGGTCGGCCGCTTCGCGGCCCGTCAGTTCGCAGACCTTCTGGTTGACGCGCAGCATCCGCCCGGCCCGGTCGATCTCGGCAATACCCACGCCGACATGTTCGTAGGTGACGGCCAGACTGTCTTCATGCGCCCGCAGCCATTCGTCGCGCGGCGCGCGGGCGACGTCCGGGGCGGTGGGCAGGCCTAGCGGAGAGACAGTCTTGACCGTCCGTTGCTGGATATTCATTCCCGCCATCCCTGCCCCTGGGGCAAATTTTGCGTCACTCAATACTCGGCAGATGCAGGGTCAGCACGCATGACCACTCAGGCCATAAGTCCGGCAAGAGAAGATTGTTCCCCGCGAAGGTCGAACATCGAAATGTCCGTTTTCTTGCGTGGTCGCGCCTTGCGGAACGGATCGCCATTGGATCGCTAACAGCCGCGGCAGATCCCCGTGAAACTGCTCACCTCAGGTCGCGCCCGGCGCCGAAGCGGCGGTTTTCGCGGGTAAGCTTGGCGCGCGCTGACGATCCGCTGCGACGCGCCGGTATAGGGCGGCGTCGCGAGCCGTGCGCGTGGCGCCGGCGTATCGACCGAGCCGTAGGAGGTTACCGGCGTTGGTGGGTTGGGACGGAGCGGCGGGATATTTCCGGCGTTGCCGATGCCGCTGGGATCGGAGAGCGCTCTGGGATTGGCCGGGCCGAAGGGTACGCCTGATATCGCCGAATTGCCGGCGCCGGCGGAGCCGGCTGGCGGCGTCAATTGCGCGAATGCCCTGCCGGGGGCGATCAGGGTGAGCGCCGCGAGGAGAACAAGCGCCGGATTGCGGAACATCGAGGTCTCTCCAAGGGGGGCACCCATGCAACGATCATGTGGCGCGCGCGTTCCCTTGCTTCCAGTTCGTCTGCTTCGAGCCGCCGGTTTTTTCTGCCGTCCGTCCCGCTCCGGAGTAGGCGGCGGCGAGAGAATCAGACCTAATTGTGGCGCGATCACGTTTTGAGATTCCGGCGGAATGAACCAGCCTGAGATGCTCGATTCCGATATCCGCGCCCTGCAGCAATGGCTGCGCGCTGCCTGGCGGCAGCTCGGCGATGCCTCCCTCACCACCTTCAGCCGCCGCGAGTTGCGCAACCAAATGAAGCAGTGCAGCGCCGACCTACGGGAGCGACTGCAGATGGCGGCCGAACAACAGTCCGGGCCGGTCCAGCAACCCATCCCGACCTACACCCGGCCGGAGCTGCGTATCCTGTCATGGTGATGGAACAAGGTCACGTGCGTGCCCTCCGTCGCCAGCCACGAGCACACTGCTGATGGCACCGCGCCGATGAGACCGAACAGCAAAACATACCACCCGTGGCCAAAGCCGATCCAGAACGCGACCGCCAGCGGCAGGTAGCTGATCGCATAGCCGAACAGCGCCGTGAGCGCGATGCGGTACGAAACCTTGCGCTTCGCCAGCGCATGGTCGAACCACCCAGCCAATAGCGCCGGGATCAACCCGACCAGATATATCGTCGGCAGCATCATGATCTGGGAGACATCGAACGTGTTCGGGCTGCCCGCAAGCCCGTTGGCAACCTGCAGCATCACCCAGAACGCGACGACGAAGCCGAGCGGCGGCGCCATGGCGGCGAAGATCAGAAAGCGTGTCATGGTAGCAATTCCTTGGGCTGCCAACTTTTGTCCCGGAGCGTAACGCCGCGTCTTTCGGGTTGATGTGACGCCTCTCACGCTGGCGGGTGACAAGGCCCCCGCCCTGCAGCCGATCCGCTTCTGCCCGATCGCCCTGGGCGAGGCCGCGCCCCGCGCGTGCTGCCTGAACAGGGGTTAGCCGCCCTGCCCGCCCTGTTGATAACCCCAATGCCCCGGGCCCAGCGTCGAAACAGGCCGCCATGGTGTGCTATCGGCATACCGGCCTGATTAACGACGGACGGAACACATGCGGATCACCCTGGTCGGTTCTCGCCATTTCGGCGTGACCACATTCAACACCCTGCGCCAACACGGGGTCGATATCGTCCGCGTCGTTGTTCACGATGGCGAGGACCGGCTTGCCGCCACCGCGCGGGCCGCCGGGATCGAGGTCGTGGTGCAGGCCGATCCGAAATTCGTGGTCGCGTCTGAAATCGCGGCCAATACCGACCTGATCGTGACCGCGCACAGCCATGCCCGCGTCGCCCGGGAAGCGCTGGCCGCCGCCAAGCTCGGCGGCATCGGCTATCATCCTTCGCTGCTGCCCCGGCATCGCGGCATCGCCGCGGTCGAATGGACCATCAAGGAGGGCGATCCGATCGCCGGCGGCACCGTCTACCACCTCGCCGACCGGATGGATGCCGGTGCCATTGCCGCGCAGGAATGGGTGTTCGTCAGGAAAGGCGAAACCGCCCGCGACCTCTGGGAAC
>Ga0307510_10009510_pt1 | contig 11579 bp, 7 predicted proteins | sample 12_EM_MG_FD_207224 | JGI IMG/M metagenome (GOLD analysis project Ga0307510, IMG submission 207224) | Populus trichocarpa ectomycorrhiza microbial communities from riparian zone in the Pacific Northwest, United States - 12_EM | ecosystem: Host-associated > Plants > Roots > Unclassified | place... | reverse complement strand
GGTCTGTTCAAATTTAAGCTCTTTACATGAAAATTAGAAAATCTACGAGGATTTTATTTGCCCTAATTTAGCATAAGGATTTGAACTCTCGTGATAAAGAAAGTTGCATGATCCTTTAATCATCATATCAACCTCTTAGATTAGCTTCCATTGCATATGATCTTGCACTAAATTTAAACAAGAATGCTATAAATAAATAATAAATAGTTTTGTGATCCTAGCACAGAACTCAATAGCCAATCCCATTAATTTAATGAATCACATATAATTTTTTTTTAAAAAAACCCCATCAATTCTGGAGGTGGCAGGTGTTCTTCAAGTTTTACAAGACAGTAGCAGAAGAAATGGACAGTAGCTGAGACTCCAATGTTTATGGGCCATGGCCTAGCATCATCAGCACAAAGCTCAGGATGGAGCACTAGCAAGCCCGGCTCATGAGTCACTCTTTTCTTTATTTGGTATTATGGTAGCTTTTGTGGTTGTGGTTTAAAAAAATTATTTTATAAAAAATACTTTTAATTGAGGTTGGTTTGATATTTATATATGTTTGGTTGAAATTGTAGTTAAAATTAAGGTTGAACAAAACGTAGTTTAATGTGTTTGGTTAAGAATGCTTTTTAAATTGAGGTTATAAAATAAGTAAAAAATATATATATTAATATTAATGGTTTTAAATTTAAATATTGTAGATTTAATCACTACTATTACATCATAAAATAAATAATACTTTATATAAAATATTTTTTATTGTTCCATTAAACTATCTACAATTCCATTACGTACAAAATTCATCCGACAAGAACTACAGTTTCCATGATTTTTTGAGCGTGCAATAAAATTAGGTAAAATATTATCAGGAATAAAATTAAGATTACGAGTAAATTTAAGTCACCCTAAACTAGTTTTTTTTAAAAGAAAAAATTACTGTTCACGTTCACGTGAATAGTGCAAGTGAAATCAATTCACTGCACTGGTTTTTCAAAAAAAAAACAACACTATTCACTTTAATGAACAGTGTGAGTGAAGAAAAGTTCCACAGAGCTGCTTCCATTTTTCCTGCGTTTTAAACGCAATATGTAGTAGGCCCCATCAAGCGTTTTTGTGTTTACCAAACAATTGTTTGGCTGTGGTTGCTTCAAATGGAGAAGCAACCACGTAAACAAACGGACTCAAACTAATCAATCTTGAACCCCACCAAAAATTACCATTAAATTGTTTTATATTAAGCTTTTAATAAGAGAAACAATCGGTGGGTAAACTCGGGATTCAGCCGATCTAGAATTAGAATCAGACTAGGTTTAAAAAAAGTTAAAGAAAGAAAAAAACCTGGGTGATCCAGTAAAACACTCAGGTTGACCTGGTAAAAAATCTAATTGCAACTCATTAATTAATTATTTTTTTTAAAAAAATAATATCATTTTGATTTATAAAAAATTTTAAAATTTAATCAGGTAAAAATTTATGATGTGGGTCTTGGCAGGCCAGGTAAAAACTATAAATAAATCAATGAAAAATCTTTCTAAAACGTGATTCAGTGGCCACTCGATCCAAAAATTCCACTTTATTTGTGAACTTCCGCTCGGTTGATGGGCACTCATGGAAGCTCATCTTGCATACAATTTTAGGGTTCCAAGCCCGTCCTTCATCCTGCGCCTCCCTTCTATTACTTAGATTATAATGATTATAATCCGAACTTGCTTAGCTAAAGTAAGCTATTAAATATACAAATCATATCCTCCACCAATCTATGTAAGTTATATGAGGTTCCTCTTGAGTTTAAAAATCAGTATTTTATCAACATTTAACTCCAATAAAAGTGATTTTTTTTACCTCTTTCAACTCCTGCAAACTGCTTGATTAAATTTATCTTTAGATGATCTTGTTTAATTACTTGAATTTATGCTGCCATAATCGAGAAGATATGCTGATCTGCCTGCTATATCATGTGATAAAATAAATAAATAATGTAGCAAAATCTATAGGGGTCTTAAAATGAAATAAATATAATTCTCCTGTCTCTCTATATTCCCGAAAAAACAAAGCCTAAAATGTCTGTGGCTGTCATCAGAGTTCCTTGTTCATTACAAACGACATTCGGGCTCATCGTCAAATGTAAGAAAATGCCAAACACAAGATTCTCCTCTAAATCCCTCCAATCCAAAACAGAGATTTCCACTTCAGACACAGTCCCAGGTCAGAGAGAACCAAAACCTTAAACTCCCCAAATGTCCTTATTTCAGTGCTTCTTATTAAGATTGAATCTTTTTTGGTTTTTAAGGATATCCTTTTGATACTTTGTTCATGAATATCAGGTCCCAATGAAGTTTCTGTGCCAGAAGTTCGTGTTTTTGTGAGGAAAAGGAAAGTGAAAACCACTGTTGAGGCTGCTGAAAAGGAGGTTAAAGTAGAGCCCAGGAAGCAGAAAGTGAGAGTCTTTTTCGTGTCTTTTTTATATAATGTTATTGTTTTTATAGGATTAATAACTTCATTTAATCTTTGTGGTGTAGTTATCTGCTTTACCTGACATTGAAGAATTTGCATACAAGAAAGGAAATGGTCCTGCCCTGATAAGTAAGTGATACCTTCTTTAGCAAAGGTTGTAAAGGCATGGAATTTAAGTAGGAGATGATAAAAAGAGAAAGTGGGTAACTTTGATTGAGAAATTTGCTTGGGGTGTGGTGGGTTAGTTTTCATTTGCTTGTTTTTTGAGTAAAGTTAAAGACTTTCCTTTTTTTTTTAATGTGCTTTCCTTGCCTCTGTTTGAGGTCGAGGATGTTTAGAGTGTAGAATGTTATGTCGCGTGAAGTTGAGGTGAAAATTTTCTGTTTTTAAAGTACTTCATATCCATTGTTGGCCTGAGGTGCTTTACTTGAAAGTGCACGGTCTGTTGGTAGTTCAAAATTGTTAAGCTTGTGACATGGATTTTAAATGTTATACTATCATTTGGTTTGTTGTTCATAACATAAAGAGTACTGATTTCTCTTAGAAATGGTTCTACAGGGAAGTTAAAATCTACCGAAAATGTGCTTCCTGTGGACAGTGAAGCTGCTTCTACTATTAGGCCAGCAGGTATGCAGAACTGAAAGGTGTCAAATTGATTTTGGATTTGGCAGGTGAAGGGTAGGAGAGTCTTGTAAAGATATTTGTGTTTTCCATATATATGTGGATGGAAAAACATTTTCTTGTGGGGGCATTATTGGTTGAAAGAAACTAATGAGTGATCCAGATTCTCATAACTTAAACCCATGGAAAATCTCTCTCATAAAAGCATTTATAAAGCACATAGAATCAAAGATCTGAGAGGCGGTGAATAGGGATTCAGGGTTAAGGGTGGCAGTTACTTTCATGCAAATACTATTTGTTGGATGAAGCATGCAGTTGAAGGTATACTCTGCTAACATACAGTTGAAGCAATATTTTGATATCAGATATAATTATGGTAACTAGAAAAAAAGGACAACTGGTATATTGCTTCAATCATTTGAATGAGCCATTGTCCATGTTAATCACAACATTCCATATTTGTCGCTATTGTCTCGGCTAGTTTTATCAGTATCATATATTCAAGTGGGTTATTAGTTGACATTGTCAATTGACTTAGAATTTTGTAGTTTGTGTAACTGGATCTGATATTTAGAGGAGGCAGGATTTTGATGGGGATATATTAAATAATGAACACTTGTAGATATTGTTTCTGTTTTCTTTTGTTGCTTGTTGATAATGATATGTTTTATTTGATATAGGTGAACCACCTCTCAACTGGGACAAAGTCCTTGAAGGGATTCACAAAATGAGGTCTTCTGAAGATGCACCAGTAGACACCATGGGATGTGAGAAAGCTGGCATCTCTCTTCCTCCTGGGGTATTGTTCATTTCCATTATGCATATTACTCTAACAAAAGCATATTTATGAGTATTACCTATGTTTTCTGTAATTCAAACTTTAGCAAAATGGTCCCCGACTTTCTCTCTTAGTCTTTATTAATAATTTCCTGTGTCTGCTTCTATGTGATTGTATTAGTTTATGGCTTTGTTTTTTTTTTTTTTTTGTAATTTCATGTAGCTGTCGCACTGAGAAACGTTGTTAGATGTCCCATTTTGTTGCATATTGTGACCTTAGGTCTCAAAGTGTCTGCCTGGTAACTATGCAGACCACCCATAAGGTGGCTCAGAAGTTTGTCAAGACTTGCTAAAATCGTGAACTTACATCTCTAGATACTTGATTGTGTTTAATGGGTGCCTCCATCTGCAGAGTTTGTAGACCTTAGGTCTCAAAGTGTCTGCCTGGTAGCTATGCAGACCACCCATGAGGTGGCTCAGAAGCTCTTCAAGACTTGCTAATATTGTAAACTTACATCTCTAGATATGTGAGCGTGTTTAATGGGTGCCTCCATCTGCAGAGTTTGTAGCTGTTCTTTTTTGAAGGAGGTGCTTTATTTGTAATAGATTATACCTATTGTTCAGTCTTTGGGAGACCTTTCAGCTTACTGCGATGGAGCCTGTTCCTGTATTTTGGATTTTCTGTTTCTTATAAAAAACTATTACCCCGTTTAGGCTTCAGTTTTAACAGATTATTGTTTGGCATGAAGCTTTTAAGAATGATCATTTGGTCATTTTAAAAGAAGGGTCACCACTGTCAACTATTCTTAGCTTTGAAAATGTTGTGCTAATACAAGAAACTAGAACCAATTCTGACTCATTATCTGTGGAGAATTATCTCTGTGCATATGGATTGGCAATCAATTTCTTGTATTTGACTGATAAATGAGTTTTTGTGGATTCTCTGTGACAGCATTTTCAGTGATCTCTATCTTCTGACTTGTTTTTCTGAAAGTTTGGAACTTTAACAAAATAGTTGCTGTCAATTTCATTTCTGATTATCTTTCAAAGCCCTGTACTTTATCTTTCAAAGCCCTGTACTTGTAGTTTTGCTTTTTGGTGGGTTCTAAATTCTTAGAATTTGGTAGAATAACGATATTTTAACTCCTCTCTTTTGTTTAGGAAAGAAGATTTGCGGTCTTGGCATCAGCACTTCTCTCAAGCCAAACAAAGGATCATGTTACTCATGGCAAGTTCATACCAATAAATAATAAGTTTATCATCATTAAAAAATGTTTTATTTTGATTCTTGTTTGTTCAAGAGAATGTCTTATTCTCCAAATTGCATTTGTGTGCTTCTTCAATTATGATATTATTCTAAGAGCTTGGGAATATTCAGTTACCTGAAAACTTGCATGTGGCATGTCATGATATTTGCTGTTTCACAGATAGGTTGTTTTGAGTGCAGGAGCAATTCAGCGTCTTCAGCAAAACAATCTGCTTACTGCTGATGCCATTGACAAAGCTGATGAAACAGCAATCAAGGACTTGATTTACCCGGTATGTGTTCTCATGACAACACGAACAGATGAGGGGAAGCTATCTTGTTTTACTGAGACATTCAGCATCTAAATAAATGGGTTATTTACTATTATTACTATTACTATTATTATTATGATTTATGGCATTGGTTAATTATGGTTTTTCTTCAGGTTGGCTTTTATACAAGAAAAGCTAGTAATTTGAAGAAAATTGCAAAAATTTGTCTCTTGAAGTATGACGGCGATATACCTAGTTCTTTGGAGGACTTACTGTCCCTTCCAGGGATTGGACCAAAGATGGCTCATTTGGTATGGCCTTAATTAAATAATCTTTATAATAAGGATGCTAGCTTAGTTTGTTAAAGTTTTTTGTGTGTGGGGCTTTAGGTAATGAATATTGCTTGGAACAATGTTCAAGGGATTTGTGTAGATACTCATGTGCACCGCATTTGCAACCGCCTTGGATGGGTGGCACGGCCAGGCACAAAACAGGTACCTTCCCATGCATTTCCTGATGATGGTTTTGTGTGATTTTACTCATGATTTCCTTTTCTTTTCTGGGTCTAACTTGTTATGAAGTTCCAATGATTCAAGGAAATGCATCGAGCATTAAATGATGATTGTAAAAGTTCCAAATTTAGTATAATTTCAAGGAGGATCTAGCAAAGGCCTACATAGATTGTGACCTTGTAATGTGTGAACACATAAAGCTATTTCATTTATCATATTTATGCTTCCTCTACTGTTTATGATGAATACAAATCAGATAAATGAATCTTACCATCATAAATTGTCTCCCTTTGTCTCTTTATATATTTGCACTAAGTTTTTATGCTTCTTTCTCTGTGTTTATATTCATTTTTATCAGTTCTTTTTTCCCCCCTTACTGCTAGAAAACTTCAACTCCTGAGGAAACAAGAGAGGCTTTGCAACTATGGCTTCCAAAGGACGAATGGGTTCCAATAAACCCTCTTTTGGTACGTGTAGCTCATTCATGTACACTCAAACATGCATCACACAGGTTCACAAAAATAATTGGCTGAAGTGAAAGCAGATATATAGTGCTGTTATGTGTATGCAATCAAAATGTGCATGTCTAGTATTCTCAACTGTACATATGCAAGTCGGTGCATGTCAAATTATTGAAGCATTTTGAAAAACTTGTAATCTTGGAATGTCCTTGTTTATTTATGCTGTCTTCTGGAGTTATGCAACAAAAGATTATGGTAGGCTTATCTGAGCCTCCTAGTGTACTGTTTTTTGAATCAGTGGCCTAGTAGCAAGTGCCCCAGGACATGTTACGTCTTTGACTGGTGCAAAAAGAGCTGCACAATTCCTCTCTTTCAATGTTATGCAGTTACTGTCTAGCCGTAACATAAACTCATAGGCATTTTAGGGATATTAACCGAATGCAATTTATTGCTCATGGAATCGAACAGGTGGGATTTGGGCAGACAATTTGTACTCCACTTAGACCTAGATGTGGAATGTGCTGCATAAGTGAGTTCTGTCCATCTGCATTCAAGGAGACCTCAAGTCCGGCATCCAAGCAGAAAAGGTCCGGTGGGAGCAAAAAGCTCTAAAACACTAGTTGGTTTTGATTTTTGGCCTCCCGTTCTTACTTTGTATTTGCATTGCAATAGCCGAGGAAGTATAGTTTTAAGTTATTCCGTTTTGTGGCATTCTGCTGTGTATCAAATGTTGGTGCTTCATAGGCAGCATAGGCAAAAGATGGTGCCCATATTTTATTGGCAAGGCGATAGAAGCAATGCAGTTTTGGGAGGGGAATGAGTGCTATCTTAAACAAACTTGTATATGTAACGATTGAATCAAATCCATAACTATTTTGCTTTACGTTAACCATACATTCAACAGAAAGCATTTCATTAATGGTACAGAATTTTTGGGCAAATTGTGTTCTCTTGTTCTCTGAAAATTTAGTTTGGTCCAATGGAGACCCAACAGGCCTTGGTCTATCCAATCAAGTAGCCAATCTCAATCCCTAATCCCTTCCCCTACCCTTTTCATGGTTTTAAATTATGTTGTTCTACTAGAAATCTCTAGTTTCTTCCAACATCTCTTGGCTTGAATTTAAGAAGATTTACTAAATGTTCAAGTTCTTAAGCTAGGGACTCTTGGGGACCTTGTGCTCTGAAACTGATTATTAGTGCTAATGGTCATGTATTGTAGTTGAGGATTCATTTCGTCATTACTTCAATGAGTATTTCCAAGAATGCAGGCATGAAAATCAAATCAATGCATCTTTTCATTCTCAGGCATGCCCTTCTGTATTTTCTGGTATGAGCAGCATTGAGTTTTGACCCCCAAGATTACTAAGGCAGATTCACTATAACCCTCCGTCACATGCCATTACCAGAAATTGCTAGCAATGGTAAAGGCATTCTGTACATCATATGGAAGCAAACTAAATACCTGCAATTTTACTTTATATTGCATCTCCGCTACATCTCTACCATGAGTAGAAATTTTGTACTACCAGTTTCAGGCACTACAATACTACAAATGCCAAGCACCATTGTATTATAAAAGTATAACGGCATTGAATTTATGGTCTAGTAATGCAACACACCACACAAAAAAACACAAGGTGTAGTCAGTTACAAATATGGTGGCTGTTTGAGTGAATTAGCTGGCCTTGAAAGAAGTTTAACTAGAATGCCAAGCCAAAATCAAATTTGATTGGGGTTTTCCGTACTCTTGAATCATTCACGTCACCAGAACGCCATTTTCAAAACCATGCCCTCGGTCCTTGCTACCATCTTGTCCTCATTAACCATCTCTTATAAACTAACAAGAATAGAAAGCCACAGATGGGTGCTTCACCTATACAGAGACTGACGAAGGCAACTTGCTCTTGCGCCATGTCCAGTAGTTAACTCTCATTGGGTCCACATGCCGCAAGATAGAACAAATTGTTTTTGCTATGTCAGAATCTGCTGGGTCGGAGTTTGAAGGTCTCAGAGAATCTACAGCATCTCTAAACTCTTGGTTAGCTTGGAAACCATGGGAGAGAAGATCCAAAAGTGTGCTCAGAGCAAAGACATGGTTGGCTTCAGCACTCAAAACCTTCAAACATACAGAAGAAACCTGAGGATCGCTGATCCAAGACTTGGGGTCATTTTTGTAGAGGCCGCGAAGATATCTCCATGGGCTCTCATTCCCAGGGTTGCCTAAAATGGTCTCAATAGTGTACTTTACTTCTGACTCTCTTGTGGCTTCTAGGCCTCCCAGGAGGGGAGATCTAGTTACCACAAAATATCTCTGTCATGGAACAAACAGATAAAAATAAATTGTTGTGCCAAAAGGGAAGAACCATATATGCAAAATGGAAGCAAAAAAAAGGTAACATGAATGTGATACCAAAAAGTTTCTGACAAGTTAGTTGAATGTTAAATCACTCTGGAAACATGAAAAACCTTATAAATCAGCACCTTCTTCCCTTCTTTTATTATTAGTCTATAAGCATGATGTCAGTATAACGGGCCTGATATATAATTAAGATACACACAGAACACTTCATCTTTGTTATGATATGGTTAGGATAAAAACAGCATGTGCAACAAACTTGTACTTACTTGATTCCAAGCAGAATTATTGAAAACATCTTTTTCAAGCAGCTGATGACAGTAGTCGAGTTCATTTTCCCACCCTCCTAAGGCCTGCAATACCCACTGCACCAGGAGAGGAAAAAACCAAGAATTTACTTAAAACCATTATAAATGATGTGTACAAGAATGACAAACACTGAAAAATATCATACCAATGAGAGCTCTATGACACATATCTAATATAAGATGGGGTGATTGGAGAACAACAAACCTGCCTATGAGACCAGGCATGATAATTTTTGGCATCAAGAGAAAGCATCCTCCTTGTAAACTCAAGTTCCTTAGATGCGGCATCAGTTCCCAATTTCTCAGCAATCCACCGCCTATGATGCCTGCAAAAAATCCATTATTACAATTAACATTATGGAATTTACAAGATCATTTAATAACTAAAAACGAGAAAATTCTTGACATTGACCGATCAGGTAGCCTACGGGGGTTTCTACAGACGTCCTTCAAAGAACCTAATGTACTAATCCACCAACCCCGTCTATAAAACGAGTTTGGAATCAAATTGAGTAGCTTTCCTAAAGAAATTGCACCGAAGATGAGAACTTCAAAAAGAAAAAGAAAAAGAAAGAAGAAGCTGCTAACATTAAAAATTACAGCTGATCTCAAAGAATTAATTAAAATACTCTTTCGAACTATAAACCGCACCACTCAAGGTGGCAAGCACCATCATCTTTAAAGGTAACTTAATCAACTGATCTGTGAATAGAATCATCTCAAATTCAAATGAAGATATATTTGCTCACCATATCTGATAATTTTTGGGGTTACTCTCTGAAATCCCCGACATAAAATTCAGTTCTTCATTCAAGTCTATGCCCAATGCATCAAGTATCAATCTTCTGAAATGCCACACCTTCAAAACAAACAATAGAAATAGTTTAGCAAGTCTCTTAATACGTTGACAATTGGTGAAGAACCCCATCCTAGACGTTCAAAAAACAAAAACAGTTGCAAATCAAGACACAATCCATTACAAAACTCACAATATTTTGCAAAAACAAAACAAACCCACAATCCTAAGCACCATAAAAAACCAAGACAATCCACACAAATCCAAAACAGACACGAACTTTAAGCACAAAACAAACAACCCACAGGGCGAAAAAAAAAACCCACCAAAGCACAAACAATCAACACATAAGTAAACAAAAACAAATAGTGGGGCACTTACAGTGTAATTTCCAGGATTCAAAAGAATAGCTTGATGAGTGAGTTGAAGTGCACGAGGAGAAAACTCATTAGCTTTGTAAACAGCACGGAAATAGCCCATGGTTTCAATGAAATCTGGCTTGTAATCGATGGGGACAACTGGGTTTGGTCCATCATCTTGTGGGATTGGTGTCACGTCTGCCCACTCTGGATCCTGGCTGAGCCGCAATTTGTGCTCCTTTGCATCCATGTCTTTGACAGTACTGTCTTCGCTCGACTTGGGGACGAAGATCAAAGAGAAAGTAAAGAACTTAGCTTTATGGGGGCCATATCTATATATATATATATATATTTTGGCAGTTATTTTTTAAATAATTTTTATTTAAAAACATATTAAAATAATATATATTTTTATTTTTTTAAAATTTATTTTTAACATAAATTCAGAAGCATTAAAAAATTTAATTTTTAATAAACAATATTTTAACCACCATATCAAAATAGCAATTAGTGCAAAATTAGCAAATAGTTTCTAATGCAGATGTGCTATGGGAATGTGTGGTTAAAGAAAATAATTTTATAGGTTTCGTGAAAGATTCAATTATTAAAAGTAATTAAGTTGAAATTCTATGATCTCGTTCCCGTTTAAAGGAAGGCCTCTCCTTGCCATTCTCATAATAATAATAATAATTTTTGCCCCCAATCTTCATGCGGCAATATCCATACATTAGCTATCCTTTCGGACTAGCCAGTGATCCAGAAAACCATGGAAACCATTTCTACAAGCTTTCCTGCGAGAACAATTTCGTAAGAACAAGGAGTTATTCCAAGGATTGAACTTCAATGTTCAGTAAAAGGATTCCCATTCCACCGTTGGTGTAGTGTTTTCGATCACAATGACACGGATTTTTTAAAATATTTTTTATTTTAAAATATATTTAAATTTATTTTTAATATTTATGTATCAAAACAATTTATGATCATAAAATATTTTAAAAATATTTTTTTAAATACAAGAACAACCACTCTCTGATTGATGGCTTCGACTTCTACTTTGTTGGATTGTAAGAGTATAGAATGGGAATTTTTTTTTCAAATTCAATTCAAAAAATCTCCCATTCACTGTAGCACAAAATTCTAAAACTATTCTGGTTTGATTCTTGGTTGTAACAAATATTTGTATGGCTTCAGACTTGCTCTTACGCAACGGTGATCATTTTCAGTTTGGTTTGATTTTTTTAAACAAAAACTAGTTTGGTTCGGTTTTTTGATTTGGCTTGATTTTTTTAGTTTGACTTGGTTTTTTCGGTTTCAAGCTTATAAAATCAAAACAAACCGGTTAGTTTTTTCAAAATTTTAATTGGTTTCTTTTTTTATAATTCAGTTTTTTCTGTTATTATTTTTTAATTTTTTTTAATCTGTTTTTTTG
>Ga0307510_10009508_pt1 | contig 11580 bp, 14 predicted proteins | sample 12_EM_MG_FD_207224 | JGI IMG/M metagenome (GOLD analysis project Ga0307510, IMG submission 207224) | Populus trichocarpa ectomycorrhiza microbial communities from riparian zone in the Pacific Northwest, United States - 12_EM | ecosystem: Host-associated > Plants > Roots > Unclassified | place... | reverse complement strand
GATCAAAATCGCTCTTTTTACCTCAGATTTCCTAATTTTAGGGGGGTCATTTTTCATCATAACGTGGTCGGGGACCGGACTAACTATCTAACCCTATATCCCGGAATCCCGGTCCGGGAGCCCCTTGCTGCCAACTTCCTGTTTGCTCATGTCGCGTCAGGTTACGCGCTCCTCGTCAGGAGAGGGAGACATGTAACCACGCGGATCGAATGCTCCTGATAAAGTGAGGCCTTGTCGCTGGGCAGGACGAGCATAAGCGGCGCTACGTTCTGCTTCCACTTGTGGTATTTCAGCCGTACTGCCGTAGGTGAGAGGCATGGGTCGAATTTCTCAGAATCATTCTCAAGAAGTGGGCGGAGATGTCTGAGAGAGGACTGGATATGCGCGTGCTGGGCTAATGAGTCAACAATGCGAATTCCAGGACGGACTGCGTACATATCCATTAACAACGACGGCGTTGACGAATTCCTGTATTGGCACTCATCGCGGATTGTGCGGAGGGTCAGGGTGAGATAGACTGAGGACACAATGAATGGCGAATCGCTTTGACGCATGTGCATTTCGGAAATTGCCTTGATCTCGATTTCAAGACATGGATGAAACAAAGGTGACCACGGGATTGTTCCAGTCTCTAGATTTATCGCAAGGTTATCGAACATCACCTCTGACAAGTACGTCTAGAGTCACACCCCAGCTTTGTTACAAAGGCACCTAAATTACAATCCACGGTCACCATTTCGACCCATTCGAATTTCAAAAGTCACAACCCTATGCCATCACGAATTATTCGTCCCTCGGACCTTGGTTGAGGATTGTCTTAGATGATAACTGGATTGGGGACTTGACAGGGGGAGGCAAGGCAAGAAAGGTGAAGGGTGAAAACGGTGAATGCAAGTGGTGGTTGAACGAGTCGGGCTTGCAGAGTGGGGAGGGGGACAAGGGCGTGTTGAACGGCCCGGGTACCATCGTCAACAGGGAAAACAAAACGAAGTTCGAAGCGAAGGGAGTCCTTGTCCGCACCATCATCTCAGCTGCATCCACTGCCACAAAGGCCGGGGTACCCGCACCCGTGCCACAACTCTGCCACAACTCTGCCGTGATCCCCAAAGTTGAATGACCCGGACATACGCAGTTCGACCTCCTCAACTTCTCCCTCCTCCGTTTTGCGCGGCTGCGACACCACCAACGCCATGTGTGCGTGGGGTATATCCCCTCTCACGTGTTTTCAGTCTGTGCAGCAGCATCCTTGGCCTTGTTGAGTGCCTCAAGAAACGACATCAGAGGTGACATTGTTGATTTTGGGGTCCCGTTCCCCACGAGTCCCGCCAGCCCACCCCGAGGCGCACGGTCCTCCGGCGGTGGTGGCGACAGATGGTGTTGTTGTCTCTTGGAGTCTGGTTCCGGTGTCGCGCGCCACGACTGTGACCCGCTTCTGCTTCCGTTACCATCTTCATCGTCGGAGCTGAGTGCCACCCGGTCCCTTGTCTTATTATTCGCACTATTAAATTTCGCAACCGCGACAGGCACGCGCCACGCCAGCGTGAGCGCAGGTCGAAGTTCTCGCGTATACCGCAGAGGTCATGTTCGGTCGGAGCAGCGATGCTCGTGAGCCATGTATATGACAGCGCCTGCTCAGCGGTGAGGCGACGCGTGGGGTTGGGATTTAGGAGGGCACGCATAAAGCTCTTGGTTGTCGTGTAGGGTACCAGGGCCTGAAAGTCAGACAAGCGCATTCCCACTAGCCGCGACGATCCCGGGCGTACCTTCGTCGGATACGCTCTTGCAGTATCCATCGTGGAACTTCACCCTCACATCCATCATCTCCTGTATCACCTCCTTCATCTCATCTGCCCTGAATGCCAGCGGCGCGTATCCGCGAGGAGGACGTAAGTGATGATTCTGCAACACGTAATTAGCATTCAATCGCGGTCTGGATGATTGGTGGGGGTACGAAGTGACCGTACCCTATTGACCAAAGATCGGCCGGCTTGCCGTGCCCTTTTTGGTTCAGTTCCTCCGGAGCGACGTATGACGGACTTCCTGCGACGGACGTGAATAGTTCCCAAATGAATTGAGGTGCTTGGCACTGCAAGGCCAAATGGCGCGCATACGAGATATATTTCCAATGAGAAGGTCGAGGCGAGGCACATGCCAAGGTCGGCGAAAACGATATCCGACGATGGGTCCTTGGGACGGGAGACAATGACCTCCAATCTGTTCACAAGCCACGCATTAGGTCCAAGGATCTCGTCGAAGATCGGGAAGGGTGAATGATAAAGGGGAGGGGCAACATACTCGAGATCCCGGTGGTCGATGCCGTGGTCTTGTAGGTACTTCGCTCCGGACAAGACGGAATTAGGGATTCAACGAAACGCATCAGCATCTCGTTGTTATCACCGAGTGAAGAATAATCGAACGTACCAAAGCACTGCCACAGCATCTCGTTTCGAGAAGTGGCCGCGCTGACTGAGGCGCTCAAAGAGCTCGCTGCCGATAGCGGGTTCGAAAGCGAGGCAGTATTTTGTCCAAGACTCGAACCATTAGTGACCTACAGAAAGACAACCAAACATGTTAGGAGACAAACGAGGACATGCGCGCGCAGGCGCATCATGGAGGAAAGGGGGGCGGAGAAACGACGCACGACATTGGGATGATCGAGACCCTGGAGCACTCGCACCCCATTCCCTTCTTCAGAACGGCCTTCAGTACAACCTCGTGTGTGACATCGCCAGGTGCCGTCCGAGCGGAGGGATTTCGCGTGGCCGCGAAGGAGAGTGGGGTAGTGGGGAGAGAGTTGGGGGTAGCGGTGGAGGTATGGATGGGCCGGCTGCTCGCCGCTCAGCGAGGGTTCACTGATCCGATGGGACGTGCCATGTCGCGCGCTGCCATATGATGGCCATGACGCGGGGTTTGTGATATTTACAGTATTATTCTAGAGTGTATACACCCGAGAGGCTCTAACACATACCATGCTTTTTCCAAACTAGCTAGCGCAGAGGACGTCGCTGATCTCGTACTGTTTTTTCTGGTTCGCTGACGGCGGTCGCGCCATGACCTTTTGGGAAGCGAGAACATCTCGTTGTCGTTACGCTGATAGTATCCGGTGATGTAACTATGCTCTCTCCCAACTGGGGTGATCTCTTCAGTCGAACAGGAAATGGAGGACGTAGATGCGCAAATGATCTGCCAGGTGCAAGTTGGGAAGGGGAAGAGAAAAGGCAACTTGCCGAGCAACAGGGCAACGGGCGGAACGCTTGTTGGTGAAGGTGGCAGCTCGACTCGCACTGTGTCGGAAGGCCCATTCCGCCGTACCCAATGGCCTCCTCTCTTAACAAAATCTCATAAATAGAAAATATTGCCCACGAATTTACGGTTCGATTCGATTTGTCTCAAGAAGTCTTTGGTTTTTGGTACTTAAAGCGAGCACCGTGTGGACCACGGGACCAGTAATAGTAGGTATACTGCGATTTTTTTCGAATGTTTCCGTATGTCCTCGTCCGGTTTCGACCCACTTCATCTGCCTTCGCCATCGGGGTCGACAACGACGGCGATGTCTGTGGAATCCCTGTTCGCCACGAGTTCCGCCAGTCTCTGCCGCCACACGCGATAGTCCCGGGCCCGTGACAGCAGAGAACGACACTGCTATAGTCTCTTCGTGTCTAGTTCCACCGTCGCGCGCCACGACGTCTGCCCATTTCCGCTTCCGTCGTCGTCTTCATTATCGAAACCCATCGACAGATGTTCCTCCTTGTTTGCAGGAAGCGTAACAACCCGATCCGCGCCGATCGTGTTTGTTCGGGGACGCGAAGGTTGTGAGCCACAAAAACTTTCTTCTAGTATCGGTCTTTGAAGTTGTTTCTGGCCTCCGACATCCTTCATACGCGCTGCTTCTTGTCGTCCGACGGAGAAGGGGCGTATTCACAAACGGCCATTTAAACACCTTTTGGACCTGAAGTGGACAGGCCTGCGCTACCACATATCCCAAACAGCTTGGGGCGGACATGAGCTGCTCTCCAGCGGAATCGGGGTTCTTGACGCAGCAAGGCCCCATAACAAGTGCAACATGTGTCTTCAGCAAGGAAGTCAGAGCAACCACATGCCAAAGTTTCTGATGACTATCTTACGACGGGATCTTGGTCTTTGTAAACGCGACTCGCACATCCCCGAAAATTGGAGGAGAAAAAAAAAAGGAAAGAAGTGTTTTTGAAATCGTAGTAGATGATGTATTTGACTCGTCCTGCAAGAACTTCGCTCCGGACATCACAAACTCGGCCAAAACGAAGCAGCATCCGCTCGGTTTCGGCTCCGCATGCTAGATTGAGCTGGACTATCTATCAGTGGCTAAAAAACCGACCAAACGCACGAGAACGCCAAGACAGCACCACATTCTCGGGGTGGCCACGCTGGCTATCTCAGTTTACTCTGTTAGCGGGACTCAAACCACGCGTAAAAGTTTGATACACGAGTAAAGAAAGTCAACGACAAACGACTACACACGCATCGTAAGGAAGAAAGGATGCGAGGCGTTGGGGTGATCAAGAACCCCTGAAGACTCGCATATCTCTCCTCCGTGCCTTAGACGATCTTTGGATTGACTTTCAGCGCGACGTCGTGCGTGACAGCAGCCCGCGGCATGGAGAAGATAGCCACCATGGCGGATGAAAATGAGGAGTTCAATGGGTCAATGGGTTGGTAGTGGGGCGCTCGAGGACGTTTCACTGCTCCGGTGGGATGTGCCATGTTGCAGGGTACCATACAGGGTACCATCATTTGAGGGCGAGGGATGTTCCCGATCGGGCGGCCAGGGAGCTGGAAAACAAGTCAGGTTCCTCGGCTGCATTGTACCGACGCAGAAATACGAAAATTACTTCCCACAGGGCCCGCTGTACGCATGAGGGAGGAACAGGACGATGCGCCACAGGAGTGCCATGTTGACCGTAGTACACAAGTATTACGAATGAGCGGGCGTCGACCCTGACCAGACCTGACGTTACATCGGGCTAGAATTCGAGCTTGTAGTCCACATACGGTCTTCTAAAGATGCGTTCAAAACGGTTGCCGGTCATGGGGAGTGCTCTGGTATCCGCCACAGAGCCTGTGACTGCGAGGTCGTTCGCTTTCGGATTCTGCGGACATCCAAGGACGATGAGTATAAGTTCTACAAACCGAGAAAAGGGGAATCAAGGGGGGTGGGTAAGAACAACAATATAGGCAACGCACCGCCGTCCTTCTTCCTGTTCGACTTCGTCCGATTTCATATCCCGTCCGATCATGGGCATTATCGAGGGAGGGGAGGGGAGAACATGTAACCCCACGGATCATATATTCTTGATAGAGTGAGGATTCGTTTGTGCGTAGTCAGCTCGAGTATTGCCGCATCCACGTGTGGCACTTCAGTCTTTATTTCCGTAGCTGAGACTGAGAGGCGCGGGTCGAGTTTCTCAGGGCGAATGACGGAGTATCCACAAACAAAAGATAGGCGGAGATGGCAAAGGTGAAAGAAGACCTGGTCATGCTTTTGACTGGCGCTGACGAGTCGATGGCGATGCGAATCCTGGAATTACTGCATACACCTACTTGTATGGTACAGCACGACGAATGTGTAGTGTATTGTTTACCTTCAATGTGCGAAGACAGTACGTAATCTCGGAATCGGCCGGACGTTTGTCTCTGCACCGCTGTCGTCTCTTGCTTGAGATTATTCGTGGAAAGACTACTGTACTCAGTTCCATCCACCGTTTTCGTGACTCCTTTCCTCTGTCCTATGACCCTCACTTCCTTGCGGTAAGTTAGAATATAAATAGCCTTGACCGCAGCGCCATGGTTCTCAGACTTTTCTTAGGTCTCACTATGCGCCTAGGACCAGTGGACCACGTCTTCGTCCTGCCAGTGTCGCCCCTCATTCTCCATCACATACATCACCAGGCGGTTCTTACTTCAGCCTCCATCTCATGTTTTACTTGTTACTTATATTTTCGCTGTTGGCCCCCGATCCTTGGCCCTAAGATCTGTTGCTTCTGACTGCCTGCTATGTCGGATGCTTTCTGCCACTCTCCCATTTCTTCCCTGTTATCCCCCCTCTATCATCGATAGTCCACAACGGAGGTATGCCTATCCCCCATCCCGTCATTTCGCTTTTGAATGGCTCTGGTTGAATACTGTATGAAATCACTGTTAACTGAGGTAAGATATTCTCGAATTATGCAGTATAGGGAGTGATCCCGATCCGGGTGGCGCCTTTAAGGCGCTACGCGTTGCACTTGAGAATGCCACGGATTTGCAATTACCCGCTATTTAGTAGCACTGACAGAGGACGAACTTGCATATCCGTAGAGAAGATGTACCAAACTACAATGATGGGTGTGAGATCGAGTTATCGGTCTGCCATCATTTCCGTGTGGCTGTGTTATTTGAAGTCTGGATCGATATATTGAGCGCCGTGCAGAATACACAAGGACAAACGACGCGTGTTAAACATGACCTCAATGCATGGCTGATACAAAGGCGACAGCTGTTACATCCCCCCATTTTCCAGCTTAAATCTCCACTTCGGCTCTCACCTTTTTGGCACGTATGTCTAAACTTCTCACTGACAACTCCGACCCCATTGAGAGATAGACCTGACTTGTCGTTTGCAGGCTGTCGTCCGATCTGCTTGAAACCCCAAATCCTAGTACCATAGCCAAATTTAAGACTCACCAGTCGCAATTCTGTCTCATCGAAACTCGAAACTGAACCCCGGTCCCATCACCAACCTGCCCATCCCTCAACGCATCGCTAATGCAGGCCGTCAAAGATTCAAACAAGGGAAAGCATGTTGCACGTCGACGAAAGATGTCGTGCGTTGAAGAAGGCCGAGGCGAGTGACCAAAAGCAGGTCCTTCTAGGATGACTAGTACTGAACTGGGCAGTACAGACCGGCTTTACCCACGGATGACCATCGATGCGCTCCCCGACAATGTCCTTCTGGAAACATTCGAGTCCTATCTGGGGAAAGATGATGGCCATGACATTGACGCCGACCGTGATTATGATGGATGGCAAACGCTGGTGCACGTGTGCCACAGATGGCGATGTATCGTGTTTGCTTCACCATGTCGCCTGGATCTCAAACTTTTCTGCACTCAACAACGATCAATGAACTCGAAGACGCTGGATATCTGGCCAGCACTGCCTATTGTCATACACGCCTGGGAAATGCAGTCCGAAGAGGACTCGGATGTGGCTAACATCGTTGCCGCACTCAGGCATCACAATCGAGTGGATAAAATCTTTTACCGCAACAAGGACTTTCAACATCGCTTGTTGAAAGAATTTGCAGCAATAGACGTGCCATTCCCGGCACTGACAGGTCTGCACCTCACCTCTCCTCAAGAACAAAATGTGCCAGTTCTTCCGGATTCATTTTTGGGTGGGTCTGCCCCACGTCTGCGATCACTCCACTTTAGTGGTATCCCTTGTCCATCGATTGGAAACCTACTTTCATCTACTACTAACCTTGTTCAGCTCATCCTCTACCGTATTCCCGATTCCGGATATATTTCACCCGAGATGTTTGTCCCTTTGCTGTCCACGTTGTCTAGGCTCGAAACACTTGCTCTTGGATTACATCCTCGATCTTCGGTCCATCGAGCAAACCGACATCCGCCCCCGCTCAATCGTGTAGCCCTCCCCAATCTCACCCTTTTAGACTTCCACGGTGATATCGAATACCTGGAAGATGTCCTATCTCAAATCGAAACACCCATGCTGAACCAAAGTGATTTTCGGTTGTTCAATCAATTAGTATTCAACACTCCGCTACTTGGGCACTTCATTCATCGCACAGAAACATTCACCACAATACATACAGCACGCATAGAATTTTCCAGTCGGGCTGTTCAGGTCACACTTTTGGGACGAGAAGGGACGGGTAATAACACAAGTGACTCAGAAGCCCTATTTTTGAGAATCTCTTGCAAACCATTGGATTGGCAGCTTTCCGCTGTTGCGCAGGTCTTGAACTCATTCTTGTCTTCCCTCCCAACTTTGGAAAGCCTCTCAATCAAGGAATCACCTGGAGATCGGCAGGGCGAAATTGAGATTGAGGCCATGCAATGGCAAGAATTTTTCCACCCGTTCACCTCTGTGAAGGAAATGTACCTAGTACTCGAGGACTCAATTCGGCATGTCGCGCCTGCCCTTCAAGAGCTCGCTGAGGAAGGAGCAATAGAAGTGTTACCTGCTCTACACAATCTTTTCTTAATGACGAACGGCTGGCAACCATCAGGACCTGTCAAGGATGCCATTGAACAGTTCATCGCCACACGACAACTTCATGGACACCCTGTGACTATCCACTACTAAGACACCAAAAGTGAGTGGTACGTGCGCTGGGGGATCGGTGATCGGTGGCGCGCTCTCTGCTTCCCATCTGATTGATGTTCGTGATATCTACTTATCGCCATTTCCCCTAACCAGTTTGTTTCGACACCCGACTCGGAGGTGCCAATTACTATACTATTTTCACTATCACACATTCTAGTCTTCTTGTATGATATCTTTGAACCCAGTATGCAGTATGGGCCATGACACCCAGTGTACCAGGACATCTATCTCGGTTTATGTGACATGCGGTGTTTTGTCGCAATACCAGAGGGGGGAAAAAACGGGCAAACAAACCAGAGCAGTGGGACGGGTTGTAACCATGACAGTAAGTGTAGATAAAATCGAAGGTCTAAATGTGGGGAGATATGAAGCGCAGGGTGTCCCTCTCCGCACAATCATCTCACCTGCGTCTACCGTCAAAGGTTCCCAAGCATACCAACAGCATCGAACGGATCGACCGACAGTAGCCACCCCCGGCATCCCACGCGCAGCACCACCGCCGTGATCCCCAAAGTCGAAAGACCCAGGAATATGAAGCTCCTCTTCCTCCTCGTCTTCGTCTTCCTCCTCCATGTTGCGCGGCTGGGACGCTGTCGCCGTTTGTGCACGGGGTGCATCCCCTTCCCGCGCCTCTTCGGTCTCAGAAGCAGCCTTGGACTTGGCCTTGTTGAGGGCATCAGAAAATGAGATTGGGGAGGACGACGATGGCGACGCCGTCGTCTTTGGAGTCCCCTTTGCCACGAGTCCTGCCAGCCCGCCCCGTAGTGCGCGATCATCCGGCGATGGAGGAGAGAGGCGTTGCTGTTGTCTCTTGGATTCAGGTTCCGGCATCGCGCGCGACGACGGCGACCCACTTCGGCTCGCGATATTGTCTTCATCGTCAGAGCTGGGTACCAGCTGGTGGTCCTTTTTGTTGTTATTGTTCGCGCTGTTACCTTTCGCAAAGCGCGACATGGCCCGCACCGTCCCGATCGCATTGCGCCAGCGTGCGCGCGGGTTAAAGTTCTCGTGTAGGCCGCAGGGGTCGTGTTCCGTCGGAGCCGCGAAGCTCGTGAGCCATGCGTGCGACAACGCTTGCTCGGCGGTGAGCCGATGTGCGGGGTTGGGATGGAGAAGGGCACGGATGAAGGTCTTTGCTGGATTGGAGGGCACGAAAGTCAGATAAGCGCATTTCCATAGGCCGCGATTGGCCCCAGGCGTACCTTTGTCGGAGGCGTTTTTCCAGTATCTATCGTGGAAGTCAACCCTCGCCTCGGTCGTCTGCCATATCACTTCCTTCATGTCATCTGCCCCGAACGGCGTGTATCCGCAGAGGAGCACGTATGTAATGATTCTGAAACCTGTAATCAGCATTCCATCGTATTATGAATGATTAGCAAGGAGAGAAAGGAACCTCACCCTATTGACCAAAGATCGACAGGCTTGCCGTGCCCCTTATGGTTTAGCACCTCTGGAGCCACATATCCTAGACTTCCTGCAACGGACGTGAGCGGTTCCCCAGTGGAATCGAGGTGTTTGGCACTGAAAGGCGTATGACACGTATGAGACGTGTTTCCGGCAAGAAAAACTCAGGTGGCGCACATGCCAAACTCGGCGATAACGATATCTGATGATCGGTCCTTGGTGCGGGAAAGGATATTCTCCGGTCTGTTCACAAGCCACGCGTTAGATCCAAATATCTCGCCGAAGATGGGAAGGGGAATGATAAGGGAGAGGGGCAACATACTTGAGATCCCGGTGGACGATGCCGTGGTCGTGCAGGTACTTCACGCCGGACAAGACGGAACTGGGGATAAAACAAAGCCCATCAAATTTCTCGTTGCTATCACCGGTTGAAGAACAATCGAACGTACCGAGGCACTGCTACGGCATCTCATTCCGAGAAACGGCTGCGCTGACTGAGGCGCTCAAAGAGCTCGCCGCCGACAACGGGCTCGAAAGCGAGGTAGTATTTTGTGCGGGACTCGAACCATTCGTAAAACTTGACCTACAGAAAGATGACCAAACATGTTAGGGGACAAACGAGGACGCGCGGGCGCAGGCGCATCATGGAGAACAGTGGTATGCGGAGGACGCACGATATGGGGATGATCAAGACCCTGGAGCACCCGCATCTCGCTCCACACGCTCTCCTCGTTCCCCTTGACTTTCTTCTTCAGAATGGCCCTCAGTGCGGCCTCGCGCGTGACGTCCCCAGGCGCCGTCTGTGCGGAGGGACTCCGCGTGGCCGCGAAGGAGAGCGGGGTAGCGGGGAGAGTGTTGGTGGTGGCGGAGAGGGGAGGCGTGGATGGGCCGGCGGCGCAGCGCTCAGCGAGGGTCCGCTGTTCTGGTGGTACGTGCCATATCGCGCGATGCCATATGCGATGACCATGATGTGGGGTTTGTGATATATTTACTGTATCGTGAGTGTATACCACCGAGAAGCTCTCACACATCACATACCATGGCTTTCCCGAACGTGCCAGTCCCGAGCACGTCGCGAATCTCGTACTGTTTTTTCTTGTTTGCTGACGGCAGTTGCGCCATCACCTCTTGGGAGACGAGCGAGAATATCTCGTTGTTGTTATGCTGATAGTATCCGAATCGGTGACTATGCTCTCTCTCGACTCTTAGGTGGTTCTTCGGTCGAGCAGGATATGGAGGACGTAGATACCAGATGGTGTCATGGTGATGATCTGCCAGGTGCGGAAGTGTTAAGGGAAAGAGAAACCTCGTAAAAGTCGGCTTTCCAAACCAACGAGCGCAACGAGCCGAGCGCTTTCTGGTGGGAACCCAGAAGTCGGAAGGGCCATTCCGCCGTAAGCCCCAATTTCAGCGATCTCGGCGCTTATCGCCTGGTAACCTTCTCCTTGTGGCTTGTTCACACCAATCGGCTTCATGGGATCACAGTACAGCACAGTAGCACTGTATGTACGCGACAAAGACAACTATAGGATGCTTTGTCCGCAACGACGGAAGGACGGTGAGTCAAGACCGGAGTTGACACAGGCCTGCCCTTCACGGTAGAGATGCCAAATGTCTGGCCAGCGTTGCCAATTCTCACATACGCATACAGCATACTCCGAAAGCTCACTAGTGGGGAGTGTGTCTAACCTTGAGCAGCACGATCGCGTGTGTGAAATCGGGATCCGTGGCGTTCCATATTCACTGCTGAAACAATTTGGGGCGATGAAGAAGCCAGTCTGGATCTTCGGTCCCACGATAAATTGACTC
>Ga0307510_10009507_pt1 | contig 11580 bp, 12 predicted proteins | sample 12_EM_MG_FD_207224 | JGI IMG/M metagenome (GOLD analysis project Ga0307510, IMG submission 207224) | Populus trichocarpa ectomycorrhiza microbial communities from riparian zone in the Pacific Northwest, United States - 12_EM | ecosystem: Host-associated > Plants > Roots > Unclassified | place... | reverse complement strand
GATGTCGGGAGGGATGTGGACGTTCGAGTGCTGCTCGCGTTTCTTGTCGCCCGGGCTCGTAGCCGCCGGTGAAGACGATGTCGGTCTGCCCCATGAGCCGGGCTTCGTGTGCGGTGAGCCGCTTCGGTGCGCTGGTAAACTGCGAGAGCTCATCTATGCAGTCGTAGACGACGCCGCAGTTCTCGAAGTGGCCGAGCAACCAGGTGCTGTCCATCGGGCTGTGATACCAGAGCAGCGGCAGATCGAGGGCGCCGCAGTTCTCGTTGACATACTCGGTCGCTGCCCGGGTCCATTTGCACAGTCGCGGCGGCATCTGCCTGCTCCTGGACATGGACTTCGGCGCGTGCGGGTAGGCGATGGCGACGTTAGGCGTGACCGCGTGCATCTCGACGCGCAGCTCCGAGTCCTTGCCTCGGCGACGTCGAACATCGGCTCTTCGAAGAAGAGGACTGGGTACTTTCGCGCGAACCACGAGAGGAACTGCTGCGGCCGCCAGACAAAGACCCAGCCGTAGGTGCAAGAAGACGACTACGCCGAAGTGATTGGTCGAGGTCATGTCCGTTGTGAGACTGTCTCGGCAGACGCGGTCTCTAGGCGCAGTGTGTTGGTCGACGCTCAGGTCTCAGGCCCGGCGCTAGCTCGGCAACCGCCGCGGCCTTGCTATTTCCATTGCCCATCCCTTTTCAGACATCGCACGGGACCCATGTGCAATCGTCGGAAGCTGCTTGTCTGCCGCGTCCCATAAGTGTTGAAATCTCTGCGGGCTTGCCAGTGCGGGTGCCCCGCCCTAGGTGATTGCTTTGCGGGTACAGGTGCACCGCGGAGATGCATGAGGTAAGCAACCATAGCGCCCGTGCCTGCTGAAGCTGTTGAAGCTGTCGGAGTCCTGGTGTGTGCTGCACGGGGCGCTGGAGGTCCTAGACGCTCACTGGATGCTGGTGACAAAGTACGATGTCCGAAGTGTTGACCACACTCGCTGTTGTCTGCGATCGCAGTGACAGCCCTGAAGAAGCCAACGAACTCTGCTGTCAAATTCCTGTGGTGAGTATTCACGCGACGCACCTGATGGGGGTTTCAGGGGCCACCCGCACCCATATGTGTCCCATGGTGGTGGCAGGACAAGCATTCGCCCCGCCGCACAGCAGTGATGTGCAAACACTACTCGCACCCTAAACCCGAAAGGCAACATCACCGCATGGGCAGTTTCCTCGAGGAACTTGAGAACTGTCAACAGATGGGTTCAGACATCCAGAACGGTACAAACTACAGCGGTATGCTCCATGTCATTGTGGTTGCCATTGTGTTTGTGGTTGTGGCACAAGTGCAACCTATTGTCGTCTGCGGGCGACGGCCCGAGCGGTGACTGGTGAGTCGTTCGCGGCGTCTACCACGTGGCAACCTCATCATCCGAAACCGCCGTGACTCCGTCCACTTCCACCTACTTCAATGGCCGCAATCCCTGCTAAACTTGACACGTCGTCGTCATCCGTTCCTATTTGCGACAAATATTCTTCAACGGAGAAGGTTATCGACTATCCCGATGACATTGTCCTTCGTTCTAGCGACTCACTCGATTTTCGGCTTCCAAAGTTGTTCATCACGAAGAGCTCTTCCGTACTCAACGGGTTGATACAAGCTGCTTCCGGTCTCTCCAATGCCGATGCTGGGACCTCCCTTCCGGTTGTGCACCTGTCTGAAAGTGGCAAGATTCTCCACAGCTTACTCACATTCGTACTGCCTCTATCACCCGCCCTTCCTTCGATCTTCGAAGAGACGATGGAACTCCTGTCGGTGGCCCAAAAGTATGAAATGATCCACGTACTGGTTCACATTCGGGGTAGTATCGCCCTGAAGAATCCACCTCTCATCAATAAAACCAACGCCCTTCGTGTTTATTCTCTCGCTCAAAAGTACGGTCTCCGCCGAGAGATGATCCAGGCAGCCCGAATCACGTTGAAGTCCACCCTGACCATCGAGAACCTGCAAGGCACGCTCAGTCTCGATCTTATGCCCTGTGACCACCTGTTTGGACTATGGAAGTATCACCAGAGGGTACAGGCCAACCTCGCGAAGAACGTCAGTGAATTTATAGGATCGGGTGCCTGCACAGCGTTGACGGGCACGGGATGTATTCTCACTTCTTCGAAAATCCCGAAATGGATTGACGAGTACATTGTTTCGATGGCTTCCGCCCCGTCTATGTTTGGTCTCACTGAATTTCAGAGTGCCCTGGTACGGCACGCTAGCGGTGCGAGTAATGTACTGGGGGGGCGAGGGTGCTCATTTTGTGCGCGCCTGTCTGGAGAGAAGATAGACGAATTCTGGGCAAATTTGACTACTTTTGTTCATAAAAATATGGAAATAGTGAGCATTACTCTCATGGACCACCTCACATAACAGATACAAGCTTTTTACAGGCCGAATTAGGTTTCTCCGTCCCGAAGGGAGATGCGCCCTCCCAAGATCAAAATGGCTCAATCACACCTGTCCCATCCCTGCCCGGGTGCTTGGAAGTCAGCAATGCGGACATTGTCCTTCAGTCATCCGACTCTACCAGCTTCCGCGTCCACAAATCGATACTAGTCTCATCGTCCCAGTTCTTTTGGGATATGTTCTTGCTCCCCCAACCCCCTAATAACGATAAAGTCGTGGATGGTCTCCCTGTGGTGCGCTTATCGGAGGGCGCAGAAATAATCCGAGCTCTCATCACCTTCCTGTACCCGATTCCCCCAGAGATACCCGGCTCATACGAGAGGGCGTTGACTCTCCTCGGCACTGCACAGAAATATGGCATGTCCGCCGTCCAGTCTTCTATACGCGCCGAGGTCATCCGCAGAAAGTTTCCTGCACTGGCCGGATCCCAGGCCTTCCGCGCGTATTCCGTTGCCTTCAGCAACAAGCTCTCACCCGAAACGGAAAACATCGCCCGTCTCACTCTGGATTATCCGTTGACGTTCGAGGCGCTCGGGAGCGATCTGTCACTATTTCAGGGTTCGGCCCTGAGCGAGCTGGCTAACTTCCGGGAAATGTGCCGAGACAGCGTTGTCTCCTGCCTGGAATCGTTTCTTGATGTGCGTAGTGGTCCATCGAAGATCTGGGTTGGCTGTTCAAGCTCCAAAGTCCAGCGCATCCAAGGTCCACCGCTTGCTCATTCATTAGTCGGTTTTGGCCAGCCGAGGCCTGAGCAATCGCTAGCGAGTTCACCGTTGACATTTAACTTCGGACCCACTCCCACCAATAAGGATGAACCCACCCTTCCTTCGTGGTTGCATGACCTTTTCACACAGGAAATCAGAGAATTGAAGCGGCATTTCACAGGTTCTCTTATCAATCCCTCCAGTATCCGAGAGAAATATCTGGCGGCTCTTCTGAAACATAGCCCAAATCAGCACGACTGCCCTGCCTGCCTAATGGTCCATGCCCGTCACGGGGAGAGATATTGTGTCGAGCTAGAGCAAAAACTAACACAGGCACGAAATCAGGCATGTGTCCCATTTAAGTTCCACACATTTCCCGGCAGTTGACAGAGTCCTTCATAGTCACTCGTTTTTGCCTGACACCAGGGCGAACCTGCGGTCCATGGGGACCAATAGTGCTGGGCTAATGGATGTTCCGATTTTCACCCATTGCATTTCATTACGTGCCACCCCTCTACCTTCTCGTTTCACGTTCTCATTGCATTATACTTACATATCATAACAGCCATGTGCTGCCATTTTTTCCCACTCTTCTGTACCCGTCAGCTAAGGATTGAGTCGGGCTGGCCTCGCCGGGATTAGACTAGGGATATGCATAGCCCATATAAGCATACTTCTATCCAAACTTCTATCACCTGTCTGATGAACGTCCAAAGGTTTTTTGTCCAGATTCTATTGGTAATTTTATCTCCCCCTTCTGATGATCACCTACTGTAACATGTTTCCGTTCAGGGGTCAAGTCGAACCCCCACAGTTAGTACATGTCACTGATCGATCAGCCGATTTGTTCATTCGTTCTTCGAAACGTTCTATCCCTTCTATCCGCTGTGGTTTTTGTTAGTGTTCGGGGGCTCTAGGTAGGCATTCTCATTCTTTGCGCCCCACCTGTATCACCATCTTACCTCCAAATAGCACGGACCCGTTCTTGGGGGCTTAGTGGCAGTCCAACTGAGTCACTGCACTGTACTTGGCACGGCGCAGGGATTACCTTCTGTGTCGCGTAATAGCTGCATGGCGCCACCAGCTCGCTGTGGTGACCACTGCCACGGATCACCTGATCACATGAATCGTCTCGGCGTCTAATAATCTGATACCTCGTCCCAGGCCCTATCTGATTTCACCGGATCACCGACCCCCATGGCCACACCCCCTCTTGAACAAGCTTCTTCCTCTGAGTCGTCTGTGTCTGACCGAGGCACATCTTCAACAGAGACACTCTTCGATGACCCTGATGCGGATATCATCCTTCGATCACGCGACGATCTCGATTGTCGAGTTCAAAAAGTGTTCCTCGTCAAAAGCTCCCCCTTACTCAACGGGCTCATACAAGCTGCTTCCGATCATTCTGCCGCACATGTTGGTGCTAGGGAAGCACTCCCGATTGTTCGGCTGTCTGAAAGAGGCACGATCCTTCATAATTTACTCACATTCTTGCTTCCTGTAACACCCGTCCTTCCTCTAACCCTCGAAGAGACAATGGAGCTACTGTCAGTGGCTCAAAAGTACGAAATGAGTCACGCACTAGACCATATTCGGGGCAGTGTCGCTCTCAAGGACCCACCTCTCGTGCGTAAAGACAACGCCCTTCGCGTTTATTCTCTCGCCCAGAAATACGGTCTCCGCCGAGAGGTGGTCCAGGCCGCGAGGATCACGTTGAAATCCACTCTTACCATCGAGGATCTGCAAGGCAAGCTCGATCTCATGCCTGGTGACAACCTCTACGAACTCTGGGGGTATCACCAGAGAGTACAGGCCAACCTCGCGAGGAACATCAATGAGTTCAGAGGATCGGCTGCCTACACTATGTTGAAGTGCTTGGATGATGGTGCAACTCCTGTCAAAACACGGACGTGGATTGATCACTTCGTTGTTTCGATGACCTCGAAACCCTCTTTGTTTGATCTCCCTGAATTTCAGAGCGCCTTAGCGCAGCACGTCTGCCATGTGCCACCAGTGAAACGTGGGTGCTTATCCTGCGCATATTTATCGATACAGACTATAGACAAGTTCTGGATGGGCTTGACTACATTTGTTCATGCGAATATGGAAAAGGTGGGTTTGCGTCATGACGACTACGTCGCGTAACTCATACGAACGTTTACAGGCCGAATCGGCATTCTCAACCCCGGGGAGAAATATACTCTTACAAAACCACAACAGTTCAGCTACAGCTACTCTACCCCTACCCGAGTGCTTCGAGCTCAGCGATGTTGATATCGTGCTTCAGTCATCTGACTCTGCCAACTTCCGCGTTCACAAGTCCATACTTGTCTCATCGTCCCAGTTCTTTAAGGACATGCTTTCTCTCCCCCAACCTTCCAGTAATGAGACCGTTGATGGGCTTCCCGTGGTACGCCTACCAGAGGATGCGGAAATAGTACGAGCTCTCATCACCGTGCTGTATCCTATCCCCTCGGAGATACCCACCTCATACGAAAGGTTTTTGGCTCTACTCGGCGCCGCCCAGAAATACGACATGCCAGCGGTCCTGCGTACCATTCGCGCTGAGGTCCACTACAAAGGATTGTCAGCGCCCGCGCCAGCCCAGGCCTTCCGTGCGTACGCGATTGCCTTCAGCAAAGGGCTCTTACCTGAAACGAGGTCTGCGGCCCATCTCACCCTCGATTACCCGTTGACATTCGAAGCCCTTGGGGACGATCTGCCACTATTTATGGGTTCGGCTCTCAGTGTGCTCGCTGACTACAGAAATACGTGCAGAGACAGCGTTGTTTCATGCCTGGAATCATTCCTCGACGTTCGCAATGGCCTGTCAAAAATCTGGGTTGGCTGTCCCAGTTCCGGAGCTCAGCCGGAGCATTCCCAAAAATCTGGGTTGGCTGTCCCAGTTCCGGAGCTCAGCCGGAGCATTCCCAAAAGTTTCGTCCTGGCCAACTGTTGGGCCAGCCGCGGGCGAGTTCGGCTGTAACTTCTACCCTCAGGCCTACGCTCTACCCAAATGATGAATGCACACTCCCTTCGTGGTTACATAACCTTTTTACGCAACAAGTTGAAGAGTTGAAACAACACTTTACAAACTCGCTCATCAAGCCTTCAAGTATCCGAGAGAAATACCTGGCAGCACTTCGAAAGCATTCTCCCGTTCGAAGCGATTGTACCACATGCATGGTGGTGCATACCCACGGCGGGGAGAGATATTGCGTCGAGCTAGAGCAAAAATTAACACGTGCACGAAACAAGGTATCTACGCACTTGTAGTACAGATTTCTTGTGACTAAAAAGACTGTCTATAGGTGTTCACTTTCTTCTGAGACCAAGAATGGGAGCATTGCGATGTCTGCCACGTCAGTGTTGGCTTCTACCTTCTGATTCGAGGCTATTCTCATCTGTTCAACGCTCGCGTTTCACGGTACACCATCTTCCCACCTACATTTGTGATTATTGTAACCCAACTTGGATTTTCTACGACAACTTGTCCGTTCCTGATACTATGATGAAGAATGCTGAGATGGGATGCAGGTAGGTCGCCGCCACTCGCCATGTCAGAAGACTGTCAGACTCGCTCGGTAAGGCCATGAGGTCGCGCTCGCGAAACGGGAGGGCAAGGGCGTAGAACGCGTCCGGGATCCGGATTGAGTCCGAGGATGGGGACGAAGAGGGCTATTCCGAGGCACTTCCTGTTGCGAAGTTACCGGCTCCATACCGATGCGGAACGCTGCAGAACCCCTCTTCTGGATCGTCTCTTCATCTTCGCATCTTCGGCACACGACACACACCGAATCAGACGTGTTCAGTTGCCACCCAAAAGAACTGTCTTGGGGCCCGGGGTTTATTTCATCCGTTGAGGTCGGATCTAGTAGCCACCATCTGCACTCTCAGGTGAGGAGGGTGACGATCTTACAAGTCCGCGCAAGATGCCTCAGATAAAGTCCGTCTAGATATCTCTCTCCCTCCCATCTAATTACCGGGTACTAATGCCCCTGTTATACTAGAGACACCGCCGAACGCTCCCCCGATGAAAGATAGAGAACGATGGTTAGTCCACCGAGTCCTCGAGATCGTTGGTCTCTTGAGCTTGCCTTGTTGGAACAGATTCTACTACACCATCGAAGCTCAAGCTCAAGCCCCAACTCAAAGTGAACGCTGCCACAACGCTTGCTCCCTCCTCGGCGCTACCCGACGACAAACTCCTGAAAACGATCCAACTGAGAAGGAAAACAAATGCAAAGTCAGGGCAACGCACACTAGTACTATCGGCCAGGCCCTGTCGAGCGCGTGTGTGGCCCCCAGGATCAACCCAAACGGGTACGTCTACAATCCTTTCTCGATCTTCTTGGCAGTGTGGCATAACTCTCTCCCTCATTGGAAGGCTAAGAGTATTTGTCATCATTTTTATTGCGCCTCACTGGTGAGGAGGGTGGCGTCGAGACCTGCAGTGTATCGGGCTGCATCACGGTAGATGGCACCCATCGTGAGCAATTGAACCGGCTGCAGCCGGCCTGAGAACCGATCCATTCGTCACTGGCGTGATGACTCCGACGTCATCGACGACTCGTATACACTCGGACACTACTAAGAAATCACGGCGGCGGCGGAATGCGAACCAAAGGGGGATAATTATGTGTGGTGGAGAAGACGTGTCACAGCCAGCCCGAATGTTGACGTAGATTAGGGACTCGGAAATGGCTAATGACTGTCCGGCCATAAGGCCATTCCCCGCCTCTCGCCCCCTGAGCCTGTTGTTGAAGAATGCTGCATTCATCAGCAAGATGACATGCAGCTGGAGTACTGGAACTTCTGGAGTTGCTGGGCAACTGGTCCCAGTCATCCCAGGCTGCGATCTCCTTTGATTCCACCCATTCCAGCCAACCTAGTCTTCCAGTGACATGATCTGGGCCCAGGTCTCCCAGAAACAAGGAATTTTCCAGAAATGAGGATTTTCCTATTGGTTCCACCAACGCCATGTGGAGTGAAGGCTTCCACCAGTGCCATGTTAGTTCCACCAGCACCATGTGGAGTGTCGGCTTTCCCTGTCATTGTAGTACTGAGGTACCATGTCTGAGATATCACTGCATAAAGATTCCTTCAAGTGTGGTGTAATTTATAACATGTCAACAGTGGATGTATACGCTCCACCCTGTGGTTGCTGCCATTTTGGTACTCAGCCTGTAGCGATGCACCATAACTTACTCCCTGCTGGTGAGCTTGGCAACGTTGGCAAGTTCCAAGACTTGTCCAGGGTCTTCAATGATGGCGTTGATGCCACATGCGCATGTGGTGTACCCTTGCACGTCGTGATGACAAGGCTGTGCCGTTTGAGCAAGAGCACAGGCATTTGCACAGGCAGGTCATCATGTAGTGTACTGTGGGCTGTGGCCGTTGCGGCATGGCACTTTTGGTGTTGGTGGCCACAGTGTTGTGGTGATGATAGCAGTGATGGCAAAGGTGATAATGGCAGATGTTGGCAGCAGCAGCAACAGTGACTCAAGAAGTCGCATTGCCGAGGTGGGGTGATGTGATGGCTATGTGTGATGGTGATGGAGCGAGGGTGTATGCAGCCAATAATGCCAGCGCCAGCACAACTGCTGAACAGGCCCATGTGTAGGCTGCACTGTAGGGCGGATGAGAGCATGAGCCTGGCACAGTCGTGAAGGCTGACACAGACACAAAGGAAGTCGGACCCCCAGGCCTTGACACGCACAGATGAGGGGGAGTGCTTCCAGCCTGGGTGCTGCACTTGCCATGGCTGAGGGCACTGCCAGCGTCAGATCTGCTGGCGGGGCTGATAAAGCCACCGTTGCAGCATCCGAGGCATTGAGGCCCTGGGCATATGGCAAAGCAGGGGGGGAGGGCAAGTGCGAAATGTCACTGCAAGGTGAGGCCTGACACCGGGTCGATGCACCGCTGCAAGAGGGTGAGCGAGTGCCCATTGAGTCAGGGAGGATGTGTTGCGAGGGTCACTGACGGGTTGGGGCCTGCAGCAGGAGGGACCTGTCAGGACACAGAAATAATGCGACCCAATGAAGGGTACTCACCTCTGAAGACTGCAGAGGAAGGGGCACGTTGTGGCATGGGAAGACAGCGACCTTGCAAGGGGCGCCGACATGCTGGGGCCCACAGAGAATGGGCAACAGTGTGACCAAATGAAGGGCACTCACCTGAGTCAACTCTGGAGGCCACAGACAAGGTGATACGTTGCAACACAGTAAAAAGGCAACCTTGTGAGGGGTGCTGACGCATGGAAAGAAGTGGCTGAGCAAGGGGTACATACAATCTGAAGACCGCAGAGGGAGGGACACATCAGGACACAGAAAGATAGTGAATGGACAAGGGTACTCACTGTCTGGACCGCAGAAGGAGGGACATGTTGGGGTACAGAAAGAAAGCGACTGAGGGATGGGCACTCATGAGGGAGCAACTGCAGAGTGAGGGTCTTGTGGATGAGTGCGGACAGGTGGTCTGTACAAGTTCTGTATGGTGGAGAGACTATTGAATTGCACACTTCAAAGCTTCACATGTGACCACAATGAACCACAAGCCACGTGACTTGGATTTGGATCAACAAACACTCAACAAACAGACCGTGAGCCCTGCTTACCAATCGCTGTTGGTTTATCGAACTAAGTTCTTTTCAGTGTTGGTGTTGTCTTTTCCACATTGCGATGATGACCCACTCTCTGACTTTGATATCTACACTCTTGATACCTCCAATATTGATGGGAATTCTGAGAATGTGGAAGAATCCTGCTGACTTTTTGGAGAAAATGGCCATTGGAGTAAACTTGCTGTCGCTCTAGTTTGCATGGACATAACCCAGTTTCATTTACAGTGACCAAGTTGGAAAAGTGCTGGTCCCCCTGTCACGTTGGTCCCTCCTCAATCAAGGTAAATCGCTCTGGTAGTTCTGAAGGACATTAACCCAGTTTTGTTGACAGAGTCCTTGGAGGGTAGCCAGTCCCCCCACTGGTCCTGCTGTTGGTTCTCTTGTTGGTCCCCCCCGTTGGTCCCTCCTCATTCCAGGTAAAATCACTCTGGTAGTTCTGAAGGACATTAACCCAGTTTTTGTTCACAGAGTCCTTGGAATGGAGCCAGCGCCCCACTAGTCTGTCAGTCCCGCTGTTGGTCCTGCTGTTGGTTCCTCCTCAATCCAAGTAAATCACTCTGGTTGCTCTGGTGTCAACTGGTGAGAGTTGGAAATCTTTATAGTTTGAGATTCCATGCTAATATTGGGGTGGTTCTTTTTATTTTTTTGTTACAGCTTTTTGCCATGCTTCACAAATGGAGGAGCAGGGTCCACGAACCCGTCGACTTTACCATAGGTACCCTTGATGACGTCCATATGGGACATGTCCCTTTTTACTGTTGCCTATTAGCACCAATATAACTGTTTTGTTCAAAGAGATGATGTGTGATTATGTGCAAATATCCAGATCTACCAGTAATTCCACTGGACATCCTGAATTATGAACTCACACTGGAGCCAGGTGGATATTCTGGTACTACAACGTGAATCTGGGACATTGCTATTCTTCTGGTTTGATGTCATATTCTGGATCTATGTTGCTGATCTGGCTCTATGAGCCAAAACTGGAAGGCTGGCCCCAGAATGTCATTAAAAGTCTGGGCTAGTCTTCTGGATCCAGACGGACTGGGAACCGGCTGGATCTGCTGGGAGAGCTGGTCCCAGCATATCCAGTGACTTGTCATCTTGCTGATGTTTTGGCGATCGCACGGAGTTCGTGTCATCCCCGCCGGTCCATCAGCCATGCTCCATGCCACTGGGTCCGTCACCAGCACGGGTAATCTCAAATGTTTGGCTTGGCCCTTAGTAGTAGATGTGTCCGTGATGGTGATATGTCTGGAAGTTAACTAGATCTGGCCCGTAGACTCCCGTGCCTATAAGGTCACGTGGCACTGAACGTGGCGACCCATTTCCGGGGCCTCCTTTACAGTACAGTGTGCCACGACGTCCATAGTTCCGACGTCCGGAGACTCCACCCTTGTTTGTCCACCTATAGTACCCATAGGAATCCGTGCGCACCCACCGGAGAATGTAGCCCGCTACCGACACTGACGCAGTGTGGTGCGTCAGGCTGTGCGCGATAGACCCACTTACACCTTCGTTCGCTCAACCCAAGTCCATTCAGCACTCCTATCCCACCTCCAAGATGGCTATAAAACAGTGCATAAACGACAGGTGTACCCATCAAAATTTAACCATTACCCACCCCACCCACTAGTTTCTGCCTCGTCGCCAACGAAGAATCACACAATCAACTAAGTGCCGAGAAATCGGTGCTTAGTTGACCCCTTCAACCCCCCCACCCACTATGCCCCACCATCCTGCGTTCGCAGCCCGGCTGCTTGGCCAGACCATCGACAACGGTGCGCTCAGGATCGAGGCAATTCTGGGTGCGGGGTCCTT
>Ga0307510_10009505_pt1 | contig 11581 bp, 9 predicted proteins | sample 12_EM_MG_FD_207224 | JGI IMG/M metagenome (GOLD analysis project Ga0307510, IMG submission 207224) | Populus trichocarpa ectomycorrhiza microbial communities from riparian zone in the Pacific Northwest, United States - 12_EM | ecosystem: Host-associated > Plants > Roots > Unclassified | place... | reverse complement strand
CATCTAAAATAAAATAAATAGCAATTAAGAGAATAAAGACCAAAAAAAAAATTGATGAAGGATAAAATAAAAAAAATTATTAAAATAATTCAAATAAAAAATAATAATGAGAAGTTGGACCAAATCCTATGGGAAAAAAATCCTATTGTGAAATGTTACAATGGTAGTAACAAAAACTAATAAAAAAAGAGAAAATAAGAGGAAAAAAAAAAGGCAATTAAGTTACTTGTGCCGATAGCCCACGCCGTAGAAAACACCAAGGAAGTGGGTTTTTATCCACCTTGAGGCATCACACGAACCGTTTAAAGATGGTAGAATAACTCACTCATTGATGTGTTCCATGAACATACCACCAACTTTTTCTTCTTTTTATTTTTATTTATTAATTAAACTACCAAATCACTCATGATACCAACCGATAATTACAATAAAAACTAATATAAAAATACCAACATGCTACTAAAGCCAAGCTCCTGACCTTTTTTATTTTAATGGCAATAGTTACATTGTGCATGTCAAAAAGAAATTTTGAAAAAACCTTTAAACCAAAGTTTTTTTTTCTTTTTATTTTTAAGAGTAACCAAGTATTTTTATTGTGCAACAAAATTATGGAAGGACTAAGTTGCCCCAAACAATTATAAAATGATAAATAAAACCAGCAAAAAAAAACTATTTTACCGCTAAAAAAGAATATTGTGTGATTTTTTTAAGAACAAATCAGTTAATTCACTATTGTAATCTACATTAAATCAAGACTAATATACATGGTTTCTCCACACAGTTTAGGTTTTGTAATAGTACTGTAACCGAGTTTAAGCCCATTAATATTAAGTAAATCACCCTTAAACCCCTTATAAGCACAATAGAACCTTAGTAAAACCCCTGGAATCCTAATCACATCCCGACCAGAAGAACTATCTCCCCCTCTGAAATGGCTGCTCGACTTCATCGTCGTCGTCGTCGTCATCTACAAATCAAGCAAGCTTCCCTTCATCAGTCCCAAAAATCATCTCTCCTTAGATTCCATGGCTCAACTCAATCTCCACCCTTCATCTCTGACATCTAATCCCAAAACCCACTTTAATTTCCAGGGGTTTTGCTGGACTGTTCTGTGAGTGATCGGAAATGCAGTAATAATTATTTTTTCAAGTTTATTTTTATTGAAATATATTAAAATAATATATTTTTTTATTTTTTAAAAATAATTTTTGATATAGGATATAAAATAATTTAAAAATATTAAAAAAATATTAATTTAAAATAAATAAATAAATAAATAAAATTTAATTTAATCTTTTTTAAAATACTTTTAAAATATAAAAAAAGTACAAATTCATGCTAATACGACAAGGGAGTGTTTGTGGACCTGACGACGGGCCTTGTTTAGGGTGGGTGTACGGTCCAGGAGGTTTTGCGGGACTGCTTTTGATGGTGTCATCCGACTAGCGTTGCAGCTAATTTCATTTGGGATAATTACACCCATAGTCCCTCTCTGATGGGAGTTCAATTAATTAGGTGCTTCCACTATTAATATTTCTAATTCGATCCCTCTATTATTCATTGTGCTTACTACGAGAACCCTCACTCCATGACAGCATGCATCTACATTAATGATTTGTTGTCACACGATACGTGCACATTTAAGATAAAAAAAAAAAAAACGACTAGAAATTAAAATATATATTTTCTTGTAATTTATTGAATTTAAAGGCTACAAAATAAGAAGATTATTTCAAAATTATTGATTTATTTAATTTAAATATTTAATGGCTACAAAATGAGAAAATCTTTTCAAAATTATGGAACACTGAGAAAAAAAGGTCAATTTTATTCCTTCTAACATTTTTTTCTATTTACCCCATGCTTATAACTTCCGTTCGAAGTCATGCCTGTTGGTCTTGTGTTCTATGTTTTATTAACTTCATCGGTAGAAGTGCTCCAAGTTTTTGAGTGAACGATGGCATGATATGCTATGCTATTTAAGGAAATTCTATTTATATCTCTACAAAAATGTAATTTTTATTCATACAAGCAATTTCCATCTCGATGACATTGCATCGACAGCATACGTCCTCGGATTTCCGGAAGAATCTTCGTCTTGAATTAAATCTAAAACCTGCTAATTTAAGGGAGCCGACTCGATCATCCCTTTCCAAATTGTAATATACAGTTTTATAAGACCTGTAATTGTATCGATGGTCGATTCAAGTGATTCACCGGTCCAAAACCTAGACCGTGCTGATTGCATGGAAAAATCCAAAGTATTTTTTTCCCCTTCAAAACAATGTAGTTTTGAGAGTTTAAAAATAAAAATTTGGGATGATCCGAATCAACCTGAAACTAAACTTTAGACCTAATCAATTCTGGATCGGGTTTTATAATTGTGATTTATCGGATCCAAGTCTGATGCCGCGCGGGCCTGCTGATGATATGGGTGCCGGCGCGGGTGCTGGTCCTGCTTCTCCTTTTGGTTGATGATTTCCCGTAACTAAAACCGTATCCTGAAATTAACAGCAAGCCAATTAGTACTCGTTCAAGAAACTTTATTCACCTGCGTGCATGAATATATATAATCTCCGGATCGAAAACCTGTATGCAGTTAGCTGGTGTGCTATGAGTCTATCTTCACATATAGTTCATGCATTTACATACAACAACTCACTCCAAAATATGTGTGAATTACCATGCCCTCCATGACATGGGGTCTCCTTAGCATCCTCCATTTTATCTCCCAAGGAATTTGGCATGCTTTCCATGCTCTCCTTCGCATAGGAGGCAGCCTGGTTCGTGTGATCAGAGATGGTTTCTCCTTGGTCCTCTGTACTCAACACAGTGCGGAATGTTGATAGAAGCAGCACCAATGAAAGTACCAGAACAAATGCTGTCTTCTCCATTTTCTTTTCTTGTCTAACAACATAAATGTAAACTTTTGAAACAATTGTAGTTTCGTTTAGTTATTTATATTAAGATATTTATGCTTCATTTTCTTTCTTTAGTGGGTTTAAATTTGTCCTGTAATTATAGTTCATAAAAAGTTAAGATTAAACGAAAACAAAAAACTGTCCTACTAGTGAATTGGATTGAAACAAGGCAGATGTTGCTTTACTTGGGTGCCTCCAGACTAGGCAAACAGGGATCGTACAAATTCAAAACTTTTTGGAGTTGGATTAAATGGTCTGCAGAAAAGCTGGATGTCTAATTTCATTGTTGCTACATTAAAGTAATATAGATAACGATCGATCTCGTTTATAAATGATAAGTCTTTTTCTTATTTGATTTGTGCTGTAAGCTTATGCATAGCACACACTATCAAATAATAGATGAGTTCAGCTGATGCATTTACGAGGAAAAAAAAAGTTATTTTCAGCACTCTTTTAATAAAACAAACATGACGTTAGTGCTTTGTAACTCTATTGTTGATTGGGAAGGAGCAAACATATATATATAGAACACACGATTTTTTTATATAATTAACAGTGGAAAACACCATTAGAATAGATACATCATACACACCAGCTTAAAAAGTTTGAATCGCACATGGCTTGTTCATGTTGCGTTCATTATTACTACAGTAATTAACGCCAGACAGAACCAAGCCAGCAACTAGATTCACTTTTTTTTTCTAATACTTGTCTTGCATGCATTGCATGTTGTTTCTACCGATCTGGACTCTATGGTGCTTCACTTCATTGCAGCTTTAAGTTCCTCGTAAGCCTGTCCAAAAAAAATAAAACGAACAGCATTAGTGATGTCAATTATATTTAATTCCCTATTTAGACTGCTTAATTTTAATTAATCAACCACTGCAGGTTCTCAACAATCACATTATCCTTGAAATTATAATTTTTACAGTACTCGGGGGTCTTGTTATATTTATTTTTTATAACAGATAGCCGATTTTGGCCACATTGGGTATACTGCATGAAATTTTTGGTTCTAGCTAGACACAAGAACCTGTGTCGTGAGCAGGGTCTGGGGATTAACGAGTTGGGTCACGGAGGAAAGTGAGATTTGATTAAAAAAACTTGTGTTTTCTTGTGTAACAAAATAATAATTTATTATCAGAATTAGAAGCACCGGCTAATTTTTTATAATAATTTATGCCCAGTCATAGGACCATGTGCGTGTGATCTAAAACAAGAAGGATTGGATTTCATGGCCCTTTTTTCCCCTTAGGAAGTTGAATAGATCGATGATGGATAGACCATAGCTAGCCTATATACATATAAATTAATATAAAAGGACTATATATCGGGGGTACAAACTACAAAGGGTCGGTGTATCGGGGGTACAAACTACAAAGGGTCGGTGTTGTGTTTACCCTAACGCCACTGGAAAAGAGAAAAGCAAGTACATAATGAAAATATAATACATGATGCTTGGCCAGCATATATACGTACCCTCAAAATCAGCAGTTAATGAAAGCTGTGACGTTTGTTGTTGCATTATACACAATCCAAGGAAGTTTTGCTGGGGTGATTTGAAATCAGAAAAAAATATATATCTTCTTTTCTCTATATACAGTGGGCAGCTGGCCATATACGTGCAAGGTAAAGAGAAAAGGTGGACAATAGAGACTCTTTTATCTTGAGAGCGGAGAGTCCATAGCACGCATACATACAATAATAATATTGCAAATTTAATGGCAATAATGGGCAGGGCAGGAATGTAATGCCTGGAGAGATTTTAGGATTTAGAGCTTAGTTTGTGCCTGCTCATGCCCTTTCAACTTCGAAGGATAGTGAATGACAATGTGAATATTCATCTCTTGAACATGTGTAATTAAGATGCATGATATTGTGGTAGTGACCAAAAAGTGTTCACTAAGATGGGAATTAGACGAGAATAAAAGAGTATTGCATGCAAGGATATTGAAGATATATAAATTGAGAAGATTAATTTCCATGTAGTTTTTATCCAGTAAATAATGAGTATATATATCATGGTTACCATAAACGTTCATTACCTTTGCTCTTCAACAAGTCCCCTACCATTGCTGCCAGAGGGCTTGTAATTCGGCAGAGGGGCTTGGCCGGATTCTATGTACACGAGATCTTCCACGAGACGATCATAGTGCCTCTTAACTTCTTCAGGAGACTTGCCACCCACGGCCTTGGCCACATTTTGCCAGCGGTCTGGGGTGTCTTTGTCGTATACAGCCAGGGCCTTCTCGAATAGCTTATTTTGTTTGGCTGTCCAAGAGGAGCCGGAGCCATTTGAAGATGTGAAATAAGACATTTCCCCTGTGCGGAAAGGTGTAATTAATGGTAAGTGAGTAGTGGAGGAGGTGGCTTTATCAACTGAAGGGGCCGGGGGGATAAGGTGGGCGGTGGTTAGAAAGGAATGCGCGTTGAGTGTTAAGTTGAGAGTCTCCAAAAGTAAAAAAAAGAAGACACTAAAAGGAAAGAAACTTTGAGAGAAAAAGAAAGTGAAGATCACCACTGCATGCCTCAGTCAAAGGAGAAGACTGAAGTCAAGAGATGGTATGGACAAGAGATTTCCATGCTTGCTCCTTATAAGCAGGAGAAAATGGTGGGGTTGTGCAAGTTGGCGAATATATTTTTCCACCCTCACGGGGGTGTAACAAGATGTGATTCTCCTACTTAAGCAAAGGTAAAGAGGAAGAAATGAAAGGAGAATCAGTGTCAAGTTTATCAAGTCTTTTTCTTTCTCTTTTATAATATCATCAGCAAGTGGATTTCGTCGAGAATTTTTACCAGCTGAGTGGGGATTAGATCCCAATCTTGAGTCTACTCATTAACATAATATAGATTCGCTTACAACATGAGCCTCCATTCCACCTTTTCTACAGACCTCCATCGAACACACAGTAACCAGATGTTCTGCCCCACCTTTTTAGTGGTTGGATTTTCTTGCCTTGCTTGTTAATTTGAGCAACTTGTCACAATTATACCCTTTTTTAGTAATTGTTTATTGACCACTCTTTTCTTCTTCCGATTCTGATCTTGCAAATATTTCTTACAATATTGGAAATACCAAAAAGATAAAAAGAGAAGGCGAATAAAGCATTATTCATTTCCTAGTCTTACATAGCACTGCTAGCACAAAACATTTGTATAACGACTAAGTATCGTTTGCTTTTTAAAATATTTTCTAAAATATTTTTTATTTTTTAATAATTTTAATGTATCAGTATTAAAAATAATAAAAAATATTTAAAAAAACATGTATTTTTCATATTCAATTAATTGAAAAACACCCTTCACTGTACTAACAAACACACTTTAAACTTGACTAAACATAATTTGATATTTAATTATCTTAGAAAATGAAGCTAATTATATATATATATATAGTTTTGGAATTCAAATAGAAAACCTCAAGACAGAATAAGTCTTCTGTTTATTATCTTAGACAATCTGTTACACTTACAGAATTTTATAATTTATTGATGGAATATTCTGTTCGATAATTAAGAATTTATTTTGTCGGCAAGATTTTTATTGACAGGCTCATAGGTCAGAAAAACTTTCCTCGGTGATTATTGTTTTATTTATAATTTTATTGGTAAAATAATTACTGATGGATTTCATATGAAATAAGCACGCCACACAAAAAAAATTTATCAACTATATTCTGCTGGTATTTTTCTCGATAAATATAATATATTACCGACAAAAAATACCTCAATAAATATAAAATATCACTGAAAAAAAATATCATTTATAACTTTATCAGTGATTTTTTTAATATTATTAACATAATTAAATAGTCTATGATTAAAGAGTAGTAATGATATTTTGAGTTATTCTTTTTTAATTTAATAGCCTGGAGGTAAGTATTTTTTTAAAAAAAATCTAATAAACTGAGTGGTGTAGTTATTATCGGGAAGTTTATCTTAGAATCCGGTACGTCACTGATGTTGGAACTTGGAAAAGATATGTTATCACCTTCTACTTCTGCCTTCTGAGCAACATTCCAAAGGTTTCTTGCCAGGTTGTTTGCTAAGGCGTGCGGTGATGGTATTTACTTGTGTCGATGAATCAGCAGAATCACTAGGTGTTGCACTTCGGGAAGATACAGTGTCAGAAAACTAAAGTTTAGTCGGGAGTGGTAAATATGTTTTTACTGTTCTTTGGCAGCCAAAAGACAAACGTGTTTGCCACGAGCTAGTGTCCTTAGTTGTGGTCCCGTGTTAATGGCTGTTAACCATAAGGTGGCCTTGTCCTCAGTTTCAACGCCATTTTATGGATCGAATAACGACACGAGCGACGATGGCCTGTTCTTGATACTCTTACTTGGTATTGGGATGGTGTGTTAGCGTCAGGTTATCAATCCAGTGGACCTGTTGGGCCTTTGTGTTGTTGGATTCGGAAAACGACTTCGTTGCTCGAGTTAATGATCTGCTCCACGCATGGATTCTTTTGCATTTTGTTAAGCAAATCTATTACAAATCAGGTCCTCAATGTATTCAAGAATCCTCAATAGGAGCCTTTTCTCAGCAAATGTGCCCTAGCTTTTTTCTCAATTTTTAATGGAATTACCAAATTGAGGACTCTTGGATGCACTAGTGTCCCGACTGATACATACTATAGGTTTGGGACATAAGCGAGAAGAAGATTATAAATCGGGGACTAATCTGGTTTTATCCCTTTAAATTTGAAGGTGATTTGTTATCGATCAACAGCCCATTTCCAAGCTAAATTTTAAAGGGCTCGTCTACTTTCGTTTGTAAACACGACACGAGCCCAAAATCAAAAGCATGAAAATGATATTTTTAATTTGAAAATACGGATGCAGCTACAACAAGGTAAGTTCGAGAGGGAATATGCTAGGAGCTAGTGTGGGGTTACTGGTTAGACATGTATGGAAACTAGCTCTCACTCAAATGCTGAGGAAGGGCCCGAATAAATAAATAGACCCGGGTGGCCAGGTAAATGCGCAAGGAATCTCGATAAAATACACCACAATACTTAGAATCCTTATCATGCTCTCGCAAGTCTACCTCAGTGAAAGCTACATCAATGGGTTCCTTCTCTTTTTCCGCGGTGGAGTCCATTTCCCTGTGTTTCGCAGCCCTTTTCCCATGATTGGAGCATTCATCTATTTACCTTACCTGGGATATAACATTTGGGTCCCTGCGGCTCTTAAGCTTTGGTTTTCTAGGGCTTGGAAGAGCACAGCCCCCCCTCCTTCCCTCTTTGTTTATGGTCCACGCATGATCTGATAGTAAAAGCAGGAGGGCCACCATTGAGGGAATCTTTGAAAAATGGGGAAATATTTTCTAGAGAGAAAGATTTTTTTATCATTGAATCTACTTCAATAAAGCAGTGAAAAGATGTCTTACTGATGGAATGTTCGAAAAGATAAGAGGTAGGTGCTTGAGGTTCATGTAACGACCAATGGGATCAATCGATGGCTCAATCTTTCGCTTGAGGATGATATATTCTCTTTTCTTAGCACGCTGGACATGAATTCAAATCAAAAGCATTCAGCTGATGACCTAGCTCTGATTTTATTCCAAGATAACAGATATGCTGCTGCACTTTATCTGAAAGAGGGAAGCACAGATCAAGTTAATTAGCCTAGTGTTCCAAAGCAGGAGCATATATTTACTGCTTGATTTATCCTGCTAAAACATGAAAGCAATGGAGTTGTTTCTCTCTCTCTCTCTCCAAACCCTCTGTTTGCCATCCCAGAAAAATAATGTTGAAATTTCTGTTGCTGGAAAAATATGGGTGATTATCATGGTTTAAATTGATTTTTATTCAGAAATATATTAAAATAAAATTATTTTATTTTTAAAAAATTATTTTTAATCTCAACATATCAAAATAATTTAAAAATAAAAAAAATTAAATTTTTTTTAAAATAATTTATTCCCAAACACACAAATCCCACCAACTTTCTATTTTTAGCGTTGCTTCATAATCATTGTAACTGTAAAAGAATAATATATTATATACTGAGAATTTACCTAGCTTGGGAGCTACAAATTTTAGGGATATAATTGGTAAAATTTAAGTTTTGGCTCTTTCGGGAAAAACAATTCTAATCTTGCCGCTGAAAAAATTTCCCACAACTGACTATTTAATATGATATTAAAGTTTTAGTTTAATATTATGTGTCTATATAAATTTTAATTTTTTTTTTAAAAAAAAGAATATATTAAAAAAGAATATAAATTATATTTTAAAATTTATTGTGATTTTTCTACAGTAATTTCAATACCTCTAACGTGTACCAAACTCACATTCTATTATTCCATGTATCAAATAAATATAAATAAAATAACTTGGTGTTTATGGATTCAAATATATCAATTATTTCTTTTTATCATGAACTGAAAGTAATTAAAATATTAAATATAAAAAGGAAATATTTCGTAAAATTTCTCTCGAATACAATTTCTTCCGATCTTTTTTTAAAAATTCATGAGATAATTATCTTTATTAAAATCAAGTGCTTGTTTAACAACTGAAATATATGATAATTTTTTTGGCGACTGTAAATTTAACAAGGCTGAATGTATGCGTGGGCTAAGCTGCAGTTTGTGGGCCCATTCACTGTTCTAGCTTGATCTTTATTTTCTGGACCTGTCCAGTTTAGAGGGGCTTCATTCAGGGTTATTTTATATTAAAAATTAAGAATTATATTGTTTTTTTTTTAGATTTTATTTTGATTTGGTTCAGTTTTTTTTTAATTTGATTTTTTATTTTTTTGGTTGAGTTTTTTGGTTTCAGGTTTATAAAACGGAACCAAACCAATTTTTTTTTTTAAATATTCTAATCGGTTTAATTGATATTTTTTCATGGTTTGTTTTTTCTGTTTTTTTTGTTTTTTTATTTCCTTGATTTTTTAGTTTTTTTACTCGTCCCTACTAAAAATCATGACAAACTTGTTCGTAGCCTCAAAAATCAAACCCAGCTCGAAACCAAAAATCAATCTAAACTTAGATTTGGTTTTTTACAAACTTATAAGGTGCAAAAACACCTAATATGAACTCTTCACATCAAATGGAACAATTTGACACAAAAATCTCTTATTTTGATGGTCTAAATTAGTGTTAACGATAATTTTCTCTCACTGCCACTGAAATTCAGCGATTTTTTTTTTCTCTCCTCTCTCAACCAAGAATCAAAAAAAAATAATAAAAATAAAACTCTATATCAAAATAAAATTGGAACAATATTGAAGGACTGCAATTATATAATTTGCATGATTGTTTAAGTTAGAGGATCAAAATAAATGTTTTTAAAACTTATGATATATCATTTATATTTGTCGTGTTTTTTATTTTGATCCTTGATTTATAAATCTCCCTCTTTTTAAAATTAATTGTTTCTTAATAGAACTTGATTGTTCAAAAACAAAGTCTTCGAATCAAACTGAAAAAATAAAAAAAGAGCACAGTGGCAAATATATAATGAAAATCGAACGTGCGTTTTTCAGTTTCAGATATTTGAGGTTTATCTCGCCAATTTGACATCTCTGCTTTGGTTTCGTGGCAATTTTGCATCTGGGTTTTGAGTTTTGTACCTATATGCATACCGGAAGCATGAATTTGAAGCATTTAGTTAATAGGCAAGTAGTTGTCAACATGTCAAGATTTAATGGAAGAGTACGAATTCGTAGATATTTTTCTACCATCAGAGCTTCAATCCATCCCTCAAGCAGCAGCCGTGAATGCGTGCTTCTTTATAATGTTGGTAACTCGAAGCCCATTTTGTTTTTTTAATAGATATATGCACTCTAGTGGAGAAACAAAGTTATTGAATCGAGTTTTAATCCGAAACCCAGTAGTGATGATTCTGAGGAGGAGGAAGAAACCATGAATGACTTCTTGACGCGGTTTGTGTGGATAATGCCGGGGGGTTGGAAAAGGGTGGTCTTGAACATATGCTTGGTCCTGTGGCGGCTATTCAGTGGGGATTTGTGGAAAACAGAGTGGGAAGTGAGCAATGCCGTGTTGAAGGATATTGAAAGGGAAAGGAAGGAGAAAATGATGGGTTTTTTGCAATGCGAGGAGGTGCGGGAAATGCGTACGTTTTCTGGTGAGATTGGAATCCGAGGGGACATGCTTAGGGAGTTTAGGTTCAAATGGGCTTGCGAGAAGATGGAAGAGAGTGGCTTTTACGAGAGATTGACCCGCGTCAGAGAAGAAGAGAAAGCAGCAGAAGAGGGCAGGAATTCCGTGACCCGGGGTGAGGAGAAACCTAAGGTCGTGACTCTTCCTATGAGACATGGGAAGATGAAGCGCACAAGATTTATGGACTTGATCTTTCTGATCCTGAGTGGGCTGAAGTTGCTGATAGAATCCATGAGTCAGAAGAGCGTGATTGGCCCGAGGAACCCAAGCCAATATCTGGGAAATGCAAACTGGTTACCGGTTACCGAGAAAATTCTAGCACTAAAAGAGGAGGATGACCCTTCACCACTGATAGTTCAATGGGTAGAGCTTCGACAGCCTAGCAGGATTGATTGGTTAACTTTGCTGGATAAGTTGAAAGAAGAGAAAACTCATTTATACCTTAAGGTACAGTGCTCATTATATTTTTGCTGCTACCATTGTCAGTTACACAACTAGTTCATTTACGACATTGTGTATGATTAACAAGAT
>Ga0307510_10009504_pt1 | contig 11581 bp, 7 predicted proteins | sample 12_EM_MG_FD_207224 | JGI IMG/M metagenome (GOLD analysis project Ga0307510, IMG submission 207224) | Populus trichocarpa ectomycorrhiza microbial communities from riparian zone in the Pacific Northwest, United States - 12_EM | ecosystem: Host-associated > Plants > Roots > Unclassified | place... | reverse complement strand
AAGACAGATTGACTGAAGGAGCCTTTTATGTGCAAAAACAACAAGCTGGAAAAGGAAAGAAGTTGCTTAATCTGAGAAGTAAAGGCAAAAATGAAGGGGGCAGCACCAGTGAAGGCTTCTGCTTCTTCATTTGGCTTCTTACTCAGCATTCACTTTACATGATATGCCTGGGAAGATAAAGAGTTGGCAGAGCCTTCTAAAATTCCTGGAACGGGGTGAAAGAGCAGACACTGTCAAGCAGAGTTAACTGACGCGTTGAGTTCTTCCCTGAATAAGTGACAAGGGGGTTTTCCCCTTTGCAGCACTAGCTCATACATACAAGTTGAATGGCTATCTTGAGGCTTTCATCAGCATTAATTGCCGTTGGCAAGCCCTCACAGTGATTGACCATTAGCAGTATTCTATATCAGAGGTAATCCTACATTAAACGAATTCATCCAAAGTTTAGCAAATGAAAAGATGGTGTTTTTTTCTTCATGCAAATTGATCCGCGAAGAGCTGTTGAATCACATGAATTGTTTTTTGCTGGGCCCACATCTGTACATGCATGGCCAGTAGAGAATGGATTCAAAACACAAGTTGCAATTTGCAAGCCTTGTGACCCTCACCTAACTCCATCTTGTCTTATCTCTTCTTTGTCTGATAACATATCTCGTCCTTCTGCTCTTGTAATGCTAAGAAAAAAAATTAAAAAAGCATCGACCCTTGTATTTATATATCTCCGCAAATTATCAGCTTAATTACTATTACTTTAATGGTAAGTCTTCTTCAGCTCCTAATTAATTAAGACAAGATAATTCAATGTGACAGAATACGAATCACATTCTAGTAAATAATTTAGCAACAACACCACAAATTTCACAAAGATACACCAAGTCTTGGTTCCCTTTGGCTAGTGCTGTTGGTGAAGGAATTCCCTTGAAAGCAGCCTTGCAATCATTAGCACCGCTAGAGGCTTTGGCTGCCAGCCTAGCCAATTCGAAGAAGGTCTCGGAGTCCAGGTCATTGTGGGCCATTGCCAGAGCTGAAACAGCCCTTTGGTAACCGCGGCTACACATTTGGAGACGCTGCTGCTGATCGTGGTGGGTAGAGCCATTGACCTTGATTGACCTGAGCTGATCAGATATGTAATGTTGGGTGGAGGTAGCGTTGTTGTAAGCTACCCCAACTGAAATGTAAGCCAGCGTGTACTCATCAGCTTCTGGGGTTCGCGAGTCAGAGTAGAGAGAGCGCACGCAGAATGGATAACTTGAAGTTTGTTTGCAAACCTTGTCCACTAGGGCAGTCGCTGCATCAGAGGCATGGAATATGGAGAGAAGAAGAAGTAGCAACAAGGAGATAGAGTGAAGAAGACGAGGGGGGGAGGGGCGAGACACCATTTCTTTTTCTCGTGACGATGGGATTGTGGATGAAATGAGATTACAAGCTTTCTTTCTAATTTCTATCACTTATATATTACCATGGTGGTAATAAAAGGAGATGAAGAGGATTTTAATCCACTTTTTTTTTCTTTTTTTGTCGAGGAATGAAACGATACGATACTATCCTGTTCAAGAAATAATTACCACCTGGAAGTTGATAGACGCAAACTAAGACCGACCAAGTGTATTGATGAAGACAAAATGCTCGCCTGATTTATATTACATTAATTATCATTTAAAAATTGACTGACACCAATCAAAGCTAACACAACACAAACTCTCCCACGCATCTCTCTCTCTCGTGATGATTGATTGCCATTTACTCGACTAATTGTCCGTTTATTTCGCCGCCGGCACTTTTTACTGAAGAATACCTTTTAGGGAGAGTTAGCTGATGAAAATAAAAATATCTATCTTCACTTGCAACATCATCGTAGAACTATTTCAACCACCGTCACTGTCATCGCGAAAGTATTTTAGATATAAAATACGTAAGTTAAACATCAAGAAATATCTTAATTGTGCAGAGCACACATACCACCTTAAATATATCTTCTCCATGGTTGAGAAATTGTTAAAACTGTTCAAATATTTTTATTTTTTATAAAAAAATATTTATGTAAATTTTTTAACGTATTTTGATAATTTAAAAATATAACAAATTAAAAATATATATTTCATGACAACAATAGTTATCAAACCCGACCTAGGGGTTGATCTGGTCAAAGGATCGGGTCCTATTGGTTTATTGCTCTATCCTTGGGTATGGTGGTGGAGCCAAACCCAATAAACTTGGGTTTTGGCAAAATCTGAGCCTAACACTGCTGGGCAGCAGGACCCAACATTTTTGGATCATACTTGACAGAAGGACCCAACATCATTGGGTCATGTTTGGCAGAACGACCCAGCAGTGTTTATCCAAAATAATATTATATTATAGTATTTATGAATTGTTTTTTAATAGATTTTATTGTTAAAAAAATTCTCTTACATAATACAAAAATATAAAGTATATTACGTGTGAATAAGAAATTTATTTAGAGCTTCATCAACTCTAATATGACAATATTAGAATTATAATTTTTCTGAATTTTTTTTATTTTGAAAAACAATTTAAGAGGAAAAAAATAAAAATCTTAACTTCAAGTAAAGAAAAAAATAATTTTTATTTTATTTTTAAAAACATTTTTAAAAGGAAAAAACAAACATGCTTCAATAAGAAAATCCAACCCAACCTCAAATGGAAAAAAATTTCCATCTATTTATTTCCTATTGACTGTATGAAAAAAAATTAAAGTCTTAGGTCCTACTGCAATGACCCAACAACCCTTTCTGACTTACAAACGGAAAAGACAACGCCCCCTACAGGCGCTACAGTGTCGTCCACAATGCGAACACACTATGTCTACAATGTCGTCCACAGTGCAATGAATCTGTGTCCACTCTAGTGTTTTCCCCTCGCGTTTTAATATATACCAAGAGTGTTGGGTCTGTCTGTAAAGAAATATCAAAGAGCCTTAGGTCTAACTACTATGCAAGAACCAACAGTAATATTTATAACAATAATATATAATTTGTCTTGTCCAAGTTCATATATTATTTAATCTATTCAAAAAGAAATTATAGTTTTTTTTCGATAGTAATAATATTTTTTTCAAATATAATAATAATAATAATAATAATAATTTTTAAGTTTATCCCTCAAATCAAATTTATGGTTGCTTTTCAATATTAATTTTTTTAAAAAAATTTATTAATTAAGATATTAATAATATTAATTATAATACAAATAATAACATTTTAAATATTAATAATAATATATTTGAGTCCCTTATAAACAAGAGCAAAGAGTCTTAAGTACTACAATTGGAACCCAAGCAACAAGAATTTACGAAAAGGTTGCATAAAAACAAAAGCACAATTCAATGGATAGAGAGGAGGAAGCTGTCTTCAAGTCCAATACAACCACATTGTATCATTTGACCACCTCAGACACACTTTCCACTTGTTAGACTTTCATCGAGAGGAGTGGGGCTGCTGCCTGCCAGCAAAATCAATAAATGTCACGTTCTTTCTTGACAGAGTAAGAGTATTTAAAAGAAACAATTAGGAAAATAGCAGACCGGGCGGGCTGGTAGATTATGTTATTCTCAACAACAACAATTTTATTTTTTTTATTCTGAATATTTATCTATTTTCAAGTAAATTGAATCATTATCAATTAATCCACCGAGCTAAAGAATCTTATTAAGAATTAAATTGGTCACAACTAAGCTCCCAATGAATCCCATTGAATTATTTTTTTTTTTTAAATGAAGGTCGTCTGAAATTATTATCAATTTACCGGGCGAGGCGAGTTCCTTATTCCACCCGCAAGTTCTGACTAGTAATCTCACACATATATGGAGTTAATAATTCATGAATACTTTTTTGTCTTGCAAGAAGCATCTGTTGTCTCCAACCTTGACTCATCTCCAGAACTATAGAGTTCTTCATCATCAACAGTTAACGTCAGGCTCGGCTGTTAAATCCATGGAGGGAGGGGAACTGTCTCTGTGAAATCCAGAACTATCTATAGGAGCTCTTCATCATCAACAGTCAATAATTCATGAACGGATCTTAGAAAGCCAAGCCAACGCAACTTGGATCTCGAAGGCAGCCCCGCGCATCTTGTTCGGGCAATACCTGTCCCGTCCTTCACGGACTCATCTATGCTGTGGGACCCGTGTAATAAGAACCGAAATAGAGAAAGCAACTACCAAGGCAGACAGACACGGACAAACGAGTAGAGTCCCACCACGTGAGGAGGGAGGAGGAGGAGGATATCTTAACGTGAACCCCAACTGTAACTGCTACGACTAATGAAAAACAGGCTGTCCCAGCCCCATGCCCCTGCCTTGTGGGCCACTATGAAGTCATTGCATGAACGGAATTGATTTAATTAGCCAACTCACTCCCCCCACTATCACATCACAGCTTGATTGCTAGAAATATTGGGCATCAACCAGCCCAGCTCTCACTAGTCACACCCTTTTCTTTTTCTGCCTCAAACCCTCCACTCCCAGCTGGGTCCAGTATACTAACACACACGCAGTACACGCACGAAAACAAGTGTCGGTGGGTGAAAAATGACTGATGTTCAAGCAGAGCCTGAAAGAAAAGAAGAAAAAAGAAATCAAGGACAGGTGCTATCTATTACTCCATCGACGGAATAAAGGGCATTTTATACCAGTCATCACGACCCTGTACGTTTAGGAATCAATGGACGGACCTTCACGCTCTTGCAAGACAGGAAACAGGAACGCAAGAAAAACCAACAATTGTTCCAAGTACCACGAACTACCATGCTCATGCAAGTATCGAGATAGGATCTAGAAATGTTATTTCTACGACATACAATATATGAAATGAATCAAGCGCAAGCTCCATAATCCAGAATGTAGCATAGCAACCTGTTATCACAAGAGACGCGGCCTTCATCCTACTTCTCTCTAAAATGCATCGCATTTAAGCCTCTCTTCTGAACAAAGAATACAAGAAATTGACCAAATAAAAGAAAAGGTTTCACAATCTCTCCAGAAAATGATGCCAAGGGACTTAACAACGAGGCTGAGATCAGAACACGGATATAAACTCAAGATTATTATGTCTTCTTTTCTTCTTTTAGTTTTCGATCATTTACAAATACACCTGCTAATTTGCAGGAATGTAATAAAGGTACCAAAATCAACTAACATGCATAGTGGCCTCAATCTACCATCCAAAAAAGGAAAGGAAAAAAATGTATACATAAAGAATTACACTCGATCAGCTTCTACTTAGATTACGAAAGAACATACAAGGTGTTGCAAACCTGTAAAAATGTTGGCACAGGATGTGGAAGAGCCAACAAAGTGATGTGGACCTGTAAAATGTTGGCACAGCATTTGCATGGAGCTCTAATGAATGGATGACACCACGAGGACTATATTTTATGGATTGATATTGCACTCTCGCAAATATGCATGATCATAATCAACATATTTTGCCCAGTTGCTTCGATACTTGGGTATGCCTATTTCAAGCCATGGTTTCATGTTGCCATTGTAATGTATAACAGCTGCTCGTTCAATTTCTCTTTGGCTCACATTGGGATTATAGCCAAGGCCCAGAACATGCCAACGTCGGTCAAGGGGGTGAGTCCGTTTCCAAAAAGTAATGAGGCCAGGTGGCAGAGTCCCCAACTTCCATAATTGTCTGTCATGATTCTGTTCACAAACAAAATTTCTTTAGAACCTACAGCAACATAAGACAACCAGAGCTAACTTTTCGAGCATAAATTGATGTTTGAGTTACGCATGTGCTGGAATAAACTATTTAAGATTTAAGAATGAATATTGCATGTATCCAGGCTTATTCTCCAATTTTGAACTAAAACCACTTGTCTAGTTGTAAAAGGTACCAATTTTGAATTCCATTAAACTTGGAACTCTACCCCCAAAAATACATCTTCAAGTAGGTTGCTTACCAGCTTCTGCCATGTATGATATACATCAGTGATGTTTTGCCTCTTCCATTCCTTCAAATCAAAGATGTTCATTCCATATGCCCATCCACAAGCACGGGGATCAAAATTCTTTGAGATATGAGGATTTGAGAAGTTGAGATATCGATCAAAACGATGGAAGTTTTCTCCACAGGTCTCTACAGCACCATTCACATTACCCTTCAAATCAAGGGACCAAAGGCCAGTAAGATCCTTCTGCACCACTATATCATCATCTAAGAATAACACCTTGTTGAGCTTTGGGAAAATCTCTGGCAGGTAAAAGCGAAGATGGTTCAGGATGGACAGGTACTTTGGGTTCCGGTACTTCAAATTCGAATCAGAACTGGCACGAGCTGCCCTGAAGTAATAATCAATCATTGATCGAGAACCCAACTGCTTCAGAACAGGACTATAACTTGAATTTAACCATGTGAATTCTTCAATGTTCTGGACCTGAATAGTGGCTACACCGGGTGGATTTACTAGAAACCACATCCTCATTGCTGCATAGTTGAGTCTATCACTAACAATGTGGAAAACAAGCTTCGAAGGATGCTGCGGATAAGTCAACTCAAAGTGATCAGTTTAAGGATGTCAATTAAAATAAAAAGTCTCAGATATAAATGAAAAACCAACTTCACTAATGCTATCATGCTCCCTTCCCCTTTCCAAAAGGAGAATTGAAGGAAGTGGAGATGGAAAATTAAATACTAAATTCAAAGGGAAACTATTTTAGCTTTCTTTGAATCAGCTCTTCTTTGGCTTTCTAAGATCTCCTTGGCAACCAAAGGGAGCGTGTTGATGTTCGAATAGAGTATCTTTTGTTTACCTTAGAATTGGTAATGGTGGAGTTCACAACCACTGCTGCTGCCAAAACATTATCCGAGAATAGTGCAATATGGTGAAGTGAAGGGTCATCCAATTTCTCTTGATTTGGAAATTGCTGTTCAGTAGAATTCAAATTATAATACTCCGTTGTCAGGCGCAACGGAAGACAGTGCAAACCTTTAGGTAGCGTCTTTGCAGTTAATTGCGTCAAGAACATGGTCTGCTTCTTATGGACTCGGAGTTGCTCTTCTGTTGAGTGGAGCATTGCCCGGAGCTTCTTTACCATAGTAGCACAGTCATCCTGCATTTGCTTGCCCTTTTCCAGCAATTGGTCCATTGCATTCAATTTCGCATAGGCACTATAATACAAACCAACAAGAATTCCATTATCAGAAGGGGGAAAAAACATAACAATCTATTAACTTTTTTTTTTTTTTTCACAACGGAGCAATTTAGTTAGCCAGCCAATTTTGATATGTTTTAGAAAGAAACTTACTTCTTTGGCAGATCAGAATCCTTAGTTGCATCTACAAGTACACGCTGAACTTCCTTTACCCGCATTCGAAGCTCCCTTGTAAAGTGGGGATTGTTCTTCGTTGCCGGAAGGGACAGGTACACCCTTGCCTTGATAAGCTGATCTCTGAGCTGCCGCACCCGAGCATCTGGCATAGCTGTTTGATCTGTCTGTTTATTGGTTTCAGTTAACAGAGCATCCTTCTCATCATCGTCGCCCGAGTTTACAGCAGATTGTTGTTCAAGCTATCAAAAAAGGACCAAAAAGTTACAAAATTTTAGTTCACCTGTAAATTATAAATTACTTTCACCATAGAAAACTTTCTTCATTCTTTTGTTTTCCCATAATGTATTTGAGGCCTAAAAGAAATTCAGCAAGCAGGGCATTCATTTTGGAAACCATACAGCTGTCGCATTGCAACTCTGTTCAAATTATTAAGAAAAAGTAACAGATTGAGTTGACAATGAGTATGGTTCGTAGCCAATTCAATAGTTCCATCCAAATTGTTAATGGGGTGTGTTCTTTAAGTCTTGAAAAGTGATAGAATCGCTTTTTTCTAGAGATAAATTCTGCATGCACCTTCTATTGCAAGGGAATGTGACGCAATAGAAGAATATTCTACTTCGTAGTTATTTGAATATGGGAAGGGACGGAGAGCCTTTTGAGATGACTATTTCCAACAGCATGAAGTAATTGACATATAGAGTAGACCAAGCTTTAAAAACAAGTAATGAAAATGGCCACAGAACATCAAACTTAGCAAAGCATCACCAAAAACGAATTAGTCCTCAAAATATAATTCAAACCTTAATACAAAAAAGGAGCTGCCAAAGACTTTTTGCATATGCCCACGTTCTAATGAACATGGCCACAGAACATCAAACTTAGCAAAGCATCACCAAAAACGAATTAGTCCTCAAAATATAATTCAAACCTTAATAAAAAAAAAGGAGCTGCCAAAGACTTTTTGCATATGCCCACGTTCTCATAGCATTTTTTTTTTAAAAAAAAACAAACAACAATTGAAAATGGAAATTAAAATTAAAATCAAATGTACCTGAACTTGAGTTTTCTGTTGGCTTTCCTGATCACTTCCGTTGTCTGACTGGGATTCCTCCTCTTCCTGATTAGTGGTCTGAATGATCTGTTTGATGATATTGTCGGTTTGAGAATGACCTTCGTCATCAGTGGCAGATAGTACTCTAGCATATTTATGTTCTCTTGCATCAGGCAACTGCGAATCTAATGAACAAAATGATAAACCCTAAATTAGAAATCCAAGAAAGATGGGAAATTTTGAAAGAGAAGAAAAAAGAAGAAGAAGAAGAAGAAAGCACAGACCTTTTTCAGTCAGAATGGTATTGGAGGAGGAGTTGATGTGATCAGTATACACAATTCCAATGGGTTCTTTAATCACGGTAGATGATTCCTCCTACAGTGAGAAATAGAAGAGGTTAGATCTGGAATTCAGCACTGAATTACAAGCAAAAGGAGGAACTTTTAAGACATAGAAAGAAGTTAAAGATAAACGGACCTGGGGCAACACATTGAGATGTCTGGTATCAGTAGGGAGAGTCTGCAAAACCAAAAAGACATGGAGAATATTATTATGACAAAATGTTAATAAAGAAGTGGGTTAAGGAAAAAGAAAGAGAGAAGAAGGGGATTGAACATACAAAAGCATTAACATCTTCTTGTTTAGCTGCGGAACAGAGAGAATAATCATTAATAAACAACACTACTTCAAAGAAAAAAGAGAGAGGGAGAGGATAAGAAATGAAAACTTACAAGAAGAAGGGGTAAAGGAGGAGGATAATTTATCAGTATAAAGAAGAATGGGAGACAAGACAGTGAGGAAGAGCAACCCAATCACCAGATTTCTCATCCTCATCGTGGTGAGAATCCCAGAAAAGACTTTTGTTGTGGATGTATGAGAGAAAGAAACTGCATTCATCAAATTATTAAAGAGAACAACAGCAGGAGGAGGAGATTATAGAGTGTTGGTTTGAAGAGAGAGAGCGAGAGAGAGGCCTTTTTCTTGATTGCGGCGTGGATGGATGGATGGATGGATGGGTCAAACAAACAAAAACAGATTGACAGGGAGAGAGAGAGAGGCCTTTTCTTTCTTCTTTTTTATATAGGTTTAATAGAAGAAAAGTATGCAATTACAGCAGCAGCAGCAGCAGCAGCAGCGTTGAGTTGTGTTGTGTTGTGGTACGATAATGAAAGAATAATAAATAGAGGACAGGAAAGGTGAGGTAGGGAGTGAGATGACAGGCAGGCACAGCAGAAAAACTGAGATTAGTAAACAACAGCAGGAGATAGAGATGAAGATGAAGATGAGAAGGGAGGATCAAGGAACCGTGTTTTTGTCCTTTCCTTTTTCACCTACACGCGGCCCAGCAGGAAAGATTCCACCTCCCCTTGTTGATTTAATATATAATGTATTTGGTCCCTTTAGTTTCAAAACTCTCAATTGAACCCTTCACGGACATAAATTAGTTCTCCATCTTGAAAGATGACCGCTTTTGTTTGATTTCCTCACAACAATCTCTACGAATAAATTGTCCATAATTGCCCTCTGCTTTATTACATATACATATACATATACATATACATATATATTTATCATTCATTTTCCATTTTTACGTATGCTCTCTCAAGAAATGACAAATCATAAATCTCCCCACTTCTTTAGAGTTAAAAATACTCTAATTATCATAACATTAAATCAAACCATAGCATAAACTGATTAATCATGCTGTTGAAATTAATTTCGGACAGCCCAATGGTTGTGTAGGAACCAGCAACAATATCATTCGATTTAATAATTAGATGCTCTTTTGTTTTTCTTTTTTATAGTTTAATTAATTAATTAATTAAATCAAATACCATGCTCCTAGCTCTCTTACGTGCGTGCTGAGGCCCTCTCCCTCCTCAGCCGTAACTAGTTAAACCACAACATGCTTATAAAATACGTGGATATTCATTTACAAGTAAGCAAGTAACGTGCGTGTACGTATGTCTCTCCTAACCCCTCTATTTTATACTCTTAATCATCATCATCAGTGTTTCTCTGATCATAGCATTAATAACGATGCCTTCTCCTTTCTTGCTGATGTCGCCTTTTTTAAAGAGTATTTTTAATATTATTTTTTAATTCAAAATATATTAAATTAATATTTTTTATTTCTCAATAATTTTAATACCAAAAATAAAAAGATATTTTAATATATTTTTAATTAAAAATAATTTTCAAAAAACACCTTGCAAAAAACACATATGGTCCTCTCATAGACAAGAGGAACTACACCCACCCACCCTCGTATAGGAATAGACGAGATGCATGTCCGCGTCCTGCAGTGGGCTTATAAAAAAAAATATTTAATAGTGTTATAATTGTGAACCAGCGCTAAATAAGTAATAGAAACTAAAGGTATGATGGAGCCAATATTTCATGACGGAAAAAAAAGTTGTGTTTGTGATCAAAACTTAGAGACTGAACAAAATGATTGGTAACAATCCACAGTGTTTTGGGAGGAAAGATATATTGCTTTCGTCACATGATTTAGCTTTTCTATTAATAAAGAGCAAAAAAAATTACAAAGCTAAATTATCTACCAACTTAATATTAAAAAAAAACCAACAAATATAATTTTGGAAGGAAAAAAACCCATGAGAAAAAACATTGTAGCAATTGACAATGTTTTGTGAGGAAAACTACAGTGCTTTCCCCAATAAAATAAAATAAAAAACCATTTAGAGAATTACTTTAGCAATACATAGTGTTTTGTGAGAAAAACTACAACACTTTCCCTATATGATTTAGCTTTATTGTAATTATAATTCTTAACCAACTTAATATTAAAAAAAATAGACAAAGATAATTTTGGAAAAAATAATAAAAAAATAATATGGGAAAACACTGCAATAATTCACAGTGTTTTAAAGAAAAAAAATTATAAAGCTAAATTCTTAATCAGTTCAATATTAAAAAAATCAAATCGACAGAGACGATTTTAGAAAAAATATATTAAAAAAACACAAAAAAGAGGAAAACAATTATGTTGGAAACACTGTAGCAATTCATAGTGTTTTGTGAGGAAAGCTACAGTGCTTTCCCCACATGATTAAGTTTTATTATAAAGTTAAATTCTAACCAACTTAATATTAAAAAAAAAATCGACGAAGATAATTTTGGAAAAAATATTACAAAAAAAGAAAACACAAAAGAAACTGGAAAAAAACCATGTGAGGAAAAACTGTATCAATCCATAGTGTTTCGTGAGG